>OGQL01002320.1_pt1 | contig 12446 bp, 9 predicted proteins | sample 1553211 | NCBI WGS metagenome assembly OGQL01 (sample SAMEA2579942, study PRJEB22360) | human gut metagenome
TTTTCCTTATACTGCCCTCATATTTTTTTATACTTCCGCCAAGCGAAACCACATTTCCGAAACGATTTTTCAAATTATCAACCGTTTTTTCAAATTGCTCGACTTTTTTCGTATTTTCCGTATTGTCCTCAATCAAACTCATCTGTTCGTATACGTCATTCTCACCGACAAGGTTTGTTCCCGTTACAGACATCATTCGTATCGGCAATTTTAAATTCCAAGATTTTTTTACAAGCTCCATCGCCGCATTGCGTATATCTCTTGAAACATATGTAGGCTTTTCGAGTTTTTTCTGACGGCTTATACTCTTAAATTGCGGATCTTTTATCAATATTTGCACTGTCGTGCATTTCATATTTTTTCGGCGTAAACGTGCCGCAACACTGTCCGAAAGTGCATATATACCGCTCCGTACATCTTCTTCACCGACAAGGTCCTGTCTGAACGTCATACCGTTGCCGACCGATTTAACTTTCTCTTTTTCATATATTGATTTAACCGGCTCATTGTCAAGTCCGTTTGCGTATCTGTACAGCATATTCCCCGCTTTACCGAAATGCCTGACAAGGATATGTTCGTCATATTTTGCAAGCTGACCGATAGTTTTAACGCCTAATCTTTCAAGTTCATCACCCGTCTTTTTGCCGACAAAAAGCAAATCTCTTACCGACAGCGGATATATAAACTGTTTCCAATTTGATTTTGAAAACACAGTTGTCGCGTCCGGTTTTTTATAGTCACTGCCAAGTTTTGCGAACACCTTGCAAAATGACACTCCGACTGAAATTGTAAGCCCTGTTTCCTCTCTTACAATTCTTCTAAGCTCATTCGCAATCTTCACACCGTCACCGAACAGTCTTTTACTTCCCGTAACATCAAGCCAAGCCTCGTCAGGTCCGAACGACTCGACATAATCGGTGTAACGTTTATAAATATCCATAACCTGCTTTGAATACTTGTAATACAAATCATGGTGCGGTCTGACTATGACTAAATCGGGACACTTTTTCTTTGCCTGCCAAATTGTTTCGGCAGTTTGTATGTTGTACTTTTTTGCAAGCTCGTTCTTTGCCAAAATAATACCGTGCCTGCTTTCCTCGTCACCGCCGACCGCCATAGGCACTTTTTTAAGTTCCGGATTTAATACACATTCCACCGACGCATAAAATGCATTACAGTCGCAATGAAGTATTGTTCTGTCCATCAGTTTTGCTTCCTTACAATCGTATAGTCGTCGCCCATTCTGAAATAATGGCAGTTATCGTTATTGCCCATCGTAAATCTGTACATTTCGTCCTCGTCCAAATTTATCGCACAGCAATAACATTCATATTCATCGTCATAATAGTAATTCATACAAAATTCACAGTTGGTTTTCATTTTTTAACACCTCTGAATATGATTATATCATAACGGCCTGCACTTTACAACAAATTTGTCTATGTCAAAATAATAACAATTATTGACTAAATGCACTGTTGTATTGTATAATAAAATTATTCATTATGATGGAGGATTTTACTATGGAATTTAAAGAAAATACTGATTTTGACCTTATCGGTTTAGGCGAAGTTATGCTAAGACTTTCACCTCCAAACAAAGAAAAGATTTCTCAAAGCGAAACATTTGAAAAAAATGCGGGCGGAAGTGAACTTAACGTTGTATCTGGTGCGGCAATGCTCGGTATTCGTTCGGCGATAGTTACAAAATTGCCCGAAAACAAGATGGGACATTTTATAAGAAATAAAATTCGTTACGGAAACGTGTCCGATGACTATATAATATACGACCACTCACCTCAAAAAAGATTGGGCGTTTATTACTATGAAAGCGGTGCTTATCCGCGAAAATCATCGGTAATTTATGACAGAGCAAATTCAAGTTTTTGTTCACTTTCTCTTGACGAACTTCCGGAGGATATATATGCAAAAACTAAGATTTTTCACATTTCAAGCATTACGCTTGCACTTGACCCATCACTAAAGGAAACAGCTATTAAAATGATACATAAATTCCACGAGGCAGGTGCATATATTTCATTTGACGTAAACTACCGTGCAAGTTTGTGGTCTGAAGAAGAGGCTAAAAAGACCGTTGAGGCGATATTCCCATATGTAGATTTTCTTTTCGTTTCGGAAGAAACATCAAGAAGGATGTTGCAGAGAACAGGTACTTTGGAAGAAATAATGAAAGGCTATGCCGACACTTACGGTTGCACACTTATTGCAACAACAAGACGTGAGGCTGTAAGCCCTACGCACCATAATTTCAACTCAAAAATATATATGAACGGTAATTTCTATGAAGAAGAACCTTACAATAATATCGAAGTTATCGACCGCATAGGCTCGGGTGACGCATATCTTGCAGGTGTGCTTTACGGACTTATCAAGTTCGGTACTCCTGAAAGAGCAATCGAAATCGGTAATGCACTTTCAGCTGTTAAAAACACTGTTGCAGGCGATATGTCAGCAAGCAGTATTGAAGAAATCGAAAGCGTTATTAAATCACACAAAGCAACAGGTCATCAAGATGAAATGGTAAGATAAAATAAAGGATAGCGACATATTGCCGCTATCCTTTTTTGTGTTCCTATTTAATTTCAATTCTTATTTTAAATTCAAATTCACTTTCATCAAAGCGATATTCTTCTTGTGTAAGCGGTCCACAGCTGTTTTGACCTATACCGTTTTGCTTATAATCAATACACAAAACAGTATCGTCGCATTTTTCAAGTTCAAAATTATGTTTCTTTTCGGTCAATTCCTCTTGCGTGTAATGCAACGCACTGAATGAAAACGGAGTATCCGAGCTTACTCTGATATTTTCCGTTTCAACATATCTTGTACCGAAATGACTTCCGTTTTCCTGTGGTTTTATATATGGTTCATACATATCCGAAACGGTTGTATTAAATTCATCAAGATATGTGTAAAGGTGCTTATCACTGTAACTTTCATACGGACCGTAGCCGTAATACTTGACGTTCTCGCCTTTAGTGAAAAATCTCAAACCAAATCGCGGAATTAAAGGCAGATTTTCGCCCACTTTAACGCTCGACTGCATATCAATAATACCGTTTGCATAAATCGTCCATACGGTTTCAATATCCATATGCTTGCGCTGCACAACGGGAATAAGCGCATTATGGCACTTTATCGTAACTGTATCAGTCACATCATAAGTACAGTCGTAGACGTAGCTTTGTTCTCTATGATAATCGGCATTTATCCAATCATGCATAATATTTCTGTCGTTGTCAGTCGGTGCTCTCCACATATTCCATTCAACAGGTCTTGTAACCGCATCGGAAAGTTTTTTGAAATTACCTGTTGATTTATCAAAGATATATTCAAAATTATTGCCTTTTATCGTAATGTTTCTGCCTTGCTCCGATACTTCAAAACTTCCGTCTGCATTGACAGTTTCAAGTTTCGGCACAGTGTCATTTACAATAAGTTGTTCAAAGCCTACTTCATATCCTTTTTTCGCCCAAAGCGTGTCGCTCTTTTGATATGCCTTAACCATTACTACATCACCATTCGGACGCGGAAAACTCTTTTTTCCTCTCGGCGGAACATCAAATTCCATTCTTTCACCGTTGACTTCAAAATAAAGTTTATCGTCAAGCTCCGCAAAATCGTAACGATTTTCCACCACCATAATATTGCTGTATGATTTTATCGCAAACGGTTTAATAGCCTGCTTGTATTCCAAAAGTCCCGTATGAGGTCGTCTGTCAGGGTAAACAAGTCCGTCAACGCAGAAATTACCGTCATTCGGATATTCGCCGAAATCACCGCCGTAAAAATATTTACTGTCCCCCATATCAATAGCATGGTCGCACCATTCCCAAGCGAATGCACCGAAAAATCCGTCATATCTGTATAGGCGGTCTATATATTCCTTTACACCGCCGGGGCCGTTACCCATTGCGTGTATAAATTCGCACTGCATATACGGTTTTACAACCGCCATTTGTTCCTTTTCTTTCTTGCCGAGTTTACTCTCCGAAAGATTTATCCATTCGCCCGCACCGCCGTATTCACTGCCTTTTCCAAGACTGACTCTGTGCCAAACCACTTCACCCGAATTTTCAAAATACTTGTCTATCCACTTATAATCCGCATACATGGTACTTTCAACATCAAGCATTGAGGTATCGTTTATATGTCCCTCCATCTGCCACATACTGCTTTCATAATGCGTCAATCTTGTGGAGTCATATTCCTTAACCCATCTGCCAGCTTTCTCAAAATTCACGCCGTAACCGCCCTCATTGCCGAGCGACCAAATGCACACGCTTGTTCTGTTTTTATCGCGTATAACATTTCTCTGAACTCTGTCCAAAATTGCATTTTCCCAATCGGGATTTTGTGCAAGCAATCCGAATGTAACGGCTTGTGAACCGCCGAAAAATGATGCTGTTCCGTGAATTTCAATATCCGATTCCGCAATAACATAAAAGCCGTATTCGTCGCACAACTGCATAAGCCACGGAGCATTTGGATAGTGACTTGTACGAAGTGCATTGATATTGTGCTGTTTCATAAGCTTTAAATCTTTTTCGGCTTGCTCGCGGCTTATGGTATATCCTGTTACAGGGTCACTGTCATGACGGTTTACACCTTTCATTTTTATCGGTTTATTATTAAGAAAAACAATTCCGTCATCATTTTTTATTTCTCTGAAACCGATTTTTTCGCGTATAACCTCATCTTCCGTTACAAGATACAATGTATATAAATACGGATATTCCGCATTCCAAAGTATCGGTTTTTCAACCGTTATAGTTTTACTGTCCCCACTGTATATCTCGCCTTTTTCATTTTCAAGAACAAAGCTCACATCAGTGTCCGAATCTATTTCAATATTAATTTTTCCTTGAATATCTGTTTCGATTTTATAGTCGCGGATATGCTTCTGCGGACGATTTAAAATATACACATCTCTGAAAATACCGCTCATTCTGAACTTATCCTGATCCTCAAGATAACTTCCGTCACACCATTTAAAAACCAACACACAAAGTATATTATCGCCGTTTTTAACCTTATCTGTAATATCAAATTCAGATGTTGAATGTGATACTTGACTGTAACCGACAAATTCGCCGTTCACCCAAACATAAAAACAAGAATCCACACCCTCAAAATTCAAATACTTCCTATAATCATTATCCGATTCAAAATGAGTTACATACGCACCGCACGGATTGTCATACGGAACATACGGCGGATTATACGGAAACGGATATCTTGTATTTGTGTATTGATGGCGGTCATAACCTTGAGTTTGCCAACATGACGGTACAGGAATTTTATCAAAGCCGTCTGTATTTCCGTCCTTAAAATCATCAGGAACATCATCAATACAAGTGTAATACATAAAGTCCCACTCACCGTTTAAAACCTGCTTTCTGTCATTCGTTCCCTTTCTTGCATTTTCTATATCCGAACACGGCATATAATACGCTCTGTTTTCTTCTGTATTAATATGCAATGTGTTTAAATCATTGTAGTATTTTTCAATCTGCATACCTTGTCCTCCTATTCATATTTTAGTATATCCGAGCGGCTAATTTTTGTCAATACGATTAGCAAATTTTTATTTTATCTGCATATCGGCAGATGTCAAGAAATTAGTTTGGATTCTGCGAAAATGAACTTGTCGGCGTACACAGGTACGTTAGAGTTTATTTTCGCTGAAAGTGCAAAGGCAAGCCGTATATTAAAGATAGGCTTGCCTTTTGTTTTTTATTAAATTATAAGAATAATATTTTGCACGTTCCAGACAATTTATTGACAATCTGAGGGGACACTAATTTTTAGTGTCCCCTTTTTACTATTTTCCTTCACCTACACGTATTCTCGTAAGTGCTCTTTTTAATTTTATTTCAGCGGCTCTTTCTTCGTAGTCGGAAGCTTCTTTAATTTTCTTTTCCGCAGCCTCTTTTGCCCTCAACGCACGTTCAACGTCGATATCTTCGGACCATTCAAACGTACTTGCAACAAGTCTGACCGTTCCTTTTTTCACATTCAAAAGTCCGCCCGAACACGCCGCCGTTCTTACATCGCCGTTTGTTGTAACTTTTGCCATGCCCGTATCGACAGGCGTTACATAATCGCAGTGACCGCTCATAATACCGACGTCACCCTCCGTTGTACGAACAAGTAATTTTTCCGCATCACCGTCAAACATAAGTCCGTCGGGCGTTACTATCTGCAAATGAAATGTATTCATAATCATTCACCCATTTTCTTTGCTTTTTCACGAACTTCGTCAATACCGCCCGCGAAAAGGAAACACGATTCGGGAATATCATCACATTTACCCTCGATAATTTCCTTAAAACCGCGAATTGTTTCTTTAATCGGAACGTATTTACCTTGCATACCTGTAAACTGTTCCGCAACAGAGAACGGCTGTGACAAAAATCTCTGAACCTTTCTCGCTCTGTTTACGGTATTCTTGTCCTCTTCCGAAAGCTCGTCCATACCCATAATCGCAATAATATCCTGCAATTCGGTATATCTTTGAATTATACGCTGTACCGCTCTGGCTGTTTCGTAATGCTCCTTACCCACAACTTCTGGTGTCAAAATTCTTGACGTTGATTCAAGCGGGTCAACCGCCGGATAAATACCCAACGAAGAAATCTGTCTTGACAAAACAGTTGTTGCGTCAAGGTGAGCAAATGTCGTTGCGGGAGCAGGGTCTGTAAGGTCGTCCGCAGGCACATAGACAGCTTGTATCGAAGTTATAGAACCGTTCTTTGTAGATGTAATTCTCTCCTGTAAAGCACCCATTTCAGTAGAAAGTGTAGGCTGATAACCAACTGCCGACGGAATACGTCCGATAAGTGCCGAAACCTCCGAACCGGCTTGTGTAAATCTGAAAATATTATCAATAAACAAAAGCACGTCCTGATGTTGCTTATCTCTGAAATATTCAGCCATTGTAAGTCCCGAAAGCGCAACTCTCATTCTTGCACCCGGCGGCTCGTTCATCTGACCGTAAACAAGCGCAGTCTTATTGATAACGCCCGACTCTTTCATTTCATTATAAAGGTCGTTACCCTCTCTCGTTCTCTCGCCGACACCGGCGAAAACACTGATACCGCCGTGTTCTTTAGCAATATTATTTATAAGCTCCATTATAAGAACAGTCTTGCCGACACCGGCACCGCCGAAAAGACCTATTTTACCGCCTTTTGCATACGGCGCAATAAGGTCGACAACCTTAATACCCGTTTCAAGTATTTCCGTTGTCGGATTTTGTTCTTCGTATGTCGGCGGCTCACGATGTATACACCATTTTTCTTTCGTTTCGGGATTTGGCATATTATCAACCGCATCACCCAAAACGTTAAAAATTCTTCCGAGTGTTTCTTCACCGACAGGCACTTTAATTCCCTCACCTGTGTCAACGGCGTCCATACCTCTGACAAGTCCGTCCGTCGAACCCATCGAAATACATCTGACAACATTGTCACCTATATGCTGTGCAACTTCCGCAACAAGCCTTTGACCTTTATTGTCAATTTCAATGGCATTTAAAATATTAGGCAATTCACCGTCCTCAAACCTTATATCAAGGACAGGACCTATTATTTGAACTATTTTTCCAACGTTATTCATATTTTCAAATCCTTTTTATATATTATTCGCACCTGATATTATCTCTGTTAATTCCTGCGTGATTGACGCCTGTCTTGCTCTATTATATTCAAGGCTCAGATTTTCAATCATTTCCGACGCATTGTCCGTTGCGGATTCCATCGCATTTCTTCGTGCCGATAATTCCGACGCAACCGATTCCGACACAGCACCGTACACCATTCCGGAAATATAATAAGGTATTATCTGTGCAAAAGTTTCCTCTGCGTCAGGCTCATACACAATAAGGCTGTAATTCATATTACGCATACCCTCTTTTGTATGCTCAACTCTTATCGGCAGAACATTTTCCGTCTTAGGCTCTTGCGTAAGCATATTGACAAAGCTTGTATACGAAAGAATAAGGCGCGTAAATTCGCCCTTTTCATACGCCTTTGCCAATAAGCTTCCTATTGCGTGACAATCGGAGATTTTTATATCGCCTGCTTTGGCATATGTGTCGGTATACACATTATCTTCACCGAAATGCTCCACAACCTTTTTACCTATCGGAAAAATTATATCTCCGTCTTTTATGTCAAGAGATTTAAACAAATTGTTGTTATATCCGCCCGCAAGACCTCTGTCACCGGCTATAACAATATGACACGTTTTTCCCTCTCTCTCACGCGTAAATACAGAGCTGAAATCCTTATTATCCTTTGCAATATCTTCAAGCGTTTCGTGAAGTATATTAAAATACGGCTTTGAACGTTCAATACCCTCGGACGCTTTACGCATTTTGGACGCGGCAACAAGCTCCATAGCTTTTGTTATCTGCATAGTTGAGCTTATACTCTTTATTCTGTTTTTTATTGTCTTCATTGATGAAGCAGACATCAGAGCATCCCCCCTACTTTACAAAACGTTTCTTACAATCTTCAACAGATGAACGGATTTTTTCTTCACATTCTTTATTCATTTCACCTGTGTTTTCAATCGTATCTATTATATCATGTGCATTATTTTCAATATACTCAAATAATGATGTTTCAAATTCCTGTATTCTTTCAACAGGTATATCTTCAAGCAAATCGTTTATAACCGCATAAATAATTACCACTTGCAATGATACTCTTATCGGCGTGTTTCTTCCTTGCTTCAGCACTTCAACTATTCTCTCCCCCTTTGCAAGACGCATTTTTGTGTCTTTGTCAAGGTCCGAGCCGAACTGTGCGAATGCTTGAAGTTCTCTGTACTGTGAATACGAAAGTTTCAGACTTCCGGCAACTTTTTTCATTGCCTTTATCTGTGCGTTACCGCCTACACGCGACACGCTTATACCGGGATTGACCGCCGGCATAATGCCCGAATGGAATAATTCCGTTTCAAGGAATATCTGTCCGTCCGTAATTGAAATTACGTTTGTCGGTATATATGCCGAAACGTCACCTGCCTGTGTTTCTATAATCGGCAATGCCGTAAGCGAACCGCCGCCCAAATCCTCCGACAATCTCGCCGCTCTTTCAAGCAATCTTGAATGTAAATAGAATACATCGCCCGGATATGCCTCACGTCCCGGTGAACGTCTTAAAAGCAGCGACAACGCTCTGTATGCGACTGCGTGTTTTGACAAATCGTCATACACAATCAAAACGTCCTTGCCTTTATACATAAAATATTCGCCCATTGCACAACCTGCATACGGTGCAATATATTGAAGTGCCGGCATTTCAGACGCCGTTGCGGAAACGACAATCGTATAATCCATCGCACCGGCCTTTTCAAGCGTATCAACGATTGACGCAACCGTTGAACGCTTTTGACCTATCGCAACGTAAATACAAAGTACGTCCGTATCTTTTTGGTTTATAATGGTATCAACCGCAATCGCCGTTTTACCTGTTTGTCTGTCACCGATTATAAGTTCTCTCTGACCTCTGCCGATAGGTATCATAGAGTCAATCGCCTTTATACCCGTTTGCAAAGGCACGCTTACAGACTTACGTTCGATAATTCCCGACGCCGGAGATTCGACGGGGCGTGTTTCGGTTGTATTTATTGCACCCTTGCCGTCAATAGGGTTTCCGAGAGCGTCAACAACACGCCCCAAAAGTGCATCACCAACGGGAACGTCTGCGACACGTCCCGTACGTTTTGCGATACTGCCCTCTTTTATTCCCGTATCATCACCGAGAATAACAACGCTGACGTTATCTTCTTCAAGGTTCAGTGCCATAGACATAACTCCGCCGTCAAGCTCGATAAGCTCACCGGCCATACACGCATCAAGGCCGTGTATACACGCACTTCCGTCACCGACTGCTACAACGTAACCCGTTTCTGTTTCGCGTATTATATTATCGTAATTTTTAATTCTGTCCTTTATAACTTTGCTTAAATCCTGCATCTTCTACTCCTATGCTATATCAAAGCTTTTTTTAAATCTTCAAGTCCTGATTTTATACTTGAATCAATCCGCATACCATCTGTTTCAATTATAATTCCGCCTATACATTTTTTATCAATGTGCATTTTCAAAACTACTTTTCCGCCTGTTTTCTTCTCAAGTTTCTGCAATAGTTTTTCTTCCAAATGCTTGCCGATAGGCTTTGCTGTTGTAACATTAACAATTTTTATACTATTGTCCTCATTATACAGCTTTTCATATGTTTTAAAACATTCCCCGATGTGATGTACACTATGCTTTTCCGAAAGTAACTTTAAGAAATTCAAAACATATCTGTTCACCTTGCCCAAGAAATCTTCGTTAAGTATCTCCATAAGGTCATCACGTTCGATTTGAGGTGAATCAAGTATTTTAACATATGCAGGGTGTTCGTTAAATAACGAAACAATCCCCGCAAGATCAACCAAAATCTCTCTTGACATCCCCTCATCTTTTGCAAGGTCGTAAAGCGAGGCACCGTAAGTCTGTGGTGCAGACATATAAATCACCTACATTCTATCAATAATATCAGAAATTAGTTCTTCATCATCACTGTCAGTTAATTTTTTGCCTATAATTTTTTCTGCCGCATCGACAGCCATAGACGCAATCTCTCTCTTTGCGTCAGTGACTGCGTTCTGCTTATCTTGTTCAATCTGCTTTTGACTCTTTTCCATTATATACCGAACTTTTTCATTTGCCTCATTTACAATAGATTCAGAGCGTCTGTCCGCCGTTTCAACCGCCGATTTTATTATACCGTCAGCCTCATTTTTTGCAGACAAAAGTTTTTCTTCGTATTCACTTTTAAGGCTTAGTGCCTTATCGTTGGTTTCCTCTGCCTGTTTATACGAATTTTCGATTTCTTCTGCGCGTTCATCAAGTATCTTCATTACAGGTTTAAACAAAAACTTCTTTAAAAGCAGAAACAATATGAGCAGGTTTGCCCACGTAAAAATCATTGTCCATGTGTCTATGGATACAAAAGGCAAATATTCATTCATTTGCTCTCATCCTTTCGCTGTTTGATTAAAGAAGTCCTATAAGCGGATTTGCAAACAATAAAATCAATGCGACAACAAGACCGTAAATACCTGTTGATTCCGCAACCGCACAACCAAACAACATTGTTGAAGTAATTGCGCCCTTTGCCTCAGGCTGTCTGCCGACTGCCTCTGCCGCCTTACCTGCCGCAAAACCTTGTCCTATACCCGGTCCGACACCTGCTATCATTGCAAGTCCCGCACCTATTGCCGACGCCGCTAATATAATTGCTCTTTCCATTTTAAAAATCTCCTTTGTTTTTATATTTATCAAAGACAAAACCTTATGGTTTTGTCTACTTTATTTTTGGGAGTTTGAGGTGCAACCTCAAGCTATAATCATTTCTGACGACCTGTGCGGCAGAAATGGCTTAAAATCTAAAGTTTCGACTTTGGAGGAACTTTATGATTTTTTCTTTGAAAATACTCAAAAATTACATCTATGATGTGATTTTTGGAGCTGTCGACATTTTGTCGACAGGCTCAATTATAATTTTATGTTTTCTTCGACCGATAAAATATCTTTTAAATATTCTTTTGTGTTTCTGCCGACCATAATTTCAAACTTGCCTTTTTCAACGATGTATTCCAAATCTCTCGTCACGATTGCAAGGTCTTTTATGTTTAATTTTAGGTTTACCGTTACTGTTTCACCTGATTTTATAAATACCTTTTCAAAACCTTTTAATTGTTTTGTCGGTGTGAGGACGGAGCTTATGACGTCGTTGACAAACATAAGTACGGTTTCTTTGCCGTCCATGTTGCCTTTGTTTGTAACATCAACCGATACGGTTATTTCTTCCTCATTTTTTATTGTGTTTTTTGAAAAGCGTAGGTTTGAATATTCAAATTCGGAGTAGGAAAGTCCGTCACCGAATTCGTATACATAGCCTTTTTCCAAATCAACATACTGAACGCCGTGCCAACCCTCGTATTGATTGTAGTAGCAAGGTGTTTGGGAACTGTGACGCGGGAAAGAAATTGTCAATTTACCGCTCGGATTAAATTTACCGCCAATCATTTCCGCAATCGCCAAACCGGCAAAGTCACCGCCGTTAAAGTCCTCGATAATTGCATTGCAGTTTTCTTTTAGGTACGATATGCAAAGCGGTTTGCAGTTTACAAGTACGGCTATTACGGGCTTTTTCGTGTCAATCAGACGTTTGACAAGTTTTGTTTGATAACCCGATAATTCAAGGTTGGCTCTGTCGCGATACTCGCCGTTTTGAGCAAGACAGTCGCCGATTACACATACAACCACGTCAGCCTTTTCGGCAATTTTTACCGCGTCATCAATATAATTTTCTTCACCTAAAATGTCACAGCCTTTGCTGTATAAAATATTTTCTTTTCCGA
>OGQL01002322.1_pt1 | contig 12423 bp, 8 predicted proteins | sample 1553211 | NCBI WGS metagenome assembly OGQL01 (sample SAMEA2579942, study PRJEB22360) | human gut metagenome
GAAATAGGAACTTTGATTACCGACCCTGCCGTTATCGGCGATATGAAAAGGTTTGTAAAACTCACCAAAGAATATCGTGACCTCGAAAAAATATCGGAGGCAGCCAAACGATACAAACAAATACTTAACGGAATAGAAGAATCTCGCCGATTACTCGAAACCGAAAACGATCCCGAAATGAGGGATATGGCAAAGGAGGAACTCGATTCTTGCACGTCACAATTGCCGCAACTCGAAGAAGAAATAAAATTACTGTTGGTTCCTGCCGACCCCGAAGATAGCAAAAATGCCATCGTAGAAATACGGGGAGGAACAGGTGGAGACGAAGCAGCCATTTTCGCGGGAGACTTATTCCGCATGTATGCTAAATATTGCGAAACCAAAGGTTGGAAAGCCGAAGTCAGCAGTTACAGCGAGGGAGCGTCCGGCGGATACAAAGAAATCATTTTCACAGTATCGGGCGATAATGTATACGGCACACTCAAATATGAATCGGGAGTACACCGAGTACAAAGAGTCCCTGCCACCGAGACACAAGGCCGCGTGCACACCTCTGCGGCAACAGTGGCTGTATTGCCCGAAGCTGAAGAATTCGATGTCGAAATAAACGAAGGAGAAATAAAATGGGATACTTTCCGGTCGAGCGGAGCCGGAGGCCAAAACGTCAATAAAGTAGAATCGGGTGTACGGTTAAGATATATTTGGAAGAATCCCAACACCGGTGTCTCCGAAGAAATTCTTATCGAATGTACCGAAACCCGCGACCAACCTAAAAACAAAGAACGGGCACTCTCTCGTTTACGCTCGTTCATCTACGACAAAGAACACCAGAAATACATAGACGATATCGCCAGCAGGCGTAAAACAATGGTATCTACCGGAGACCGGTCGGCCAAAATCCGCACCTACAATTATCCTCAGGGACGTATCACCGACCATCGTATCAATTATACGATCTATAACTTACCTGCCTTCATGAATGGAGACATACAAGATTGTATAGACCATTTAATCGTGGCAGAGAATGCAGAACGATTAAAAGAGAGCGAACTATAATCCACATATGTCATGAACAAGAAACAATTGTTTGAAAATATCAAACGGAAAAAATCTTTCCTTTGCATTGGTCTTGATACCGATATGGAAAAGATACCGTCTCACTTGAAACAAGAAGAAGACCCCATTTTTGCGTTTAACAAAGCTATTATCGATGCTACGGCCGATCTCTGCGTGGCCTATAAGCCCAATCTGGCTTTTTACGAGAGCTTAGGAATGCAAGGATGGGCCGCTTTTGAAAAGACAGTAAATTATATTCGGGATAATTACCCCGACCAATTCATCATCGCCGATGCCAAACGTGGCGACATAGGAAACACATCGGAGCTATATGCTCGTAGCTTCTTCTGCCACCTCGATTTAGATGCCGTGACCGTAGCCCCCTACATGGGAGAAGACAGCGTGAAGCCCTTTCTCGGCTATCCCGACAAGTGGGTCATTCTGCTCGGACTTACTTCGAATAAAGGATCTTATGACTTCCAATTGACAGCAGACTCTTACGGCGAACGGCTATTTGAAAAAGTAATACGCACGGCTCAAAATTGGGCCTCAGACGAACAGTTGATGTTTGTCGTCGGAGCGACACAAGGAAAACTATTCGAGGACGTACGCCGTATAGCTCCGCATAATTTCCTTTTAGTTCCGGGTGTAGGAGCGCAGGGTGGAAGCCTCGAAGAAGTGGCTCGATACGGCATGAACCGCGAATGCGGTTTACTCGTCAACTCTTCCCGAAAGATCATCTATGCTGCCACAGACGAGAAATTCGCAGAAGCTGCCCGGGAAGAAGCTCTAAAAGTACAATATGAAATGGAACATCTATTGCACGCAAAGGGACTACTTTGATTTTTAGAGAAAATAGCATTTAATAGTAAAAAGATAATCGATTTTTATCTAAATTTGCCAAAGAGTAAAAGAGTTACATACTAAATATTAAACGATATGCAAACACTTGACAATTACAATTTTGCTGGTAAGAAAGCATTTGTCCGCGTAGATTTTAACGTTCCTCTCGACGAGAACTTTAATATCACCGACGACACCCGTATGGTAAAAGCACTACCTACACTGAAAAAAATATTGGCCGATGGCGGTAGCCTCATCATCGGTTCTCACTTGGGACGCCCCAAAAAAGGTCCAGAAGACAAATTCTCTTTGCGTCATATCGTTGCACATTTGAGCGAATTGCTCGGAACCGAAGTAAAATTCGTAGATGAGTGTGTTGGCGATAAAGTAAAAGCAGCCGTAGCCGCATTAAAACCCGGAGAAGTTCTTCTTCTCGAAAACTTGCGTTTCCATGCCGAAGAGGAAGGAAAGCCCAGAGGATTGGCCGAAGATGCCAGCGACGAAGAAAAAGCTGCTGCTAAAAAAGCGATCAAAGCCAGCCAAAAAGAATTTACGAAAGAACTCGCCGACTTGGCTGATGTTTATGTAAACGATGCTTTCGGTACGGCACATCGTGCCCATGCCTCTACGGCCTTGATGGCAGAATATTTCTCTCCCGAAAACAAAATGTTCGGATACCTCATGGGTAAAGAAGTTGCCGCCGTCGATAAAGTAATGAAAGAGATGGTTCGTCCTTTCACTGCTATTATGGGTGGTTCGAAAGTTTCTTCGAAAATCGATATTATCGAAAATCTATTGACCAAAGTAGATAACTTGATTATCGCCGGTGGTATGACCTATACTTTTACCAAAGCATTGGGCGGTAAAATCGGTAACTCCATCTGTGAAGACGACAAACTCGATTTAGCTCTCGAACTCATCAACAAGGCCAAAGCCAACCATGTAAATTTGGTTTTAGCAGTCGATGCCAAGATCGCCGACGATTTCTCGAACGATGCCAATACCGACTTCTGTGATGTCGATAAAATACCCGATGGTTGGGAAGGTATGGACATCGGTCCTAAATCCGAAGCTCTGTTCGCCGACGTAATCAAGAAATCGAAAACTATTCTGTGGAACGGTCCGACAGGAGTATTCGAATTCGATAACTTTACATCAGGTTCCCGTGCTGTTGCAGAAGCCATTGTAGAAGCAACTAAAAACGGAGCATTCTCTCTCGTAGGCGGGGGCGACTCTGTGGCTTGCGTAAATAAATTCGGATTGGCCGATAAAGTTTCATACGTATCGACCGGAGGTGGAGCTCTACTCGAAGCCATCGAAGGCAAAACTTTACCGGGTATAGCTGCCATACAAGGCTAACATGCCCATAAATATTTATAAAAAACGTCCAAATAAAATTTGGACGTTTTTTTATTACAAGTTAGTATGGAACTATTTGGATCTTAGTCGATAATTAACGGAGATTGTTCGTGTATATTTCCCTATATGGCTAACACAGTTCTCCGTAATGCTATGGGACACTCAGAGAAGAAAGGGATATATCCAGTATAAACAGACTGATACGATGGCGTTTTCAACCCCTTCGTCACTTTGTGACACCTCCCCTATATAGCTAACGCCACACCCCGTAATGCTACGAGGCACAGCAATAGAGGAGTTTAAAATATTAAAAGTGCTTTTTAACCCTCTCCCTCCTACCATACCCCGTAACATGGCGAGGCGTTTTGAATAACATCGAAGCAGAGACAAAAGGGATATACATCTCACCCTCTCCCCCTGCCGTACTCCGCAGCATGACGGGTCGTTTTGAATAACATCGGAGCCGAGGAGAAAGGGAGATATACACCTCACCCTCTCCCTCCTGTGTTTTGCGCAGCAAAATATAGGGGGAGTGCCCGCAGGGCGAGGGGGTTAATACAAACAAAAACTTCACTCTCAAATACATCACCTTTATTTGGTGATGAAGATGCAAGAAAATAGAGGGCTTCTCAATCTTTGTCTCTACATCTGTTTCTGCAACAAAGAATTATCAGACTTCCGTTCCATCAGTTGTCGACGATAATCCCGTAAAGCAGTTATATCAGAAGCGTTACTATCCACCCTCTTTTCAAATAAGGAAAGTGATTTATCTACCCATTCAATAGCGACTTTATAATTATCGAACAGCTCATTATACACAGCCAAATTGGCTGCTGCCATAGCTCGGGTAGTTTCATTTTTCTGTTCTTCATAAACATATTCCCACAAATAAGAAGCCTCTTTGTATTTTTTCTGCTGCCAAAAATCATAAGCATCATCCATCGCCGGATTGGTAGATGTATAAATATAACGATTGACATTGTCTACATGAGGAATAAACAATTCTCTTACCCGTGCAGAAATCTGCCTCATCGCCTCTTGAATAAACTCAGCGGTCAGAGGCAATGAACTATGAGCATCATCTGGCGTATACCCGAAAGATTGCCAATATAACGTATCCGTAACCATTTCGGAAGAAGGTTCTATCTTGTTCGGCCAATATACACGTAAATTCAAAGTCGTGGCTACCGATAAGTCTGTAACAAAGACTGTTTCTCCGGAAGAACCTAACAAAGTGTGATCCTCCATTTTTACTACCATATCGGTTTTATCGAGAGACACGACCGCTGTATTATCGGCTCCTCCCCTTACAATCGAAAGTTGATTTTCCGACAAAAGAGGATACAAACTTTTAGGCAAGGTTATAGAGTCGTCATAAAAAATTGTAATCTCAGGGAAATAATGTGCATCAGAAAGCTCTAATGCTATATATTCCGCCAAACGATAAGTCGTGCTGTCATGCGGTACGACCAACGTATATTCCCTACCCGAAATATCCTTATATTTATTCCCCTCTTTTTCGTTAGGCTCTGCCGAATTATTAACGACAGTTACCCGCACGATATCCGCCGGAAAAGTGACTTTTGCCGGTCGCCACACATCGAACGAGAGCACCGAAGCCGATCGGCATCCCGTCAGCAACACAGCAAATACCAATATACAACCCCATAACTTCTTCATATAAATCTCCTTTATGCCTTAGGTTCTATTATACAAATGTAATACTAGGCAAAGTGTTCACGAGATGAATAAAAAACATTTAAGCTATTTTAAACTATTTGCGCAATCGACGCATTAAGGCCCTCATTCCCGGCGACATATCAGTTTCACATAGAGCCTCCAATTGTTGTAACATATCTTCACCCCATTCTATCCACCGGGATAAAAATTTCAATATCGAAAAAGTCCACACTTTTTCCGATATCGTTATCTTCGGGTCAATACTCCACGAACAGACTATTTCGGCCAAATTTTCAGCAGAATGCCTATCTGGAATATACTCCTTATGTTTCAACATACTCAACATTATACGGCCATATTCTCTTCTTACCCCGTGGTGGTTGACACGACAAAAATCCGAAACGAACTTATCTTTATATCGTAAAAAACAAAGGCGGTTCGTTTCGTATATTGCAGAGATACCCCATGCTGCACGAAATGCCTCTGAACCAGATTCCCCCACAGCTATATCCATTGCTTCGGCGATACAATCCTTCTGCTGTAAAAATTCTGCAATCCGAATTTTCATATCCCTACCCGACAGAGCCGTCAAAAATGCCTTCAACTCATCGCTCCCCATACATGCCGATATTGAACAAACAAATGTAATCATTCAACTTCTCTCACACAAACAAGATCAAGAAAAACACCATTACAATCTCATAAGAAACAAATCGAAGCAATATATATACAAATCGAAAATATTAAACATATAAATTGTTTCGTATTTTTCTCTTTTATATATTTGTAGAAATTTTGAAAATCAAATCTAAATCATGAAACGCTCGGAATTTTTAAAAGTAATGGGGCTTACCGCTGTCGGTGCAGCTTTTGCGCCTTCTATTTTAGCCAACGGAAAACAGACAAACAATGTATCTCGAATCGCCACCGACATAAAAGACCTGAAAGCCGATAACATTTCTTGTCCTCGGTGCAGGTAACAGAGGAAGCGTTTACGCCGGATATGCGAAAAAGTACCCCGATTGCATGAAAATAGTAGGAGTTGCCGATAAAAACCAATTGCGGCTAAAATCTATGGCCGAAGACCACGATGTCCCGGAAGAAAACAGATTTACCGATTGGAAAGAAGCCTTGAATAAAACAAAATTCGCAGATGCCGTTATCATTAGTCTACCCGACAATCTACATTATGATCCTTGTATGAAAGCGCTTTCGATGGGATATCACATCTTACTCGAAAAACCCATAGCACCTACTGAAAAAGAATGTACGGACATTCGAGATTTAGCAATCAAAAAAAATGCCATTGTAGGAGTCTGCCATGTATTACGATACGCACCCTATTTCATCGCTCTCAAACAAATCATCGATTCGGGTGACATAGGGCAACTGATTAGTATACAACATCTCGAACCCATACAATACGCACACATGGCGCATTCTTATGTAAGAGGTAACTGGCATAATTCAAAGGAAACCACCCCCATTATTTTGGCAAAATCCTGCCACGACCTAGACATTATCAGATGGCTGGTCGGCTCTCCATGCAAGTCCATTTCGGCCTACGGCTCTTTAACCTATTTCAAGCGGAAAAATATGCCGCAAGGTGCTACCGAACGTTGTTTAGATTGTCCGCATGAAAATGAATGCCCCTATTCCGCATTAGACATTTATTTGAAAAAACGAAAACATATATATGCATTCGACCTGCCCAAAGAACGCAGCCTTCAAAACGAGGCAATACGTAAAGTGATACGGACTACCGACTACGGACGCTGCGTGTTCCAAATGGACAATGACCAATGCGACCACTACGTGACCAGCATGGAATTTGAAAATGGTGTTACAGCCAATTTCTCTATGGAGGCATTCATGGCCAAAGGAGGAAGAAGGACTCAAATAATGGGTACGAAAGGAGAAATTGTAGGTGATATGACAACATTTACCGTAACCGATTTCCGCAGTGGGAAACAGCGCATATGGGATGCCAAAGTAGAAGAAGTGAAAAGTTACGTCGGACACGGGCACGGAGGCGGAGACCTGTGTTTGGTTCGCGATTTTATAAACGCTGTCGGGAACAATAACCGCGACTATCTGTCCAGCCCCATAAGTGTTTCAGTCGAAAGCCATATCATGGGATTCAAAGCCGAAGAAAGTCGGCTGAACGATCGAAAAGTAAAAATTTGAGTTCTCAAAAACTTCTACACATAGACTATAAAAAAAGACCGAAGCCCATTTACATTCGCTTCGGTCTTTTCTTTATTATATAAATATCATCATTTCACAACCACACGAGTTACCGATGTGCCACAGCGCACGACATATACACCCTTAACCGGAACCGATAACAAAGAACGCCCATTCACAGATGCCGATACGACAATCTGACCTGTCAAATTAACGACCTCGACCGGCTGTGACGTTTCACACTCGACCACAATATAACCGTTATCGGTATACACTCGATTGCGCGACTCCGGCAAATCGCAAATACCGGTAAATAAATCCACCTTCACCACATTGGAATAGTCACTTTCTTCCCCCTCTGCGGTCACAGCTTTTACTTTATAAGAATACACATACCCCGGCTCCAAATCAACGAGCTGATACGATGTATCCGTAATTCCCGTCACAATCAGAGGCCAAACATCGCTAACAGCTTGTTTAGAAGCAATCTCAGGTAAAACTTCACCGCTATATATAACGATATTATCGAGATAAGCCCTCTTTTTTCCACTGCTCGCTGTCGACATCAGCACGATTTTACTATCGGCTGTACCACCTGTAAAAGTCATCGTGTAAGTATTCATCTTACTGGTCGAGAGAATTTCGGTCGATTGAGCATTCGACTCATCTCCTTCGACATATACCTTTATCACAACACTTTTCTCTTTACTTCCATCGAACATAGAGGCATCGAACTGGACAGTAAATACTCCGTCGCAAGAAGATAAATCGATAGCCGGAGTACATACAGCTCCCCCGTTATCCGAATTACCTAGTTTCATCTTTCCTATGTTCGGGAACAAATACTTACCACTCCAACCCGAAGTTTGGAAATAACCGTCCTTCGCATTTCCGAATGTAGTCGTTCCTGCGATATTTGTAGTCTCGTCAGCCGTGCAATTCGAGAAATCCTCCGACAGTAAAATTTCGCCACCGGCCGATGGTTGTTTTCTATCGACCTGCAACGTATAGCTGGCAGCATTCTCTACCGACGACCAGTTTGCGGTAAATCCGGTTGCTGTCACATGAGTAGCGACATCGGCCACGGGAGCAAGCACTGCCGGGGTTCCTCCCATAAAGTCGAACGTAATCACACCATTATCTTGTGCGATGTTGGTTACAGGTTTTCCCAACTTCAATCCGGTATTTGTCTTTGCAGCCGGGCGACTGTCATCGGTAAAAGAGGTATTACCATTATAGGGATATAAGTCACCATCTTCATTATACTCGCTATATTTATTGTCGGCCGGCATAATGGTCATGCGCTGGCGGCTCGATTCGTTGTTAACCGTATTATAATCCCAAACGGACTGATCGTAATCGACTTTCACGATCATCAGCCCGGCTGATGCCATATATCGATCCCAACCGGTCTGTTGCCTATTTTCCAATGTAAAATATTGATCTTTATCGCTCGATACTATCTTATAGGCCTTCTTGCTATCGGCCAGATTTTCCAGTGTAACCGAAGAAGGAGCCGTCAGCTCTTCGATAGTTATCCAACCGCAAAACTCCCGCTCATATGCTGTGTACCCGACCGGAACAGAACCATCGGAATAACCGTCGCCATCGGAATCAGGGCCATTATAACAGCCATAATCCATCAAACTCCACGTGCCCATTCCATAATTCGAAGTCACACCGCTCGTATCGTAAAAATCGGGGAGTCCCAACGTATGGCTATATTCATGGCAAAATGTACCGATTCCGTCCCGAGTAGTACCACTGTTTCCCAACAGCTCGGCCGAACAAGCATAAGCATCGAGATATTTACCGTCGACCGATACTCGCTTTTGCGCACCTTGATAAATATACCAAGCATGAGGCCAAATCGCATTTTCCAAAGAACCGTCTATATCCGACGATTCTCCATACCCGGCATAAATCACATACACCAAATCGACGAATCCATCATTATCTCTGTCATATATCGTGAAATCGACCGTCGATTCAGACTTCTTACAAGCATCGATAACCATCTCATCGGGACGTACGTCTTGACCGGAATAATCATTAGCCCCATAATAAGCCATCGTATTGTCGAGAGTGATAGGCCCTACCACATCGAATGTCGGTTGAAAGAGTCCTCCCGATTGAGAAATGAAATAATCCCGAGCGCTACCGATGGCTCCCATATAATCATATCCTTCCTTATTCATCATCTCGTCGAAAGCCTGCTGTGTCCCCACCGAACTGAATTTCTTATCGCTGAACTGAACCAACAAGACCAAACCGTGCACATCGTCGCCGGCAGTAGCCTGCGTAACTCGACGAGTTATATTGTTTTGTAATTGTTGCTTCCGTAGATTACGACGACTAAAAAGTTTCTGTGAAATCTTCTTCTCGGACAGCGATGTTAAATACGCCTTATCCGAAACACTCCTCATCGACGAATCGCGGGCTATCACATTGCCCGCAACAACCAGTCCCGTTGCAGACAACTCGGCATAACGATAGAAACCATCTTCGCCACGTACTACCGGAATGCCATCGGAAGTAGACTTGTAATGATAAAATTCATCACCTACGGTTTTAACGGTTACAACGGTCCCGTCCGGTTGAGCGACCCTAACAAGGACAGGCTTGGCCGGTACGGCAAAAAGCGGAGATACACCCAATAAAATACCGGCGCACAATGAGATAAAATTTTTATTCATAGACAATCATGTTTATAAAAGCGAATAAAGATACTAATAAAAATAAAACAAAGAAAAAAATACGGTATTCTTAATTTATGAAAAAAGTTTTGTATTCCTCCGAATGATCAAAACACTCTTAAAAAATACAGATAGCCTTCTCTCGAAAGAATCCTAAATAAAGAACCCCGAAAAATTCGGGGTTCGCTTCTCATTACCATGCAAGTTTTTCCACTACACGACCGTTTTTCGTCTGTATTCCCACCAAATATACACCCGGAGGTAATACGAACGGTAACTCTATGTCACAAACACCACAACCCACAGCCTTATCGCAGAAAGTTTCCAACAGTCTCCCGTTCATATCCGACAATGTAATAACAATATCTTCTCCTTCCGATATACCTTGTATCCTTATTACTCCCGGATCAATCTTACTTATCGAAAAATCAGATCCGCATTTTACCTCTTTTATCCCATCGGGTGCTTCATGAGGGTAATAAGCCTTCAAATCCCTAAATGAAATTTTCTGATTCGGTCCCTTTATCTGTGTCGACAAGTATATCTTCATACCATTCAACACCACCGGGAAAGCCGTTACATCTAAATCGGCAAAAGACACTGTATAGACAGAATCGCTATCGGCATCTGGATTAACGATACGGCTCCAAGAACCAGTAGAACAAGAAAATTCATAAGAAATATTATTGATTAAAGCGCTCCAATTTTTCACCTGTATCGAAATCGAATCGGGTAACCCGAAGAAACGTATCGGCTTATCCAACATAATATTAGGAGCACGCCCGGTGGATAAATCGAACAACAGAGTAGTACCGTCACTCCAACCCACAGGAAGGACAGACGAATCGAAACGAATGTCAGTTATAGCAGAACTACCGGTTACAGAAAAAGAAGCTCCATCAGAAAAATGTTCATGCACCTTCTCTCCCACTCCAATTTCAACAATAACCGGTAACTGAATTTCTACATCTCCATATTTCCCTTGCAACACAGTTCGCCCGTTCGTGACACCTCTCACGACACCGTCCACTACATCACAACAATCCGTTCCCACAGATTGCCAGTCAAAAATAGCAGGATTTACCATATATTTCTTTCCGTCCGATTCGGTCTCGATCTCTATCGGATATTCTCTAATATCGTCGATACAAAGACTATCGGCACATAATTTAACCGACTTGCCGGCATTACCCATAACGACCCGTATTTTACATGCAGAGTCACCTTTCCGAGCCGTAATCGTTCCTAACATAGAAACAGCTCCCGCACAAAACTCGCCACGACTATTCACATATCCCAATTCCTCCGGTTCGCACGAATAAGTAACATCTTTAAAATCATCGTCGATAATCTCGCCATAACGGTTATGAGCCAATACCCTCAAAGGAACCACCGACAAAGGTATAGCCTGCACAGAAGGTTTAGAAAAAGAAACGAAAGAAAACGTACTGTCGACCGGAGCTAACGAAATACCTTGAAACGAATCCATCACAGCCCTCTCTTTTCCATCGGTAGGGGTATTTACCACTTCGTCACAAACAACCATAGTAGCCGATCCCCCACCGTCAAAATTAACGACATTCCAAGCTCCTTGCTCTACTAAATAATAAGCATTCTCAACCATAGAGGCCTTGTCGGCGGTAATGATAAACAATCTTTTCCCGTCTTTCGTTATCCCCACCAATGTACAAGGATAGTCTTGAAACTCACGTCCGGGAGTAACAAAATCGTTGTACTCTTTATCGTGAAGTTCTCCGTTCAATATCACGCTCGGCCAACCATGCAACGCTTGTACAACGTTTTGTGCCGGTGGAACGGATATGCCGGAATTGGGAAACGTCGTATTCACAAACCGCTGGTCGATATAAACGACATCACCTACTTTTACTTTATCCTCGAACTGCTCCGACGCATGGTTTCTCATAAACAAAATATGACTTTTTCCATCGGGTTGTATAGGGGTATGCTCCATAGCCTCCACTCGACAAGGAGTCGAGTTACCGTTAATAATCCATTCCCCTTGCGGCGTTATTTTCACATATAAACCGTCTTCCGTAAGAGTAAGACTGCTATACGTATTGAACAATACGCAATTTCTGTATGATTGTATTCCGTATGCCGACTCGTTCACATTGTCGATCGTTATTTCTGTTTGGTCTGGACAAATTACCTTTGCCGAATATTTAGGAGGGAAAACCTCTGCCACCTTATCTTTGCTAATAGACATGACAGAACGACCATAATCGCCGTAATGACTGACAACTTCTCCGTTACGGACATTGATCCCCGCAGCCGTAGTCTGCCCCGTATAATGAAATAAATCGTGATTTACCCCGAAAAACGCCCGGTGTCCTTCATAAGAGTTACTCTTACACTGCGATGACGTTGTCTCCCGTGAGGCATCCGGAGTCTTCCCGTTAGACGGATATACCTCTACCGCATTATATTCGTTATTCAAATCCAATGTAATTTGATGTAACTGTATCGGCTTTTGTGTAAACTCGATATGAGTATACACAGCTCCGGGACCTATCGGATAATGACTTATCGTATCGGGAATACCCCACTGCGGCTTCTCGGCCTGAATGCCCAAACTAAGCAA
>OGQL01002338.1_pt1 | contig 12374 bp, 9 predicted proteins | sample 1553211 | NCBI WGS metagenome assembly OGQL01 (sample SAMEA2579942, study PRJEB22360) | human gut metagenome
AAGTGCTACAGGAACTGTGATTCCAAGTTCCAAGTTCCTCATCCATAGCCTTAACCATAGCTGCTACGGTCTTGAAACCAGTCATATACTTACCAGCACCCTCAGATACACCAAGGATTACAGGGCTCTTTAATTCCTGTGCGGTAAGAAGAATGGACTTTGTCCACTCCAGGTTATTGATATTGAACTGACCAACTGCATAGTGGCCTGCTTTTGCTTTTTTGAGCATTTCTGTTGCAGATACTAACATTTGGATTTCCTCCTAATCATAAGTTACCTAGATTATAGTACACTTTTCCCAAAAAATAAAGTTAATTTTTTAACAAAATATTTCAACTCTCTGCTTCAAATTTCGGATGACTACTTCCCGGTGTGCTCCGCCGAATTCACCGTCGAGTGTCCACGGTACTTCTTCCTTCGCCGTAATGTGTACAGCATCGGTTTTAAACGAATAAATCAGATCCGAATCATCAATCATATTTGTCAGGCAGGCAAGGATTTCATTCAGCTCAATCGGATTCTTCGGATTGCGGATCAAAGTCACTTCAAACAGACCGTCATCAAGTTTTACATCATTTCCGGTCATTCCCTTAAAGCCCCCGACAGAAACGGAATTGGTAACCATTCCGTATATAAATTCATCCTGAAACACTTTTCCGTCATATTCCACCTGCATACGGAACGATGGAATGTCCCGAAGCTGTTTGACACCCTCCATAATATATGCCACGTGCCCGAAAATATTTTTCAGCTGCTGGGATGTCTTATAGGAAACCTCTGTAAACAGACCAAACGCTGCCACATAGACAAAGGTATCCGAATTGAAATCTCCGATATCGCATGGAAATCTGTTTTGTCCAACCGCACGTTCCGCTGCCTTTAGCATCTCCTTCGGGATTCCGAGAGAATTGGCAAAGTCGTTTGTACTTCCGGCCGGAATATATCCAATCGGAATATGCAGCTTCGCCTGCATCAGCCCGGTCATCACTTCATCAAGTGTTCCGTCACCTCCGCTGCAGACAATACGATCATATCCCGCACCCTCTTCCACCACCTTGCGCGTCGCATCTGCCTGTGCCTGTGTGGTATAAATTGTCACGTCAAATCCTGCCTTCACCATCATGTCCACAATATCTACAAGATGATTTTTAATCTGTCCTTTTCCTGCATGCGGATTAAAAATAAATAATAGCTTCTGGCTCATACGTAGTTCCCCTTTATATAAGATTTTCTGCAATTGCGGCAAGTTTCCGTAATCTGTGATTCACACCCGATTTTCCGACCGGTGGATCAAGATAAGTTCCCAGTTCCTTTAAAGTTGCCTCGGGATAATCCAGACGTGCCTGTGCAATCTCCGCCAGCGGTTCTGGAATGTTGTCAAACCCTATGGTATCCCGGATCCTCTTGATATCTTCCATTTGTTTCACTGCTGCATTCACCGTTTTGTTGATATTTGCAGTCTCACAGTTTACCTTGCGGTTCACAGAATTGCGCATCTCCTTTAAAATTCTTACATTTTCCAGATTCATCAAAGATACATAAGCTTCCATGACATTCAGCAGATCCACAATCTGTGAACCTTCTTTCAGGTAAACCACCATACGCTCTTTGCGTTCTACAATCTTAGGCTCCGTCTCAAAAAATTCCATCAGTTCTTTCAGCTGCTGTGCCTGTTCAAGCGTATGGCAGACAATTTCAAAATGATAGGATTTATTCGGATCACTGATCGATCCCGCTGCCATAAATGCTCCACGGATAAATGCTCTCTTACAGCATGTCTGCTGCACCAGCATCCCATCCGCTCTCCGGTGATTTATTTTCCGGGACCGGTACGGTTCCTGATCCCAGTGCAGTGTCTGCATGATCTGTAAAACCTCCTGTTTCTCTCCAAATATTTTTTGCAACAGCAGACCATATTTTGTCTGCAGCAAAGAATTTTCGTTGGAAACTACAAGCTTTCCCTCTTCATCCAGCATGCCTTCCAGTTCCAGTATTCCTGCCAGTTCTGCGATCTGGCAATGTCTGCTCCGTCCGAACTGTTTTGCCAGTTCCTCTTTTACTTCACTCGAAAACGACATCCTATTTTCCTCTCAGCGCATCTTTCCCGATATCGCGATGTTCAATTTTCAATCCGTATTCCCGGTTTTTTTTCTGACTCAGACGCTTGTACAATTCATTGGCAAGTGTGACGGAACGATGTTTTCCTCCGGTGCATCCGATGGAAATTACCAGCTGATTCTTGCCCTCGGAAATATAGTGTGGAATCAGAAATGTCACCATATCTTCCAGCTTGTTTAAAAAGATCTTTGCCTCATCATATTTCATGACATACTGCTGGATTTCCACATCATTTCCTGTCTTCGGACGAAGTTCTTCCACATAATACGGATTTGGCAGAAACCGCACATCCATGACGATATCAGAATCTGCCGGAATTCCATACTTGAATCCAAAAGAAAGGATCGTAACATACATGCTGTTAAATTCTTCATCCTGTACAAAGATCTTTTCCAGTTCTGTTTTTAATTCTCTCGTAAGCAGACGGCTTGTGTCGATAATATAATCCGCTTCTTTTTTCAGGAATTCCATTTTCTGACGTTCCCGCATGATTCCCTTATCCACACGCTCTCCCTGTGCCAGCGGATGGCTTCTTCGGGTCTCTTTATAGCGTTTTACAAGAACCGCATCCTCTGCATCCAGAAACAGCACTTCATACTGGACATCCTTACTTTTTAAAATTTCCAGCATCTCCTGCACTTTATCCAGATTTTCACCGCTCCGCGCATCAATTCCGATCGCCACATTTTTCATCTGCGTATCAAAATTTGTTGCAAAATCCACAAGTTTATCCAGAAGCGGAATCGGAAGATTATCGATACAAAAGAATCCCATATCTTCCATCATTTTCATTGCTGTACTTTTTCCGGCTCCTGACATGCCCGTCACAATTACAAATCTCATCTAGAACTCTCCTATCATTTTCACTTCCGGTTCAAGTGTCACACCAGACTGTTTTTTCACACGTTCCTGTACATCTTTCATCAGCTGCAAAATCTCTGCTGCGGTGGCATTTCCTCTGTTTATCACAAATCCGCAGTGTTTTTCAGAAACCTGGGCATCCCCCACTGCATAGCCTCTCAGCCCGGCATCCATAATCAGTTTTCCTGCAAAATAGCCTTCCGGACGCTTAAACGTACTGCCTGCACTTGGATACTCCAGCGGCTGCTTCTCCACACGTTTTTCCCTGAGTTCTGCCATCTTTGCACGGATCTCCTGCTCCGGTGCCGGCGTCAGGGACAACTCTGCCTCCAGTACCAGAAAATGCTTCTTGGGAATACAGCTGTGCCGGTAGGACAGATCCAGTTCCTCCCGTGAGAGTACCTTTTGCTCACACTCCGGGGTAAGCACTGTCACCTGCCGGATGACATCTTTCATTTCTCCGCCATAGGCACCCGCATTCATGGTCACTGCACCGCCCATGCTTCCCGGAATTCCGGCAGCAAATTCCATGCCGCCCAGACCTGCCGCTTTTGCAGCCACCTGGGAAAGCAGGGCACCTGCCTGCGCACGCAGGATATTTCCCTGCACTTCCACCGCATTCATCTGTGCCCCGACTTCAATAACAAGTCCACGGATTCCTTTGTCTCCAACCAGAAGATTACTTCCGTTTCCGATCACGGTCACTGCAAGCCCTTTCTTTTTAGCCAGGCCAAGAATTACCGGAAGTTCCTGTTTCTTTGGACACACGTAAAGATCCGCAGGACCTCCCACGCGAAATGTCGTGTGTTTTTTCATCGGTTCCTGCTGATATACGACCAGCTCAGGCAATGCCGCCCTGATTTCTTCAAGCCACTGATCCATTATGCCTCCTTCAGGAAAGCCACATAGCCGTGCAATGCCTCATACAGATCCACTTTGCTGATGATTTCCCATGGTGCATGCATATTCAGTACGGCAACTCCGCTGTCAATAACATTCATGCCATAATTTGCAAGAATATATGCGATGGTTCCGCCGCCTCCCTGATCTACTTTTCCAAGTTCTGATGTCTGGAACGATACATCATTATCATCAAAAATTCTGCGAAGTCTTGCAATATACTCTGCATTTGCATCATTGGAACCTGATTTTCCTCTGGCTCCTGTATATTTGTTCAGGACAAGTCCCTTTCCAAAGTAAGCACAGTTACGTTTTTCCATCACAGACGGATAATTCGGATCAAATGCCGCAGATACATCGGAAGAAAGCACTCTGGAATTATGCAGCGCTCTGCGCACTTTCAATTCGCTGTATTCCCCAAGCAGATTGATGATCTCTGCCACACTGTCCTCAAAGAAATGGGACTGCATGCCGGATGCACCGACACTTCCGATCTCCTCTTTGTCTACCAGAAGACATACGCTGGTATGCTGTGGCTTTTCAATCTCAAGCATTGCCGCAAAAGACGGATAAGCACACACTCTGTCGTCATGTCCGTATCCCATGATCATGCTGCGGTCAAAGCCGTAATCTCTGGCAGCCCCTGCCGGGACAACTTCAATCTCCGCAGACAGAAAATCTTCCTCGTCCACACCGTACTCTTTGGACAGAATATTTAAAATATTTGCCTTTACGCGGTCTTTCATCTCTTTTTTCTCTTTTTCATCATCACTTGCTGCCGGAATACTTCCGACAAGCAGATCAAGGTTTTCTCCTTCGATCACCTTGGATGCCTTTTTCTCCATCTGTTCTCCCGCTAAATGAATCAGCAGATCACTCACGCCAAAAACAGGATCTTCCGGTTTTTCTCCGATATTGACCGTAACCGTTGTGCCGTCTTTTTTACAGATTACACCGTGCAGTGCAAGTGGAAGTGTCACCCACTGGTATTTCTTCACACCTCCATAATAATGCGTATCTAACAGTGCCATCTCCGTATCTTCATATAACGGTACCTGTTTTAAATCCATACGTGGGGAATCAATATGTGCGCCGAGAATGTTCATTCCTTCCTCGATGTCTTTTTCACCGATCACAAACAGAGCGAGACCTTTTCCCATATTATTGGCAACAATGCGGTCTCCTGCTTTTAATTTTGTATTCTGCGCAATCTTTTCACTCAGATCTGCAAATCCAGCTTCCTTTGCCTGCCGGTAGAATTCCGCTGCACACTCGCGCTCAGTCTTGCAGGAAGATATAAACTTACGGTATTCTTCCGCAAATGTAAATACATCCTGTCTTTTGGTTCCTTCCGGGTATTTCTCCCACGCATTTTTCTTTTCCATGATTTCTTACATCTCCTCATTTACTCTCGTCTATTCTTCATCGTCACTTTTTGTCATATTTGCCTGAACTCTGCGATACAGTTCCTGTGCCGCATTGTAGCCCATCTTCTTCTGTCTGTGGTTGACAGCCGCAGTCTCACAAATAACCGCCAGATTCCGCCCCGGACGGATTGGAAGGGAATGACATACTACCTTGTTGCCCAGATATTCGATATATTCTTCTTCCAGTCCCAGACGGTCATAATCCGCATCTTTCTTCCAGTCTTCCAGTTTGATCACCAGATCGATCTGCTGCTTTTCCTTGACGCACTCTACACCATACAGAGTCTTTACATCTATGATGCCAATGCCCCGCAGTTCAATAAAATGCCGGGTCACTTCCGGAGAAGTTCCGATCAGTGTATGTTCATTGATCTTGCGGATTTCCACTACATCATCCGTAACCAGACGATGTCCGCGGCGGATCAATTCCAGAGCCGCCTCGCTTTTTCCGATTCCACTGTCTCCTGTAATCATGAGACCCTCGCCATATACATCGACCAGAACCCCGTGAACGGTAATACAGGGTGCCAGTTCTTCACCCAGTGTATAGATCAGCTCTGCCATGAATTCAGAAGTCGGACGATCCGTACCAAGAACCGGCACTTCATTTTTTATTGCCTCTTCTAAGAAAATTTCATCTGGCTGCAGACTGCGGCAGAAAATCACACATGGGATATCAAACTTCAGAAACGCATCATAACGGGTTTTCTTTTCCGCATCACTCATCTGCTGGATAAACGTATATTCTACATTTCCAATCATCTGTATTCTTGATTCTTCGAAATGTTCAAAATATCCGGTCAGCTGTAATGCCGGACGATTTACATCGCTGGAAATAATCTTACATTTTTTCAGATTGATATCCGGCGTAAAATTTTTCAGATTTAAAACCTGCGCAACTTTTGCAACACTAACACTTCCATTTGACATATTCATTTCCCCCTGTGGCTCATATTAAGCAGTACCTGTGCCGGACTGCCTTTTTATAAACAGATTGTACCATGAATCTTTCCATATCACAAGTTGCTAAGCCGGTCCGGAATGCAGGGTATCATATACATTCTGTGCAGCCGCCAGATTCATGCTGTCGGTTTCTGCCAGTTCCTCCACAGATGCGTTTTTCATATTTTCCATAGACTGGAATCTGCGCATCAGTGCCTTTCTTCTGGCCGGTCCGATTCCCTCAATGTCATCTAAAATGGAGTGTACCTGTGTCTTAGAACGCAAAGACCGGTGATACTCAATGGCAAACCGGTGTGCTTCATCCTGAATCCGGGTAATCAGTTTAAATCCCTCTCCATGCCGGTCAATCGGAATTTCCACATTGTGGAAATACAGTCCCCTTGTACGGTGATTGTCATCCTTGACCATACCGCAGACCGGAATATCCAGTCCCAGTTCTTCCAGCACCTGCAGACAGATATTTACCTGGCCGCGTCCGCCATCCATCATGATGATATCCGGAAAGCGTGTAAAACTTCCGACTTCCTGTGGCATATTTTTTTCTTCCAGTTCTTTCTGTTCCTGCATGCCGTGCGTAAACCGCCGGGTCAGAACCTCATGCATGGAAGCGTAATCATCCGGTCCTGATACCGTACGGAGTTTAAATTTCCGGTAATCGCTCCTCTTGGGCCGCCCCTTTTCATATACAATCATGGAACCGACGGTTTCAAATCCGTTGATATTGGAAATATCGTAAGCCTCCATACGGTTTAAGTCTTTCATGCCAAGCAGCTGTTCAATCTCTTTTACCGCGCCGATTGTGCGGCCTTCTTCTCTCTTGATCTTTTCTTTATCCTGACTGAGAACCAGCTGTGCATTTTTCGCAGCCAGTTCCACCAGTTTTTCTTTCAGTCCTTTTTGCGGAATTCTTATCGTCACTTTCCGCCCACGTTTTGCAGTCAGCCATTCCTCCAGTACTGGAATGTCTTCGATCGCCTCCTGCAGCATAATCTCCCGCGGAATAAATGGCGTGCCGGAATAATACTGTTTCACAAAATTTACCAGAATATCTCCCGTGCTTTCTTCCGATCCCACGCGCACATGAAAATGATCCCTTCCGATAATCTTTCCACTGCGGATAAAAAACACCTGAACCACCGCATCCCGGTCATCACTCGCCAGTGCAATGATATCTTTGTCTTCTCCGTCCGTATTGGTAATTTTCTGTTTCTGGGCAATCTGGCTGACACTGTTTAACAGCTCACGGTATTCGATCGCCCGCTCAAATTCCATCTCCTCGGATGCCTTCTGCATGTTTTCTTTTAATTCACGTATTACCGGTCCATAGTTTCCATTTAAAAATTCCAGTGCCTTACTGACCTGCTTTCCATACGTCTCTTTATCCACATGCCCCTGACAGGGAGCATCACACTGATGAATATGATAATTCAAGCAGGCACGTTCTAATCCGATATCTCTCGGAAGCTTACGGTTACAGGTGCGCAGTTTATAAAGTTTATTGATCAGCTCTATCGTATCTTTTACCGCACCGGCACTCGTATACGGTCCAAAATAACGAGACTTATCTTTTTTTACCTGGCGGGAAAAAAGAACCCGCGGAAAATCTTCCTGCACCGTCACCCGGATATAAGGGTACGTCTTGTCATCCCGCAGCATCGTATTATATTTGGGTGTGTGCTCTTTGATCAGATTGCACTCCAGCACCAAAGCCTCCAGCTCGGAATCGGTAATAATATACTCAAACCGTGCAATGTGCTCCACCATCTGTTTTTTCTTGATGCCCTCATCATGACTCGGCTGAAAATACTGCCGCACCCGTTTGCGCAGGCTGACTGCTTTTCCTATATATATGATCGCATCTGTTTTGTCATGCATAATATAAACTCCCGGTTGATCCGGGAGTTTACGTAATTCTTCCTGAAAGTCGAACATGAATTATTCCTCAAACATATCATCACTCACAATCGCAGCTTTGGACTGGCTATCCTCTGCAATTGAAGTGTCGTCTTTCGCTTCATTATTTTCTTTGGATAGCACACGCGGTTCCTGTGATGCTTTTTTCTCATCCGCTGTGTCATCCGGCATCAGTGACTCTTTATCTTCTTCCTGCGGAAGTCCTTTCATTTCGCGGAAAATCTTCATGAATTCCTTGCCGGTGATCGTCTCCTTTTCGTACAGATAATCGCTGATATGATCCAAAATGTCACGATTTTCTGTCAGCATCTGCATTGCATCCTCGTAGCTTTTATTAATAATGGAAAGCACTTCCTTATCAATCTGTCCTGCGGTATCTTCTCCGCAGATCAGACCGGCTCTTCCATCCAGATACTGGTTTTCCACCGTAGCAAGACACATCATGCCAAACGTATCTGACATACCATACATCGTAACCATTGCACGCGCAATCTTTGTTGCATTCTCAATATCATTTGCTGCACCGCTGGTCGCTGAGTGGAATACAAGTACCTCCGCTGCACGTCCTGCCATAAAGGTCGTAATCTTTGCAAGAAGTTCATCTTTGGTCTCTAAATACTTTTCTTCTTCCGGTGTCTGTAACGTGTATCCCAATGCTCCCATGGTACGCGGTACGATAGTAATCTTTTGAACCGGCTCTGTATTTTTCTGAAGTGCCGAAACAAGTGCATGCCCTACCTCGTGATAAGAGACAATCTTACGCTCCTTATCACTCATGACACGGTCCTTTTTCTCTTTTCCACCGACAGCCACAAGTTCAAATGCTTCAAACAGATCCGACTGATTGACAAACTTTCGTCCATTCTTTACCGCATTGATGGCAGCCTCGTTAATCATATTGGCAAGATCCGATCCCACCAGACCGGCAGTAGCCAGTGCCAGTGCATCCAGATCTACCGTTTCATCCATGTGTACATCCTTGGAATGTACTTTTAAAGTTTCCAGACGGCCTTTCAGATCCGGCTTGTCAACAATGATCCGACGGTCAAAGCGTCCCGGACGAAGCAGTGCCTTATCCAGAACTTCCGGACGGTTCGTTGCCGCAAGAATTAAAATACCTTTGGATGCATCAAATCCATCCATCTCCGCAAGCAGCTGGTTTAAGGTCTGTTCACGCTCATCATTGCCTCCGCCATACCGGCTGTCACGGCTTTTACCGATTGCATCGATCTCATCAATAAAAATGATACACGGTGCCATCTTCTGTGCTTCCTTGAACAGATCACGCACACGGGAAGCACCCACACCGACGAACATCTCCACAAAATCAGAACCTGCCAGGGAGAAAAACGGAACCTTTGCCTCTCCGGCAACTGCTTTTGCCAGCAATGTCTTACCGGTTCCAGGAGGTCCGACAAGCAGTGCACCCTTCGGGAGTTTTGCACCGATATCGCTGTATTTCTTCGGATTATGCAAAAAATCCACCACTTCCTGCAGGGATTCCTTTGCCTCGTCCTGTCCGGCTACATCTTTAAATGTCACACCGGTTGTTTTCTCCACATATACTTTGGCGGTTGATTTTCCAACCCCCATGGCTCCTCCGCCCATCCGGCGCATCAGGAATCCAAAAAGAATCCAGATCAGTACCAGAGGAATAACAAAGCTTAAAATGTTTACCAGCCATGCCGAAGTATTGTCCGGCACGGATGCCGAAATTTCAATTGCTTTCCCCTCTGATGTCTTTGCACTCTTGAGTGTCGTGATCAGATCCGGGTCATTGACAATTCCGGTGTAATATGTTATCTCATATGGTTTTTTATCGTCCACCAGTGTGTAATCCATCTCATAATTGCTGAATTCCACCGTTTTGATATTATTCTTTTCCAGTTGTTTCAGGAATTCGGAGTATGTAGTTTCCTTCGAACTCATCTGTGAAAACCGGTTGGCAAAAAATGACAGGAAAAAGAGTGCCACCAGGGTGACCATGATAAATCCCAGGATCATCTGTCCGTTATGGTTGTCTTTCTTTCCTCCGTTGTTGCCACCATTGTTTCCGTTATTACCGTTGTTTCCATTATTTCCGTTATTATAATTATTGCCACCGTTATAGTTTCCGTTGTTATAATTATTCGGCGCCTGATTGTCCATAAGCCCTCCATTTGTATATCTCTTGTAATCAATACCCTTATTATATGTAATAAGAAACGCAAAATCAACATTTTGTTCGAGAACTTTTCCTATCCTTTCTAAACTTTTTATAAAAAAGTGTGGAATATTTTCGTTGTCCGCTGTATAATATTAAACTATGGTAGTTTAGATAAAAACTTAGGAGGAAAATTATGCCTGTAAAATACGTCTTTGTCACTGGCGGTGTCGTATCTGGTCTTGGAAAAGGTATCACTGCTGCATCTTTAGGACGTCTGCTCAAAGCGCGTGGCTACAAAGTCACCATGCAGAAGTTCGATCCATATATCAACATTGATCCGGGAACCATGAACCCGATTCAGCACGGTGAAGTGTTCGTAACGGATGATGGAGCGGAAACCGATCTGGATCTCGGTCACTACGAGCGCTTCATCGACGAAAGTCTGACAAAGAATTCCAATGTGACAACCGGTAAGGTTTACTGGTCTGTTCTTCAGAAAGAACGTCGTGGAGATTATGGCGGAGGAACCGTACAGGTAATCCCGCATATTACCAACGAGATCAAGAGCCGTTTTTACCGTAATTTCACATCCGATGATATGCATATTGCAATTATAGAAGTCGGCGGAACCGTCGGAGATATCGAAAGCCAGCCTTTCCTTGAAGCAATCCGTCAGTTCCAGCACGAAGTGGGACATGAGAATGCGATTCTCTGTCACGTTACCCTGATTCCGTACCTGCGCGCCTCACAGGAATTAAAGACCAAGCCTACCCAGGCAAGTGTCAAGGAACTGCAGGGTATGGGTATCCAGCCGGATATCATCGTCTGCCGTTCCGAGCAGCCGTTAGATCAGGGATTAAAGGACAAGATCGCACTGTTTTGTAATGTTCCGAACACACATGTACTGCAGAATCTGGATGTTGAGTATTTATATGAAGCTCCACTGGCGATGGAAAAAGAAAATCTTGCGAAAATTGCCTGTGAGTGTTTAAATCTTGACTGTCCGGAACCGGATTTAAGTGACTGGAAGTCCATGGTCAATGATCTGCGTCATCCGGACAAGGAAGTCCGGATTGCACTGGTCGGAAAATATACCGCATTACACGATGCTTACATTTCCGTTGTGGAAGCTTTAAAGCACGGTGGTATTCCAGAGCATGCAACCATCGACATTAAATGGGTAGACTCCGAAGAATTAAATGTAGACAATGTAGATGAGGTGCTGGGTGATGTAAACGGTATCCTTGTTCCCGGCGGATTCGGTCTGCGCGGTGTCGAGGGAATGATCCTTGCCGCACGCTATGCCCGCGAGAACAAGATTCCGTACCTTGGTCTCTGCCTCGGCATGCAGGTATCCATCATTGAATTTGCACGTCACGTATGCGGATTCAACGATGCACACAGTATCGAACTTGACCCGAACACAACACATCCGGTCATTGCACTGATGCCGGATCAGGACGGTGTAGAAGATATCGGCGGTACCTTAAGACTTGGTTCCTATCCATGTGTTCTGGATAAAAATTCCAAGGCTTACGGTCTTTACGGCGAAGAAACCATCCATGAGCGCCACAGACATCGTTATGAAGTAAACAACGATTACCGTACTTTCCTTACAGAGCATGGCATGATGTTATCCGGTATGTCTCCTGATAACCGTATTGTAGAAATGATCGAACTGCCAGATCACCCATGGTTCGTAGGAACCCAGGCTCATCCAGAACTGAAGTCCCGTCCAAACCGCCCACATCCACTGTTTAAGGGATTCATTGAGGCATCTTTAAAAAATCAGGACAAATAATAAACAGTAAATTAAAAACCTGGCTGAATAAAAACTATTAAAAAAACACATCCTGTTTACAGCAAAACAGATCACTGATCCAAAAGCTGTTTACAGGAGGTGTTTTTTTATGGAAAAATATAATTTCAAAGACAATTCTGATCTAAAAAATAATACGGCTGAAAATCTCTTTGATGACTCAGACATCCAGGCCTGCTCCGCCACCGACTGCACCGGCCTGATCCCGGCACTGCCACAGGATGAA
>OGQL01002339.1_pt1 | contig 12373 bp, 10 predicted proteins | sample 1553211 | NCBI WGS metagenome assembly OGQL01 (sample SAMEA2579942, study PRJEB22360) | human gut metagenome
TCCTGCCTGATGGGTGATTCGACAGCGCTTGCCTCAGCAATTGTGCGGTGCTGCCCTAACAAAACACGCGAGTATACGTACTCCGGTGGAAACCTTGTTCAGGTTAAAGAGTGGGACAGCTTCATGCCGCCGAGCAGCGCAGCGGTGCAGACCTTTGCTCTCGGTTCGGAAGAACCGGAAAACAAGGAAATGCTCCCCTGCGATGAAAAATCCGGTTACGAAGTTACGGATACGGAAGTCATTGCCGATGAGCAGCCGGCAGAAGCTGTGAACGAAGCACCTGCCGAAGAAGTTGAAGAAAGCACTTTTGCCGAGTCGGAAGCGGAAACGCTTGCTGCCCGCGCGGCAACGGTTACGGGCAAAATTATTGCACCGGATGGCTTAAACATGCGTTCCGGCCCCGGCACAAGCTATGGCATACTGGTTTCTATTCCGTTTGGCGCTTCTGTAACGGTGTTGGATTCTTCTTCCAGCTGGTACAAAGTAACATACAGCGGTAAAACCGGGTATGTTCTCGGGCAGTATGTGCAGATCACATCGACAACGCCTACACCGAAACCCACGGCGGCGCCGACGGTCATCGGCACGGGCAAAATCACGGCGTCTGCCGGATTGAATATGCGTTCGGGGCCGGGAACAAGCTACGGCATTCTGATCTCTATTCCGTTCGGCGCGACGGTATCGGTACTGGATATATCGAACTCCAGTTGGTACAAGGTGACGTACAGCGGTAAGACGGGTTATGTATCTTCGCAGTACATACAGGTCACGCTGAACCCCACCCCAACACCGAAGCCGACCCCGACGCCCACGCCAAAGCCTACACCTACGCCGACTCCGACCCCAACGCCGAAACCGACTTCCACGCCTACGCCAAAGCCCACGCCGGTACCGGCGGCGAGAACGATACAGTACGGATATGCGCAGACGGGTTGGAAAGACCTGATGACGTCCTACAATGGGCAGAGCATCACGTATGATGAGATCGGCAATCCGCTGACCTACCGCGACGGCATGACGATGACGTGGGCGGGGCGGCAGCTGACAAGTCTGACGCAGAACGGCAAGCAGAACACATATAAATACGACGTTGACGGTCTGCGTCTTGAAAAAACGGCGGGCGGCGTGACAACGCAGTATCAGTATGTGAACGGTCAGCTGTTGGGCGAAAAACGCTCGAACGGCGTTGTGCTGCGGTATACCTACGATGCACTCGGTGTGCTGAGCGGCATCCAGTATAAAAACGCGGCAGGCGTTACAACAAACTACATCGTCCGCTGCACCCTTTCCGGCGACGTGGATCAGATTTACGACACCAAGGGCAACCTGCTTGCGCGGTACATCTACGACACATGGGGCGATACGCTCTCCGTTACCGATGCAAGCGGCAAAGCCATAACCGACCCGCTCCACATAGCCAACATCAACCCCATCCGCTACCGCGGCTACTACTACGATGCGGAGACAGGGCTGTACTATTTGCAGTCGAGGTATTATGATACCACAACACGTAGATTTTTGAATGCGGATGAGATTTTAGGCACGAATGCAGGTGCAGCATATAACCTCTTTGCATATTGCGGAAACAATCCCGTTAATATGAGTGATCCAACGGGTCATTGGCCTAAGCTAAGTAAGGTGCTTGCAGTAGTTGCTGCAGCGGCTGTTGCTGTTGCAGCGGTTGCGGTTATAGTGGCTACAGGTGGCGCGGCAGCACCAGCAGTGGCAATAGCAGGTGGAGGTTTTATATCCGCTGGAGTGGCAGGGACGGCTGCATCCGTTGCTACTGCCGCACTCGCTACTGCGGGAGTTTCTGCGGCTGCTGCTGCAGTGGTTAGTGTAGTTGAAAGAACAAATTATCAAGATCCGATACGAAACCAAAGTGTTTATGTAATGCGAAATAAAATAACGAATGAAGTTCAATATATCGGGCGAACTAACAATCCGACTCGAAGGCAAAAAGAGCATGAAAGGGATCCTTCTAAAGATAATTTAGGGCCTTTGGAAGTCAAATTTAGTGGATTGACAAAATTTGAAGCTCGTGTTATGGAACAGATGTTAATTTCCGCTTATTCAATGGAGAATTTGTTGAACGCTAGAAGAGAAATAGCTAAAGGAAATATAAATGGCTTAACTGGAAAAATAGAGAATATAATCAACATATTTGGCGGAGCGGTAGAAGATGAATTTTTGAATCTGATGGGACGGTGATCAAATGGGCGCATGGGGCACTTCTCTGTATGCAAACGATACAGCAAGCGATATTCGTGCCGATTATTTAGATAAGCTAAAACGCGGCAAGACAAATGAAGAAGCCACGCAAGAACTTATGGACGAAAACCGTGATATCATGGGGGATAGCGAGGAAGAACCGCTGTTTTGGTTCGCCTTAGCGGACACGCAGTGGAACTATGGAAGATTGATCCCCAAGGTAAAAGAAAAAGCCTTGCATTTCCTTGCTCAAGATGAAGAATTGCAGCGCTGGCAAGATTCTGGGCAAAAATTGATGGCATGGAAAAAGACGCTTAATACGCTGAAAGAGAAGCTGGAATCGCCGCAGCCTGATATGAAAAGAGTGTCAAAATATCGGCTCTATCAGTGTAAATGGCGATTGGGGGATGTTTTTGCGTATCGCTTTTCCAGTGATTACAGCTGTGAAAAAGGGTTTGAAGGGAAATACATCGCTTTTAGGAAGGTATCGGAAGACACTTGGTGGCCCGGTCATATCGTACCGGTGGTTCAGCTGTATGACAGGATATTTTGGGAGGTTCCGACTATAAATGAACTTTCCGGCTTGAATTTACTTCCTGCGTCATGTAGATGCTCAAATCCGAATGAAAAGCAAGCTTATGAAATTAAATTGCTGTCAGAATCGGAAAAGTCAATTCCGGCAGAGAATCTCACTTTTCTCGGAAATTTACCCGGAAACGATCTGATGCCTTTTCGTGGGCATAATTACTGGACAGGTTATCGTGCTGTCGGCTGGGAATCAAGCAAATACAACACGAAATTTGAGCATTATGTTATTGATGTGTATACAGCTTGGCATGGTTGACGCGCTGATGATAGGTGTACGCAAAGGAGCATTTAAATGAATCGAACCATAATGATATGTTTAGCGGTTCTGCTGGTGGCTTTGGGACTGACCGCCTGCACGCAGGCGGTCAGCAAAGCCGCCGCAGAGCAAAGCGCGGTGCCGGGTGCTGCGAACAGTGCGGAACAAAATGTACTGCCGGAAAGCACGGAACCGCCCGCGCCGGAAATGATTGATTTTGAAGTGAACCGATATGCCGTAACCGCCGGTGCCGCTGCGTATTTAAGCGGCGCGGAAGAACAATACAAGGCGCTTGTGGATGCGGTTTGCAGCAAAAAAGAAACGGAACCCTATACGGATGAAGATGCCGCAAAGCGTGCGGCGGAGGTCTTTGCCGAAACGCCGTACAGCGCTTTGGCGGAAGTAACCGCAAAAGACGGTGCTTTTCAAATTGCGTATACCGGCAGCGGGGATGCAGATACCTTTGATGCTGCCGTAAAAGCACTGGTAGAAAGCTGCGTATATAAAGATGCCAACGAAGCGGAAAAAGCGCTGAGCCTTTACCGCACGGTAGCTTCCGAGTTTGCGCAGGAAGGCGGCGAAAACGGTTCGCTCTATAAAACCGTCACAGAGCAAAAAGGCAGCGCAGAAGATTTAGCAAATGCGCTCACCTATTTGTTCGTGCAAAACGGAATTTCGGCTGACCGGGTTTCCGGCATGGTGGGCGAATCCGAACGCAGCTGGACAGCCGCAGAGCTAAGCGGAAATCGGTATCACTTCGATGCCGCAGCGGAAAAACACGCAACGGACGGACATGGTTTGCAGTATTTCGGCATGAGCGATGAAGCAAGAAGCAAAGCCGGAAGCCCTGCACCGTATACGATCGGTGAAGGCGGCTATGCAGTTCAGCAAGACACGCTCAGCACAGACACAAAGTTTGACGCTGTTTTTGCCGATGTAAAAGATTTCACCGTTGATGTCTACGGTCATTTTGTCTATCTTTCTACCGAGTCTTCCGAAGACGGCTACCAAAATTCCATCGGCACCGAAAGCTTTACGGCTGCGGTGGGATGAGTGCTTTTTGAAAATCAAATAGCTAAAAGCAAATCAGGGTACTGTGAATGAACGGTACCCTGATTTTTATGTACCAGCCGCCCAAATCAGGCGGCTGGTTTTCTACGGGTTCAAGATCCCATAGCCGAGAATTTCATAATACCCCACGGGATATTGGTTCTGGCGGCAGGTGTCGCCGGAGTTGCCCTCAATGGTGTAGACGATGCTGTTTTCACATTTTTCCACGATGCCGACGTGATCGGCTTCGCCGTCCTGCGGGCCGGATGCGCCGTTCGGGTCGTTCCAGTCAAAGAAAACGATCATGCCGGGAGCGGGCTCAACCGTATTATCCGCCCATTGCCCGCGGCTGCGGAACCATTCAACGCCGCCGACGCACCCGGCAAATTTCGGGGCGGTTCCCGTATCGAGATAGCCGCACTCATTAAAGCACCACGAAACAAAGCAGGCGCACCATTCCACACGGGAATCAAATCCGTACCACGACCAATAGGGCTCACCGCCCACATTGCCGACTTGCGACAGCGCTACCTTGACGATGGCATCATCTCCGGAATAAATGCCGTAAAGGACGGCAGACCACAACCTGCGATTTTCCTCGGCAAGCAGTTCGGAAAGCTGCTGCCGCTGGTCGGCGGTGAATTTAAAATGCTCTGCCATTTCCTCGGCGGTCTTGTGGCTGACCGTGATATAAAGGTAGGTGCGCGTGACCGTTGTAGTGGTTTCTACGATGTTCCCGTGGCCGTCGTCAGTTTCGGTGATGACCTCCTCGGTCTTGCTCTCGGTGCGGGAAGATAGCTCGTTCATCTGCCAGAAAATATCTTTGAGGATGGCTTTCTTGCTGTCGTCCACCGTGGCAACCTCCTGCGGATCATCGGGGTCGATGGTGGTTTTCACGGCATACACCGCCAGCACCTCCGGCCACACCGCACGGGAGCCGGACATTTCCAGCTCATCGTAGGTGAGATTTGCCCTTGTGATGTCGATCTGCGACTGATAGTCGGCGTTGATCTCCTGCACGGCCTGCCGCATGGTCTGTCCCGTGCCGCTGTCCTCACCGGAGAAAAAGATGCCGAAGCAAGAACCGACGATCAGCCCGATCACGCAAATCACAAGGATGATAACTACCGCAATCCACCCGCCCGCAGCGATGGCAGCAATTAGCGCCTTTGTTCCGCCAATGATGGCTTTGACGGCGGCAGTGGTAGCCTTGACCGCCGCCTTGATGCCTGCCGCAGTCGCTTTTGTTGCTGCACGGGCAGTCTGCGCCGCAGTTTTAGCGGCTTTTGCGGTGGCCTGTGCAGTTTTCTGTGCCGTTTTTGCCGCAGCCTGCGTCGTTTTTATAGTCGTCCGGGCGGTCTTGATGGTTTCCTGCGTGGTCTTGACGGCCGCTTTGCCTGTGGATTTTGCCGTCTGTTTGATGGTCTTGCAGCTGCGGTCTACCGTTTTGATCGTCTTTTGCGTAGCATCGGCAGAGCGGCGCATCAAGGCGTTTTGTGCGTGGCGCCGGAGGGGCGGCGCCCCCGCCGCATGGCGTCCTGCGCTTGCTTTTTCGGCAAGTCGGTTTTTCTTCGCTGAAAATAGTCCTTTGCCTTGGAGATATTCTCCTTGGTGTTTTTTACACCCTTGCGGCCGAACTTATCCAGCCCGTGAACAGTTTCGTGCGCCGCCGTTTCCGTCCCAGTTAAAGTGCGGTCGGCGGCGTATTCTTCGGGAGAGGATTCCGCCGCAAAAACGCTGTGCTCCGCCTTGTCCTTGGTGCGGACATAGGCATCCTTCATCCGCTCGGCGGCCACCGCCGATTTGTCGATTGCCTTTACCGTTTTCTTGACCGCATCTCTCGTTTTGATGTCAGACATGGCTTTACCTCTGCGCATTGCCGAACACGCCCTCGCCGGGGCGCGTCGTCATCAAGCGGTAAAGCTCGGTATCTTTGGGGAAACGGTTGATAAACGGCACCAGCGCCGAGCCGTACTTGATCAGCCCGCAGCCTGCGTCGGCATTGGTGACATAGCTCATCTGCTCGTCGGAAATGTTCAGGAGTTTCGAGAGCTTGGCGCGGTCGGAGAACGCCTGATTGAGCATGACTACGAACTCGGAGTTGGAGAGCATCGTGCTCGCCTGCACGGAATCCAGCAGGTATTCCACATTCTGCGTGATGGCGGTGGGATAACCGTTGCGCTTACGGAACTGCCGCCATGCGGAATTGAAGAAAATGCCGCTCTGCTCATTTTCAAAAACGACATGAAATTCGTCGATAAAGATGTGGGTGCGCTTGCCCTTCTTCCAGTTGAGGGTGACACGGTTGAGAATGGTGTCGGTGATCACCAGCAGTCCCGTCGACTTCAACTGCTCGCCAAGGCCGTGAATATCAAATACGACGATGCGCTTGTCGAGGTCAACGGTGCTTTCATGACCGAAAATATCGAGTGAGCCAGTGGTGAACAGCTCCAGCGACAAGGCGATCTCCTTGGCCTTTTCTTCGGGCTGTTCCAGCAGCTTGTTTCGAAGGTCGCAGAGTGTGGCGGGCTTGCCCGTTTGCTCGGCGTCCTGATACACCAGCGCCGTGCAGCGGTCGATGATGGATTTCTGCTGCGGGCCGACACCGGCCTTGTCGATCTGCTCCACAAGGGACATGATGAACTGCGATTTTTCCACGATGGGGTTGTTCTCGCCGTAGCCGTCCACCATATACATGGCGTTCAAACGATCTTTGCCGCCCGCCGCCATATGAATGACGGTCGCCGTTTCCTTGCCCAAAGCCGCCGCCAGCGCACCAAATTCGTTTTCCGGATCGCAGATCAGTACATCATCGGCAGTGTTGAGAATAAGAAAAGCGATCAGTTCCTTAGCGCTGAACGATTTGCCCGAACCGGGCACGCCCAACAGGAACGCCGATTGGTTCAGAAGATTTGCCTTATTGCACATGATGAGGTTGTGGGAGATGGCGTTCTCTCCGAAGTAAATGCCGCCCTTGTCCTGCACTTCCTGCACCTTAAAGGGCATGAATACCGCAAGGCTCTCGGTGGTGAGGGTGCGAAACGCATTGATTCTCCGTGTGCCGATGGGAAGGACAGTGTTCAGCCCATCGAACTGTTGGAATTTCAGCATGGCAAGCTGACACATATGCTTTCGCGCCACGGCAAGCACCGTTTCGGTGTCGATGTCGAGCTGCTTTTTGTCGTCGGCGGTAATGACCATCGTAATAACGGCAAGCATCATCCGCTGATCTCTTGTGGTCAGGTCGTCTAGAAATTCCTTGCTCTCTTTGCGCTGGAGCTCCATATCATAGGGGACGACGGCGGAGAAATTGTTGTTGGCGTTCTGCCTGCGCTGCCAGTTGGTGATGTTGGTTTCGATGCCGAGCAGACGGTTTTCCACCTCCCGCACGGCCTCGTCGGTGGGGATCGGCACAACATCGATCGACAGCATCATATTTCGGTTGAAGTCGGTCAGCTCCGTAACCATGTTGTCTTTGATATAGGAAGCATAGTCTTTCAGAAACAAGACTCGGCAGTATTTCTCGCCCAGCTTCAGACAGTCGCTGCTTTTCTCCATAAAGTCGGGGCAGATATAATCCTTAAAGTCGTGCCCCTTGCGCATCATATCCTGCGGGTCAAAGTGAAACGCCGCTTCTTCGCCCTGACGGTAGAAGTCGTGGAGCACCCGCAGCTTTTCGGCGGCGTCCAGCTCGGTACACTTGGAGCCGAGGGCGGTGAAATGAGCGATCAGGTCGGCGCCGATCCGGGCAAAGTAGGTGCGGGCTTCTTCGATGTCTTTCTTGCAGACTGACACCGTGATATACTTCTCCTGAATGATGCCGTTGGCGCCGGTGGCTTTATTAAGCAGCATTTGATTGTATTCCCGGCGGTACACATCGCAGGCGTCGCCCTGCATGGGCATCAAGATCGACTGCTCGAAATTCGCCCGGTTCAGCCTGCGGTTGTTGATGGTGATCTTCGTTGTCGCCCCGGAATCCAAACTGTTCAGCAGCTCCGAATAGGCAAGGAACATCTGCTCCTTGTCCTCGCGGCTTGCCACAAGGTAGTTGATGTCGGTAAACTGATAGGTCTTGGAAAAGCGACCGCCCACTTGAAAAATACCATCCTTCCAGATGCGGCGGATAGGGATCACATCCTGCACCTTGCGGGGCACGGTGTATCGCTCCTTGTCCTGTTTTAACAGGTTTTTCAGCGTTTTGATCATGATTTTCCTCCCTCCAATTTGTCTTTCAGCGCTTCGTAGTAGAGGTTCGATGATTCAAAGCGAAGCGCTTTCGGCTCTAACAGCTCCGAGCGCAGCCATGCCCAGAGGAATTGCTCTGCCGTCATGCCGTGGTAGGTGATAAAGCCCAGCGCCGCAAACGGTGCGGCACCGAGAATACACATCCAACTGACGGTTTCCGTCCCGAAGTGGGGTTTCAGCAGAAAGTACAGTCCCACGGCGACGAGAATCGCCAAGACAGAAAAAACGAACTGCCGCATGGACAGTCCGAAAAACATGGATTCCGTATAATTGCGGATCTCCCGATTGATTTTCACTTCCAAAATAATACCTCCTTGTGATTTGGGCATAAGAAAAACGCCTCCCGTACGGAAGGCGTTTAACTGTTGTTTATTGTAAGCTGGTTAAAAATTCAATGGCTTCATAGACGTTTGAAAAAGTCAGGCATTTCTGACAAAGCCAACGATTTCGCTCATCTGTATCCTCTAAACCGGGGAGTCCTTGTGACAATAAATTCAGAACGGTTTGCTTTGAATGAATAACGGCCTTCGGATAATTTTGCGCGATTCTTGCTGTTGTCGCAGTATCACCTTTTTGGTAATTCGGCTCTTTAGAAAGCAAACGTTCTATTACTCGCTGCTTTTCAGCGACGGTTTGGATCGGTGGCGTATACATTTCATAATGCAGCATCAGCCAATACTCAATGCAGCCGGTCGTCATCAGAAGCCGAACTTTGATTCCGGGCTTTTTACGTAGCGCGCGAAGACGCTTGATGATCTTCATGCGGGCATCCCATAAGCCAATATCTTTTGTTTCTACATCGAAGAAAAACCAAATCTCGTCTGTGACTTCGGCATAGTCTCGGTAGGCTTTGTCCTTTTTGAATTTCCCGTCTGCTTCCTCAAAAAGTCCGGTAGCGCTTGGCCGTTTGATGGACGCAACATCTTTGAATTCTTTCTTCAAAAAATCCGTATAAGCCTGTTCGCTTTCTCCTTCACAGAACACCACAATATATGGCTTTCTTCGTCTGGTGGGACGTGGCATTTATTCCACCTCCTCAATCTCAATATCCGGCGTGGCACCGTATTTTCCGACAAGGTAGCCTTTCCGAATATTCTCTGTTGTCCGAGTGGAAAATTCGCTGATGGTATACAGCTCAGAGATTCCGTTCTTATCACGTTTATCCACAAAGTACAGCTGATCTTTTCGGAGAAGTTCCAGATTCATCAATTCTGTATTGTGGGTCGTAAAGACGATCTGTGCGCCGTTGGGATTAGAAGCCTTGCTCTGAAATTTCGCAACGATATAATTTACCAGCATAGGGTGAAGCTCACGCTCCAGTTCATCTACCAATAAGATACCGCCGATGCGCAGGGCAGATTCGATTGCAGGAGCCAGTGCCATCAATTTACGTGTACCGTCTGACTCATCGGAAAGTTCCAGCGCGTAAGTCGCTTTCTGCCCGTTGCGATTTTCACCTTGGTGATTGGCCTTAGCAGAAACTTCACCCATTTTCAGACGTATTTCACTGTTGTTGGAGGTTTCGGCGAGGGTGTGCATAAACTGAACCAGAGCAGCCTTGATTTCCTCCGGGATATTATCCGGCAAGGATTCATTATCCTGAATCTCATTGCTGTTGACCTCAAACTGCATATCTTGAATGCCCAGATCTGCCGCTTTGGCATAGTCGGAAATCGCTTTCAGCATATTTTTATCTTCTGAATACTCAATCAGTTGACGGGGAATATCGGAATAATCCCGAGAGAAGAAAACCTGATCTCGAAACCAGCGCATCGCTGCAACACAAGCTACATCATTCATGGTGCACGCTACCGAGAAAAACAGCTGATTTTCAGCGACCATTTCACCGATTAAGGATCGTTTGTTTTTATCTTCTGTAAAGGAGAACTGCTGGTTTGTACGATTAAAGATCAGAGCTTTCTGCCCCTTAGGCGCGTGATATAGATATTCCGAATAAACCTTTTCTCGCGTAGCGGCAAAACCATACCAATATTTTACTCCGCCGAAAGTATATTCAAAAGAAAACTCAGTAGGTTCTTCTTTGGAATAGTCATTCAGTGCAAACGGATTGACAGGAATCGCGGCGCGCTCGTGCTGCGTTCTCTGCGCATTTCGGATAAACTGAACGGCCAGCCAAAAAGCGCGGATCACATTACTTTTACCTCCACCGTTTTTGCCGTAAATCGCAATAGCGGGAAGCAGCTTGGATTTTGAGGATAACGGAATCAAACAGTTTTTAAACGAGCTTAGCCCAGTTGCTTCCATAGAAAGCACCGCTTCATCACGAAAAGAACGGTAATTTTTGAAGCGAAATTCAATCAGCATTAAAATCACCTCCATGAATATTCATATTCAGTATAGCACAAATCGTGATAAATACAAGCGATAAAATCAAACGTTTTGATTTTTTACTGTCGATTTATGCAATTATACTTACAGCCCCATCATTTCACGCACAACACGGTCGGCCATTTTGACAGCGCCGACAAGCACCAGCATATTGAAAATCAGCTCGCCCACATACGACCACACTTGCGTCACCGCCGCAGCGTCGGGATCGACGACGGGCGGGCTGGATGCAAACAGGGAGAAAATGATGCAGGCCAGTACGATGATCGCGCCCTCCAAGCAAACGGCGGCATAACTCTTGATAAAGCTCTTACCGATGTTCTGCGACGGTTCGCCCGCAAAGGCCGAGAGCGGAACCGGCGCAATGGCCGTGTAGAGATAAAGTTTGAAAAATCTGCCGTACACGGTCATGATCATGATAAACGATAAGACCGTGATGAACAGCCCGCCGATCAAGGTCACTGTCCACAATGGGATGCTTTCAAAAAAGCCGCAGCTCTCCACGGCGGTCACAATCTCGGCGGGCAGCACGGTTTCCTGCGCTGCCCCAAAGCCTGCGGCGTTCATAATGGTGGAGATCAGCCCCTGCACGATGTTGAACAGGGCGATCATCAGCTCCAAGCCGTATGTGACGGCGGCTTTGGCGAGGGCAAAACGGATGAACACTTTCAGGGCGTGCTCCGGCCGTTTCAGCTCCGCAAAAGAACCGCAGGTTTTCATCACGCCCACTACAAAGAACAAAACGAGCAGCGCAAGACCAATGGCTTGCACCGCACCGTGGATACCGACGATCACATTCCAAATCGTGCCGCCCTTGAACTGCTCCGGCGACTGCGTAATGAGCTGCCAGATCTCCGCCAGCTTTTCGTTCCAAGTTTTGAGTGCATTCTCCAAATTCTGCACGATCCAGTTATCCGACATTGATCTCACCTCCCGTCAGCGCAATATCGCAGGCGACCTCGTTGCCCCAAACATCCCATCCGTCCGCTTTCTGACGGGCGAACAGCTCAACGCGGGGAAGATCACCCATCAGCTCAACAATACGCCGTCTTGCTTCTTCCGGTTTCTTGCTGTGTTCCTCGATGTGAGAAAGGATGACTTGATGAACCCCGGCCGAGCGGCGTTTCGGGTGGCCTTTGGTGGCAAGCATACAGAACTCCGCATTGGCTCTCGTCCAGTGTCCCATACCCCAAAACAGGCTGTCGGACTTGCGGTTCTGCTTGATCCATACGAAAGCCACCGTCTTATACGAAAAGCCCCATGCACGCATGACCGAAAAGCAGTCGTGCAGCAGCGGGATCGTTGTCCATAGAAACAATACGCAGTCATCTGCGGCAAGTGTGCCGACCGGCAGCGCCCGTATATCTTCCAGCGCCATTGTCGGGTAGTGGGATTCGGCGGAGCGCCCAAGCCCCTTTTTAGAATAGACCTTATATCGCCAAGGCGGGTCCGCGTAAATAATGCTGTATTTCTTCACAGCTTCCTCCTTTCCGGCAAATAGGGGCAGGCCGAAGTGACCTGCCCCGTGCGCCGTGTCGTTTATCTCCTGTCAGCCCGTGATCAGGTTCAGAATCTCTTTGGCAAAGGTGATGACGATGCCGCCTGCAAGGGTGAGAAAGCCGTTGCTGCGCTGGCTGGGGTCGTGGGACTGGGACGAAAGTCCCCTCAAGGAGG
>OGQL01002349.1_pt1 | contig 12356 bp, 15 predicted proteins | sample 1553211 | NCBI WGS metagenome assembly OGQL01 (sample SAMEA2579942, study PRJEB22360) | human gut metagenome
AACAGAAGGGGATTTAAACATTTTCATTGACGAACCAAAAACTGATTGTCCTAAAAGGAATAAAGACTCCCAAATCATTATATAAAGAGTAATCATTCTTCCTAATAATGAGATATGTTGGTATCCACAAATCAATCACGCCTTGTTTGAGCTTAAATGGACGCGCCTTAAGTGTGTTAATGAGTTCTGCCAATTTGCGAGGCTTCTCTTTACTACCTTCCAAAAATGCTTCACAAACATTCCAAAGTTCACTGAACGATTCATCTTGGGGTGCATCTAACTCATATGTGCCGAGAAACAGTCTATGTATGCCGGTATTTTTCAACAATGTCAAATAGATGGTTTTTTCCGGTTTAAACATATTGTCCTCAAATCCCAGATTGTATTCAGTAGAGTTCTCTAATAAATGAGATAAGTAGTTGACACGAGCTAGTGACATTGCACCGCTCGGCTTATGCTTATTCACCATCTCATTGATGTATATGGGTGTAGAGAAATAAACCTCATCACATATACGAGATAAGAATTTATTAAAACTGGTCTTAGAATCAATATGAAACTCATTGCCTCGATACACCCAAACGACATCTTGGCTATATCTAAATAACGCATCTAACACACTCGCATTAAGTAACCCTCGTTCATGGTTCATCAAAGCTTTTAATTCTCGATGAGCAACTTTGTCTGCGCTATCAACTATATTTTGAACATAGGCAAGTTTATCTAACATCCAAATATGATCAATAACTCTATCAGTTCGCTTGAAATAAGCATATAATATAGCTTCTTTGACAGTACTAGTCTCTTGTTTGAGCTTCTCTAATGTCAATGATTCATTAAAGACAAGATTAATATATCCGTCAATCTCACTTTGAGGTTGTTTATTAATTGGATAGTCCGATATAACATACTCAAAATATCGAGGTGTCCCCTTACGATAATATGCAGCATTAGCAAACTCCACAGGAAGAGAGAAATTCTCAAGAAGTTTATCAACAACATCTTTAGAACGAGGCACGATTCCAGAGGCTTTTAGTAATTCATTTTCAATATTGACGTCAGTACCCTCAAACAAAACATATTGCGACTTATATTCTGCATAACGAATTATTTTGTGCTGTGCCAACAAGTCAATCACACCCTCTGGAGATATAATTCCTAACGCATTCTTAGCATACAATGACAAATCTTTTTTAGCAAAGCTTACACCAGCATTACCAAATAAATTTATCATGCCAATAGTCTTAACAAGCTTAATTGCATCGTCTGCAACTTCTGGGTCAAACGATCCTTCTACTCGCTCCAAAGAGACTCGGATACCTGCCCATGCTGCCGAATCTAGATTAATCTCAGAAAGGAAAGAGTGGAAGTTATATATATCGTAGTCATATACATCCGCTAGACTATAGGTAGTATGTTCACTGTCTTTAAAGGATTGCAAAGAACCTTCGCCAGTCGATTCAAGGAATGAAAACAGAGTCCGTTCATTTTGGCCATATCGTTGAATCGACAATGTTAATGCATGGGCCGCAAATAAATCCAATGGATATAATCGTTCTGCTGTATCTTCATATTTAATTGAAGGACTCGCGAACTTTGTTTTTTGCGCTAAATTATATATTGACCTAAAACCCTTATTAAGTATGGGTCTAGAAGTACGTTCTATTCGTTTGGCTGCTAAATATAACAGTTGTTCAACCGGCTCATTAAAGACAATTTCCTGAAAGCGGCCTTTCACCTTATTCCATTCGTGACGCTGAGATTCACTTAATGTGCGAGCGTATGAATTGAAATTCTGATGAAGTGTTGTAAGTAAAATTGCATTACGCTTCTCGCTGTTAATAAACTCAGTAAACTTCTGGAATATATACAGTTCTCTCTCTGGATTATTCTTCGCAGCATATTCTAATAGCTTGCCAAACTCGTCTATGACAATAAAAACAAATTCGTCTCTTTTCTTTGCTTTAGCAAAAAATCGGGATAGATTTTCAAACAGATTCTCAGAAGCCGAATCAGAAAAGAGATGTTCAGTCAACAGGCTATGTAATGATATATAATCTCCAACAATTTTGTGGAATCGGAAACGACTATATCCATTAAATTGACCCTTATTTGCTAAAAGGATATGAGAATTATTCACCAAAGAATCCTCTAAGGCCAAAAGAAAACTAGATTTACCCGTTCCATAAGAGCCAATAATATTAAATGAGTGAATTCCTGTATTGAATGCATCAATAATGCGTCCCACAACGCCAAGAGCATTTGGCGTTACAATATAGCTCTCAGGATCAAAAGTGCTATGTTCTATATTTATTGAAAGGGTATATTTCATATTACTCAGTCAAATAGTAGTTATTGAGTATCGTATCTTTGGATAGATTTTCTCTAATCTGCAATTCTTTAATACCCGCAACATCAGAAAATACTATTTGGGTGGGGTATGAAGCACACAACTGTTTTATAATACTTAACAAATCATTATTTGTTAAGCAAAACATTAGTGCCAAGTCTTTCATGACCTCAAATGATATGCTTTTGCTATCAGTAAATTGAACAAGCAATGCATATAAAAATATATTCGCTGGGATGCTATTACGAGTATCGTAATTGAAGATATACATACCATCTTCCGTTTCTTGAATAAGGTTCAACGGAGCCAATAGCATATTCGACTCTTCAATGCTTCCATTACTATGGTTACAATAGTTATGGAATAAAACTCCTATATCACGTTTAACTGTATTTTCGTTGTAAAGTTTTTTATAGATAGTGCCATCAAAGCATAGATGCTTAATGAAATTTTGAAGTTTTATACCATCAATCAAATTACGCTGTTTATGATAATCAATAAAAGTGCTTTTATAAACAGTTGCATAATCTTCATTTATAAGATTAAAGTGTAACAGCCATAAACTACCCGTATCTTCAAAAAACGGATCATATCCATTTTCATTGCTCATAAGTTTATGAGCTAACGAAGTTAATTCTCCTTCTGCTTTCAATAACCCAAATGCTCGCATCCAATACTTAATGGAATTGACCATATTCTTACCAACTCCAAGGTGCACAACAGCATCTTCATTGTTAAAACTATGCCCTGCAAGCACAAAGTCATATCCGCGTTTTAACCAATGTGATTTGCACGCAAATGATTCATGCCCCGAGAATACAGGCTTTTTCATATATTGATTCTTATTTATCATTTATTAAATCTTTAACATCAATATTTAATACTTTAGCTATATTGACCAATGTATCTAGTGTCGGCTGTGTAACATTGGAGCACCATTTTGAAATAGTAGATGGATCTTTACCTAATTGTTCCGCCAACCATTTTCCTGTTCTTTTCTGCTCAACCAGAACCAGCTTTAATCTATTAACATCCTTCATATATGCACTAGTAATATTTGACATTTTGCAAATGTATTGAAAAATATTCAACCTCAGACATCTATAACCGATAAAATAGCAATATAGCATAAAAATTAACCTGTCATGTCTATTTTCCCAATTACTCATTCGTCTTCTTCAAATCCTTCCGAAACATTTGCCACCAACGCTTTTCCGATTTCCAGCTGCAAGAATTTAGGCAACCGAAGCAACTTTGCCATAAGTTGGCTGTAAGTGAACTCAACCTTGGTATCTAGTATCGGTTCTTCTTCGATATCCTTGTCAATCCTTTCTACGGACTCAGAGCCTTCGATGAAATCGGAATAGTCCGGATTCTCTGGCCAATTTTCTATCGTACCATCATTATTGATCCTTAAACGGATATAGTCCCCGCAGTCCTCCGACTCCGGAACCAGACCGTTTGGCACATAATCGGCAATCTTACATATCGCCTTTTTGTCTTTATCGAGCAGGAAATATGTGCCGCTGTCGCATATCTTGGCCTGCAGATACAGATCCCCATATTCAGGCTTCCAATTCAGTAGTTTATGCGTCTTCAAATTGATTATTCCTGACCACATACCCTTAGCAACCAGCGGATATTTGTTTTCATACAGTTCACCCATCCATGCATCCATATAGCTGCACATTTCCTCGTTATATGGGAAATATATCATAAGATAATGCGCAACCTCACTCAATTTCTTTTCCTTAATGCCAATCAAAATCTGTTTTGCCATAATCAGTAAATATCAATAGTAACTATTAATCTTCATCATCATTAAGTTCAGTCCAGTTCTTAGTTTTAAGTTCTTTTTCAAAAGTTTCCAATTCATCTTTAAGCCGTTCATGAAAAGTATCCTCACCGTCATCACCACTCATCATTCGATCCACACGTGTTGCATAAATTTCAGCTATTCGAATTTGTTTATAAGCTTCTTTCAAGGTTTCTACCGTGCTGTCTGATAACTCCAACACATCTGCATCATTCGGATAATGGTCGTATATGCAATGACGGATTGAATATAAAACCGGAATTTGCTCATCATTGGAAGTCCCGGTCATACATAATCTGGTAGATTGAAAAATCACACCGCCATTGAAAGAACGCCCGTCAGCATATTGGGAGTCAGCTTTTACTACCTCTTCATTACTCAACAGAAATGATTCCGCTTCTTTATAAGTTGCAAACATCAAATAGCCCCTATAGCTATGATAAGAATGAGGTTGGTCTCTCTCCTCAATCGTCCAGTAATCTTCATGCACCTTGACCGGTTTCGACTGCAATGCTCTTGCGATATCATGTTCAATACTTCGTGCGATATCTCCCAGCACATATTCCTGATAATCAAAATATCCTCCGCTCATAATATATCTTTCTGATATTCATACAATTTATTTATCTTGCACACTCTTCCAAATTACAAAAACATCGTCATATACACCGGAATATACTCAACCCCACTCTCCCTCCTGTAATCCTTAGTATAAATCAGATACTTGTTCATTATCCGGTCGGAAAATTTGGTACAAAATTGATCCAATGACTTATGGGTCTTGTAGCCTGATGATTTCACTTCTATTGGCGAAATCTTATGCTTGTCCGGAATAACAAAGTCTATCTCGTAGTATTTCTTCCCTTCAGCGTAAGGGATGGTATGATAAAACAGGTTCTTTCCGGTAGCTTTCAGCATTTGCGCTATGACATTCTCATAAACATACCCCAAATTGGTACTAAGTTTATCATTCAACAATTTGTCATAAATCACATTCTCTGTAATGTCGGCATCCTTGAATGCAAGTGTGACAAACAAGCCCGTATCAGACGCATACATCTTGAAATACTCTTCATTTTTTGTCAAAGCCAATCCTGCATTCGGGTCATCGGAATGATACACCACATTCACCGTCATGGAGTCCTCCATTTCTTTCACGACATTCACAATCCTTTCCGCCCTTTCATCCGAAATAGCCTTACCCACTTGATAACGCATCGCGTTTCTGCTGAGTTGGGCTGGAATGGCATCGTATAATGCTTTGGCTCTTCCTGAATCGTCAATCTTTCCGAAGTCTTCTTCATAAAGAGCGATTATGTCCCGCTTTGCTTGGTCAACGGCTGTAAAATTATTTGTCCTGATATACGCTGAAACAGCCTGCGGCATCCCCCCTACAAGCATATACAGGCGGAAATCCCTCATAAGTTTGCGATGAACGGCATCGCCCAATGGCATTTTCTTCTCAAATGCAGTACGCAGCAACGGAATAGTTGCAGTATCTCCAAGAGCCCATCTGAATTCTTCATAGTCCATCGGGTACATGTCTACTTTCGTTTCCTCGCTCGGGACAAGGATATTGCGGCTCTTAGAACGAACCGAAATCAAAGAGCCAGTCTCGATATAATCGTAACGATGATCCTTCACCAGATGTTTGATGGCCTGCCTCGCAAGAGGTTGTAGCTGGACTTCATCAAAAATAATCACCGACTCCCTTTCATACAGTTGCACCTGATATATGAACTGCAACCTGATAAACAGGTAATTCAAGTCTGAAATATCATTGAACAAATCGCTCACCTCTTTTGACACTCTCGAAAAATCAATCAATATGTATGACTTATACTCATGGCGCGCAAATTCCTCCGCGATGGTCGATTTTCCGATACGTCTGGCACCTTGTATCAGTAATGCCGTATCTCCGTTGCGCTCAGTTTTCCACTTGAGCATTGTGTCGTAAATCTTTCGTTTGAAATAGATTACATTATCTTCCATTTATCCTCAAATTTATGTGCGAATATACGTTTTATAAATATCTCCACCAAATTTCAGGCACATAAAATGTCAATATCCACCAAATCTTTTCGTTCTTTTCGTCAGTCAGCACTAAATTCTCAAAAATATTTGATTGAAATGAGATTTATTTGCTAATTTTGCAACGATTTTGAGACAGTATAAACACTAACAATGCGTAGATACAGAATGAACATATTATCAATAACAACCGCAATTCAGAGCAATAAACGCACTGAATCTGTGTCGTGTGTTCTTGTTTCACGCATTGAACCTCGTACAGTAAATACTTTCCGACGAACATAACAAGTACACTATTGTACTTTGAATAAGAATATAAGTTGAATAGTTGGAGAGTATTCACAAACTTTCCAACTATTCTGTTTTATGCCCATTTGTGACAGTCGCCTTTGTGATGCTCTTCTGTCATTTCCGTCTGATGGGCTATTGGTAACCAAATTATTAACGTGCAGTGATGCACATAAATTGAGAAAAGATGAACTATAAATTTGATGGCAGCAAGTTGTTCTTTACATCTGACACCCATTTTTATCATAGGAATATCATTCGTTTCTGCAACAGACCGTTCAAAAATGTGGAAATGATGAATGAAACCATCATATCCAACTGGAATAATACAGTCGGGCAAGACGGTGTCGTTTTCCATTTAGGTGATTTTTGTCTTGGCAGCTCAGCTGAGTGGAGTAAAATACTCGACAGATTGAACGGCAAGATTTATCTGATTATGGGCAACCACGATTTGAAGAATATACGCCAAGGTTACATCAACAGATTTGAGCATGTAGCAATGCAAATGCATATAGAGGTAGACAAGCAGAAGATATATTTGAACCATTACCCTTTTCTATGCTTTGATGGCGGATATAAAGATGTGTGGCAATTGTTCGGACATGTTCACACAAGGCAAAACAACACAGGAATTGATGCTGCCCGGCTTCAATATCTCTATCCGACACAGTACGACGTTGGAGTTGACAACAATAACTTTACGCCTGTATCATTTGAGCAGATCAAAAGAATAATAACCAAACAAATTGAAAAAGGAGGACAGTAGAATGAAGATACAATATATGAGCGACCTACATATGGAGTTCTGTGATAACAGCAGGTGGCTGAAACATAATGAATTGCCGGTAACAGGCGATATTTTGGTACTTGCCGGAGATATATTCTATTTGAAAAACAAGATTGCACCTCTAAGTAATTTCTGGAAATGGACTTCAGCGAATTATCGTCAGGTGCTCATTGTACCCGGGAACCATGAGTATTACAATTATTGTGATGTAATGGATAATGGATTGCAATGGAATTGGATGTTCAAGAACAATATAGGATATTATCAAAATCAGGTAGTGAGGATTGATGGCACCGACTTTATCATGAGTACTTTATGGTCTCAAATTTCTCCTTCCGACGAATATTTTGTATGGAAGGGTATGAATGATTTCCGGCAGATAATGTATAATGGCAAACTGCTCCAAACAGAGGAGTTTAACCAAATGCATAACTTTTGTTTGGATTTCATAAAGCGAAGTCTGGCAGAAAGCACAGCAGACACATTGTAGTGGTAACACATCATCTTCCCACATTGGAGGTTGTTGCTCCTCACCATAGAGGTTCTGTGCTGAACAGTGCATTTGCTACTGATTTGAGCAAACTCATAGCTGGCAGTCGTATTGATGCGTGGATTTACGGGCATTCACACACAAATATTGATGCTGAAATTAACGGGACAAAAGTCATTTGCAATCAGATGGGATATGTATTTGACAACGAACATATCAGCAATGGTTTTGATCCGGGCAAGTGCTTAATCTTATGACAAGCAGATTCATCTAACACGCTCTAAAGCCTCAATGTATCATATAGTTAATAGAAAAGCACCTATTTCAATATTATATGATATGTTGGGGCTTAATATTTTCAGTTAGTCACACGAAAAAAAATCTTGCTTGTCAAAGGAAAGTTACCTTTACTTTATCCCTGTACTCATATATACGCCTAATAAAGTAAAGTCAGAACAAAGGGAAGAAAAGAGATGGCTTCGCCAAGCAGACCAACCGATTTACCTAAATCCACACACGACACAACCTATTTTTCTTTTGGCTGCAAAAATATTCGTGACTGCATCTTGTTTTCAGTTGACTTCAGTTGGTGAAATTACCGCTTATTTCGTATCTTCGCAACGGATAGAAAACAGGTGGACTTCGGACGGGGAAACGGCAGTTTTCCCGTTGGTTCCGATTCAAGAAAAAGAGCGGCGAAATGGGCGGTTTTAAGCCCGAAAAACAAGTGAAAAATGGCTTTTCTACCGTTTAAACGCCAATTCTTTTGTTTTCAAGCAGTTCGATATGCTGCATCGGTCAGGGAGCCGGACACCACGTCCGCCCACTCGGCGTCGCTGACCGTGTACGTGTCGTCTTCCTGCACCTCCCGTTGCAATTCCTGGTACTGCTCTCTTGCCTCGTCGTCCAGCATGTCCATGCTCGACCAAATCATCTGTTTTTTCATACTTCCTGAATTTTAATGTTCGTTTGGCTTACTTTTTCATCCCTCTCTTCGGAGGTTTCCACCTCGTCCGACGGGGATTTAATTTCACGTGCAAAACTCCAAGCCGGAAAGAAGGGAACAAGGTAAGGAGGAAGCGGAAAGTCACAGACGATTGCATTTGGGTTGAACATGCCTGAGCGAGCCTGCGAGTCGATGGCCGTCAACCGCAAATGGAACGCGCCTTGCTGGTTCCCGCCCGGCTTAACTTTGCACAGGGAAATCAATGACGTCGGAGAAAGGGCAGAAATGAGTGATAGCAATACCGACACCGCAATGAGCAAAATAAAAGCGGCCCGAAGGCCGCTTTGTCGGGATAAGGCAGGATTTACTTCTTGCCCTTTTTCGTTGTCTTTGCCGGCTCCGCAGGTTCTTCCTCCTTTTCGACGGCCGGGTAGAACCTGACGGCGACCATCACGATGCGGTTGTGCAGCACGCCGTCCTTGTCGGCCCACTCTTCGGGCTTGAAGTAGCCTTCCACGGTAAGCAGCGTGCCTTTGGTCAGCACGTCGAACGAGTCGGCATTCTCGTTCTTACGCCACGCTTCCATGTTGACGAACGCCGACACGCGCTTGGTATCCTCGCCGTTCTTCTCCTGACGGGCTACCGACAGCGGGAAACGGGCTACGCTTGCGTTGGTGAACTGGCGGATTTCAGCGTCTTTTGCCACGAATCCGGTTACTGCGAAACTGTTCTCGATCTTTTTCATTGCGATTGTTTTTTAGAAGTTAATAAATCAGTTTTACGGTGCTTAAAAAGTAGGTGCAGCAGAGGGATGCACCAAGGATAGCGCATAAATACGCTTTATTTTGGGGCGCAGGCCCAAACCGCAGGCTCGATAAAGGAAGATTTGTGCCGCTACGCCATTGGTCAAGATCTGACAGGTCGTGCCCGTCGGCACCCTAACTTTGCAGCGAAAAACGATGGGGCGACTTCGACAGAAAACGGTCGCGGAAAAGGCGGGGAAAACAGGGAGCAGCGGCATTCGCGGATCTGAAAAGACCCGACCGCCCATCGGCAAGAGTGCAGCACGTTCCGGCGTGAACCCGGGAAGAACATCGAGGCGGGGTAAGCGAAGCGACCGCGGGTGGCATGGAAGCGGCAAAAGATGGTATGCCACCGGACTGACCTTGGCACTGCGTCCGCGGAAGGGCCGTCGAACGAAGGCCGGGTAAAAGGCGTGCGTGAAGCATCGGTGTCGGCCGCATCAGGTCCATCTGGGCAGAATAGCGAGGGAAAGGAGGGAAAAAAGGAGGCAAAGGAAAAACGGCGGGAGCCTACCCCTCCGGCAAAACGGGAAAGGCGCTCCCGAGCAAATGGACGGGTTCTAAAAAAGGGAACGGCGCAGCCGGAAGGAATTACAAACGGCGGTTCCGACAGAAGCGGCTGCGTGTCGCAGGCGTTATGCCTGAAGCGTGTAGCGATTCGGGATAAAAAAGTGGATCGTGCCAGCGTTTGCCGCTCGGACAAAGAAAAGCGGGCTGAAACGGGACCCATTTCAGTCCGCTTTTCTGGCAATCAGAACCGGGCAATCAGAATCCGGTGTTCGAAGATTTTGCTTTTATCGCTCGCCCGCCGCTGGCAGACCCAGAGGTGGTGCGCCCCGTAACCGTAGACGAAATACTCGTCGAGCAGCGTTTGGTTCTTCAGGTGTTCCATGCCCGCCCGAAGATCGTCTTCATGCGTGGAGAAGAGAATCGTGTTCACAATCCGAAAATAAAGCTCTATCGCTTCGTCGCAATAAGGGCAAAAACTGTGTTCTATCGTTACTTCCATAATTACGGCACTTCAACAATAACTTCAATTCTTCCGTACAGCATCGAACGCAAGGCTGTCTTGTCGATGGCGTAATACTCCGTTATGTGCCCGTACTGCTTGACAAAATACCGTTTCAGCACGTCCGAAAAATCGAAAAGGTAGCCGCCCAAGGCAATCCCCCGCCTGAAACGACAACACTCCCACACGTTTCGGGTAAGCCAGTTCTTCTCTTCACGGGTCAATTTGTCGCCGTTATTGAGGCGCTCTCGCAACCTGTAGACCTTGCTGTCTTTCAGGCCATCCAATTCGGGCACGTCCCATTGGACGAATTTCATCGCTATCTGTGTCATTGCTTCAATTATAGATAATCACTTCATCACGGAACTCGACAATCTCTTTCCCGCTGGTCAGGCGGACGACTACGGTGTTACCATAATCGCCTACGATTGTACCTTCCGTATAACCTTTGTAAGGATTCATCAGCGAACAAGGCGAGCCGATAATATCGCTCTTTTCTTCGTATTCGTACATAGCCTGTGCATTGAGATTAAAACTTAATATTCCATGTGCCCTGCGAGAATGTCCGGAAACTCACGTACTCGTCTTTGAGTGCGTATGTCAGAATGCGGATGTAAATCTCGTCTTTGGCATCCAGCGATTCCACCAGCTTGTCTATTTCTTTTTCCGGGTAAACCCAAAGGGATGAGAATTGTGCATCGAGCATGTCTTCCGAACGCTCGATGAAGCAATCGGCAAAATTGTCGTCCAAAAAAGCCTCTACTTTGTCGAGGTCTCGTTCGTTCTCCGTACTTGCGAAGAAGAGATTCGTTGCGTAGTCTGCCATAATCTTAAATTTTGAGTTTCTTTTTTCCCTTATGTAGCATCAGCTACTTTCGGGCTTGATTGAAAATTATGTCGCCTCAAAAGGTGTTATGGCTGTTTTTGCAGGGTTTCACGATCAAATACTACCTCTGCGAAGCGGAGCGTGGAGATTTTATCGTGAACCGTCAGGCTCCGACCTTGCAGAAAAAAAGACATGACAGATACCTTTGCGACACAATTCTCATCAGACAGACCGAAAGTTGATGTGCAAGATGGAAATGTAGAAAGATACAACGGTAGGATCTAAAGCGGGGAGTTCGTTAAACAGGAACGACGTACAAAAGGCAGGTTGCTGGCCAAAAGAAAAAGAGATAAGCGTTCTTGTTGCCGATGTCCGTCATTTCGACGTTGTGAAAAAGGTTTAGTTTAGAACTTGAATAGATATACAACAAACCAGACTAAACTCCTATAATCGACCTTTTGCGTGGATTACATAAATTTTTCATATCTTTGGGAAACGGAACCTCCGATATGGAATAAAAAGCGATTCTATATTTGCTCTTTTTTTCTTTTGGCCAGCAAAATTCCGTCCCCAGTTCGTCCCCCAGCATATTTTTAAGCGTTGTAATAAACTAAACATCAATAATATACCACAACATAACATTTTTTGAATCGGAAAAAGATTCATTTCCTAACTGGTATGGATTATGCGGTAGATGTAAAAATGGAAATGACTGTAATTTTGTGATGACTAAAGATATAGAAAAATCATTCTTTGAGGAATTAAGTGTATTTTATGTAGCAGTTACTCGGGCTAAAAAGCAAGTTTTTTTTACGGCAAGTCATAAACAACTCACAAATAGGGGCATTTTTGAAAAAAATTATAGTTGTTTTATGAAATTGCCAGGTATTGAATATATACAAACAGTATAGAGAGACAGAAAGTATTATTGGCTAACCAACAGCTAGTCAGAAGGCATTGGTTGCTAATAATTTTTGGGGAATATAGGCGGGTTTCTTTGCTACTTTATT
>OGQL01002351.1_pt1 | contig 12346 bp, 8 predicted proteins | sample 1553211 | NCBI WGS metagenome assembly OGQL01 (sample SAMEA2579942, study PRJEB22360) | human gut metagenome
GAGATAAATGGCAAAAAAGGTCAAAAAACAAAAGAGGACCGGTGGGGAAAAAAGTGCCTCATTGGCTGGAAATGCAGCGCAGATTCTAAAGGGATGCATCGGGGGGATCATCTTCACAATTGCGGCGGTTTTAATATTTGCATACCTGTTGAAATCCATGTCCTTATCGGACGGTGTGATTGCGCCTGTAAATGAGGGAATCAAAATGATTGCTGTTCTGCTTACAGCTTATTTGGCAACAAAAAAAGCTGGCGGGCCTGCCTGGCTGATCGGCGCATTGAGCGGCGTGGTGTATATGGCACTTGGTTTCTTTGTTTTTTCGCTGCTGGATGGCGGTATGGGCATGTGGCAGATTTTGCTTTCGGATCTCCTCACCGGTCTATTGGTAGGGCTCATTGGGGGCGTTATTTTTCAAACGCTGCTAAGCAAGCCGAAACACACTAGCTACAAGAGAGCGTAAATACAAAAAGGATGGGAAGGGAGCCCATCCTTTTTTGTTATATTGACGGAAGATTCGCGAACCCATATAATAAATCAATAAGCATTATTTCTTTGGACGAGCCCAGGAGGTTGTGGGAATGAGAAAGCAAGGCATCGTCAGGCTGACTGTTTTTTTGGTCATTCTGGCCGTGATGTTCTATGTTTCGCTGTTTGGCGTTTCGTTTGGGGTAAAGGAGATTTTACCGATGGCAACCCAATTGAAACAAACCAAGCTGGGGCTGGATCTGACCGGTGGTTTTTCCGCTGTATATGAGGCCAGCGATGAGGGCATAGAGGATTTTGACAGCAAAATGGACGGAACGATCACCATTTTGCAAAAACGGTTGAGCGATAAAGGGATGACTGAGGCCACCGTTACCCGACAGGGGGATAGAGGCATCCGTGTTGAGATCCCATCTGCAGAGGAGGATCCATCCACCATCAGCGAATATTTGAGCTCCCCAGCCAAGCTGGAGTGGAAAGACGCCGATGGCAATGTTGTCGTGGAAGGAGAGCATGTTACCCAAGCTAAGGCGGGCAACATGGACGGGAAATGGGTGGTTTCCTTCAGCCTGGACAGTGAGGGGACCGCAGCATTTGCGGAGGCGACAGCAAACAACATAGGCAAGCAGCTTAGCATCTATGTGGATGACAAGCTCATTTCCAGCCCCACGGTGAATTCTGCGATCACTGGGGGCAGCGGGGTCATAGAGGGTAGCTTTACGGCCGAAAGCGCGCAGGAGCTAGCAACGCAGATAGAATCCGGTGCCCTGCCTTTGACGCTTCAAGAACAGGAAGTGCGTATGATCAGCGCGACGTTGGGCTATGATGCTCTAAGCAAGGGCGTAATTGCCGGCATCATTGGTATTGTGGTGATCATGCTATTCATGATCTTTATTTACAGGCTGCCCGGGTTGATGAGCTGCATTGCGCTTATGTTCTATATTATCATCATGTTCTTCTGCATTCTCACAATGCCTAAGGTACAGCTGACGTTGCCCGGTATTGCCGGTGTGCTATTGTCCATCGGTATGGCTGTAGACGCAAACGTCATTATCTTTGAGCGTATGAAGGAAGAGCTTCGGGCGGATAAATCAATCCATACAGCTGTGGAGAATGGATTTAAGAGGGCTTTTTCCGCTATACTGGATTCCAATGTTACCACGCTGATCGCGGCTGTTGTCCTAATGATCTTTGGTGTGGGCAGCATTCAAGGCTTTGCCTTTACGCTGGCCATTGGCATTGGCTGTTCTATGATTTCCGCTATCTTCATAACGCGTTTTCTACTTCGTCAGGTTGTAAAAATTGGCGTAAATAATAGAAAATGGCTTATAAAACAGTGAGGTGATGGCGATGAAGTTTTCCTTTGTAAAGCATAGCAAGAAATTCATGATTCTTTCGACTGCCATTATTCTCATTGGGATACTATGTGCCGTTTTTATGGGCGGATTTAACCTTGGCATTGATTTTACGGGCGGCTCGATTTTGACGGTAGACCTCAAGCAAACCTATGATATTGAGGATTTGCAAAATTGCGTATCCAACGCTGGAGAAAAAGGATTTACCGTTTTCAGACTGGATAAGTCGGGAGAAGGCACACAGGCCCAGATGAGAATACGGCCGCAAGCTGACGAAGCGGCGGATATTGCGCAGAGAGACACTATCATGGCGAAGATCCATGAGGTGTATCCGGAAGCTGAACTGACCAATGTAGAGCGTATTGGGGCGGTGGCCAGTGCATCACTGATTAAAAATGCGGTTCTCTCTGTAGCGATTGCCGGCGTGTTGATTCTGCTGTATATCTCAATTCGCTTTGAATTTCATTTTGGCGTATCCTCTATCATTTGTCTGTTGCATGATGTGTTGATCATGATGGCATTTGTATGCATTTTCCGCGTGGAGATCAATAGTTCTTTTATTGCGGCCGTGCTGACGATCGTAGGATATAGCATCAACAACACCATTGTGGTGTTTGATAGGATGCGAGAAATAAGAAAGGCAGACCCTGCCATAGAGCTGGATGAATTGGTAGATAGCTCGTTACGGAAAACGCTGACGAGAAGCCTTTATACGTCTGCTACAACATTGGTTACCATTGTGATCCTGTTCATTTTGGGCCCGTCCTCAATCAAGGAATTTGCGTTCCCAATCATCGTCGGTTTGGCAGCAGGCACATATTCTAGTCTGTTTTTAGCGGCCCCAATGTGGGATATGATGGTTCGGCGGAGCAAAAAGGGGATAGAGGCTGCAGCTGTGCCGATGGATAAACAAGCCAAAAAAGCGGAGTACGAAAAAAACAAAAATAAAAAAGCGCAAAAAGCCAAGCGGAAGTAAACCAAACGATTGCTGGTTTGCGCCGGAAAGCCTTTCGGATGAGCGAGAGGCTTTTCCTATATCCTAAGAAGGGAGGATGAAAGATGCTGACCTTTCGCGTGCCGAAGCACACAGAAGAGGAATTGGCGTGCATTACAAGGATTGCAAAGCATACGGGATTGACGCGCCAGGCCGCAGGCCTTTTATACAACAGAGGGATCCATGAGACGGAACAGGCGGATGCCTTTTTGCAGGGGAATGTGTTTCACGATCCATTTTTCTTAGAGCATATGGAGCAAGCGGTAGACTGCATTGAACAGGCACTGGCCGAGAAAAAGCATATCACGGTGTATGGGGATTATGATTGCGATGGCGTATGCAGCTGTGCTGTTTTGGCGCCTATGCTGGCGCAGGCAGGGGCGGAGGTTAACATCGTTATCCCGGATAGAAAACAGGATGGATATGGGCTGAATGCAGAGGCTGTCAAGCGCATTGCACAGACAAGCGATCTGCTCATAACGGTGGATTGTGGCATCACAAACCTCAACGAGGCTGCCCTTGCAAAGCAGTTGGGATTGCAGCTGATTATAACGGATCACCATGAGCCGCTGGAGGAGCTGCCAGATGCCATAGTTATAAACCCCCACATTTCGCCGGATTATCCATTTCATATGCTTTGCGGGGCAGGCGTTGCATTTAAGCTTTGCCATGCGCTTTTTGGATTTGAACGAGCCGTGGAGGCCATTGATTTGGTGGCGATGGCAACGGTAGCGGATATTGTTCCTCTGCTGGATGAAAACCGATCCATTGTGAAAAAGGGATTAGAACGTATGAATCAACGGCCGCGATATGCCATTGAGGCACTGAGTAAAGTATGCGGATTACATGGGAAACAGATAGGATCCGGCAATATAGGATTTGGCTTCGGCCCGAGAATCAACGCAGCAGGAAGGCTGGGGGATGCAAAACGGGCGCTGCGCCTGCTTCTGGCTGAGGATAGGAAGACCGCGATGGAACTGGCCGTCGAGCTGGATGAAGAGAATCAGCGCAGGCAGCAGACGGAGCAGGAAATGCTCAAGCAGGCCTGTCAGCTGCTGGATGAATATGTGGACAGCCAACGCGTTGCCGTGGTGGCAAAGGAGGGCTGGCACAGCGGGGTAGCGGGCATTGTGGCTTCTAGACTGGTGGAGCTATATCAACGCCCGAGCGCTGTAATCTGTCTGGAAAATGGGGTAGCGACGGGTTCTGCCAGGGGCATTCCAGGTGTGCATATCTTTGAAGCGCTGGATGCATGCCGAGACCTGATGATTAAATATGGCGGACATGCTCAGGCGGGTGGGTTTTCCTTAAAGCAAGAAAACTTGCCGGCTTTCATGGAGCGATATAATGAGTTTTTTTGTACGCACTATCCACTTTCTACCTGGGTTCCAACGGTGGATTGCGATGTATTGCTGACGCCGGAGGATGTAACGGTGCCTCTGGCAGAGAGCTTTTCTGCCATGGCGCCATTTGGCATGGGGAACCCCACACCAACCGCCCTATTTGAAAATGTACGGGTGATTTCTTCTGCTCCTTTAGGGAAAACGGGAGATCATGCCAAATATGTATTGGAGAAAGGCCAGCATACAGCGGAAATGATTGCTTTTCGCATTGCCGGTAAGGATATGCCGATGCCAAATCAAAGAATCGATGTTTCCGCTGTGCTGGAACTGGATGAGTTTCGGCAGGTAAAACGGGCCAAATGCCTATATAAGCAACATAGTATTCATGTAGAGGGCCTTGAGGATCTGGCAAACACGCTGGACTGCCAATTGATATTTGATCTAGCCAAAGCACTACCGTCCTTTTCTCCACGATTCCAGGATTACAGCGCATTTTACAAGGCGGCCCATGAACATCCATTTGGAACATATGTTTGCTGCCTAACGCCGTTTGCAGCAAACCGCCTTTTCAATCAGATTCGGGAGGATGGTTTGTCAGCGATTATCGATCTGTCCATATTGCATTATCCCCGAAATAAGCATCGAATGAATGCGCTGCTTGTGGGGGGCTGTGCATGGAGAAAAGAGCTCCCTGTGCTGGATGATGCACTGGAAATAAAATCGGCGGTTTCCAAAATGAGGCTGTGCCGAGAGGACTTGATTCGTGTATACTTACAGTGTAAGAAGATGGGTTCCGGCGCTATGGAGTTTCGTGAGCGATGTCATCGGCTTTCGCTTTCCGCCGGGGTGGAGCCTTACCAGGCGGCCGCAGCCCTAGCAATCTTTGAAGATCTGGCTTTTTTAAATTTTGAACAGAGTACCATGTGGGTAGATCCGCATCCTCAAAAGAGCGATTTGGGAGAAAGCAGCATTTATACGGCACTGCAAAAAGGGTGGTGATACGATGCAAGGACAAGAGATGACCAAAGAGTTGCTTGAGCAGCAAAAACAGACCTTTGCGCCCTGGATGGTGCAGCTAAAGCAAACCTTGCCGGAAGATCAATATGATTTGGTAGATCGTGTGCTTGAATTTGCTGCGTGCGCGCACCATGGGCAATTTAGAAAATCTGGAGAGCCATACATCACCCATCCCTGCGCTGTTGCCAAGATATTGATTGATTATGGCATGGATTATGAGACCATAGCCGCAGCGTTGCTGCACGACGTTGTGGAAGATACCGAGATGAGCCGGGAGGATATTACACAGCGTTTTGGCGCTGTGGTGGCGCATTTGGTAGATGGCGTAACAAAGCTGGATAAGATCAATATGGTAAGCCGTCAGGAACGCCAGGCTGAGAGCTTGCGCAAAATGCTGATGGCCATGGTAAAGGATGTCCGGGTCATCATCATCAAATTGGCGGATAGGCTGCACAACATGCGCACGCTCTATGCGCTCAATGAAGAGAAACGCAGACGGATCGCGCAAGAGACACTGGATATTTATGCACCGATTGCTCACCGGCTTGGGATATACGCCATACGTAGTGAGCTGGAGGATCTGGCCCTAAAATATCTGGAGCCGGAAAAATACGAGTACATTGTTTCCGAGGTTGCCAAGTTGCGTCCCAGACAGGCAGATTTTTTGCAAAAGCAGATGGACTTTTTCAAAACGCAGCTCACGGAGATGGGCATTGAATGTGAGATCGAGGGACGGGAAAAGCACGTATATTCTATTTATAAAAAAATGGTGAATCAAGGCAGAGAGCCGAATGAGATTTATGACCTGATGGCGATGCGTATCATTGTGAATACTGTAAGGGATTGCTATGCGGCATTGGGTATGGTGCATACGTTGTATAAGCCTATTCCTGGACGGTTTAAGGATTTTATTGCGATGCCAAAATCCAATATGTACCAATCCCTGCATACGACCGTTATCAATTCTGCCGGTATTTTGTTTGAGGTGCAGATTCGTACCTTTGAAATGCATCGCACTGCGGAATATGGCGTAGCGGCGCATTGGAAATACAAGGAAGGCAAAGAGGATAAGGATTTTGACGAGAAGATCGCTTGGTTCCGCGATTTAAAAAATATTAAGGATGATGAGCCGGACCCAGAAGAAACCATCGATGTTACGCGTTTGGATATGTTTACTGACGAAGTCTTTGTTTTTACGCCAAAGGGAGAGGTCATTACGCTAAAGCGAGGCTCTACACCTATCGACTTTGCGTACAGAATTCACTCTCGTGTAGGCGACACCTGTGTTGGCGCGAAGGTAAACGGACGCATTGTACCGCTGGATACAGAATTGAATACAGGCGACGTGGTGCAGATACAAACGCGCAAGGATGGCCATCCCAGCCGCGACTGGCTGCTGATTGCAAAAACCAACAACGCGAAGAATCGGATAAGAGGCTGGTTCAAGCGCGAAATGAAGGATGAGAACATCGCAAAAGGGAAGGAGATGCTGGAAAAAGAGGCAAAACGGCAGGGGTTTGACCTCTACAAGGATCTCTTTATCTCTGAATGGTTGGAACCTATCTTCAAGCGTTATACCTTTCATGAGATGGATGACCTATATGCCGCGGTAGGATGCGGCGGTGTATCGACCAATCAGATATTGCAGCGCTTGATCGAGGAATGCCAGAAAAAGCATAAGCAGGAACGCAAGGCGGAGCTTTTGGAAAAGGCCAAACAAGCAGCGCACAGAGCCAACCAGAATGCCAGGACGCCTTCGCATGGCGTAATTGTAAAGGGCCAAGAAAATATGTTGGTTCGTATGGCACACTGCTGTAGGCCTGTGCCGGGAGATCCTATTGTGGGCTTTATCACCAGAGGGCGCGGCGTAAGCATACATCGTGCAGATTGCTCCAATCTTTTAAGTTTGATAGACCAGGGAGACGATCGGATCATCGAAGTGGCTTGGGCAGAGGAATCTCCGGAAGGGTATCGCGCCTGTTTAAGCGTTATTGCGCTGGACAAAACAGGTGTTATGGCGGAGATGACGCAGATCCTTTCCAGCATGGGTGTGCCCATTACCAGCGTTCAGGGGCATAGGGGAAAGAACAAGGTATTTCACACGGAATTTGAAATCATGATACAAGACATTGATCAGCTGGAACGCATCATCAAGCAATTTCAAAAGATGCCGTATGTCATTGAAGCCTATCGGGGGACGATGTAACGATGAGAGCAGTATTGCAAAGGGTAACCGAAGCGGGGGTTTGCGTAGCGGGGAAAACGGTGGGACGTATCGGCCCCGGCTTGGTTGTGCTGCTGGGCGTAGAGCAGGGCGATACGGAATCAGATGCTGCGTACGTGGCGCAAAAGATTGCGAATTTGCGGATATTTTCCGATGAAAAAGATAGAATGAATCTTTCTGTGCAGCAAACTGGAGGCAGCGTTTTGATGGTTTCTCAGTTTACGCTGATGGCCGATGCCAGAAAGGGACGCAGACCGGGTTTTACACAGGCAGAAACGCCGGAACGTGCGGATGAGCTATATAGAAAGATCTGCGATTTGCTAAAACAGATGGGCCTATGCGTAGAAACGGGTCAGTTTCAGACGCATATGCAAGTTCATCTTGTCAATGACGGCCCTGTAACCCTTTTGCTGGATAGCAAAAAACTCTTTTGATGGTGGGAAGCATTTTGTTTGCAATAGAGACAAAAGATGAATATATGAGAAATGAATTGGCCGAAGAAATTCGTATGTTTGCCGCGGAAGAAGATGCCGATATTGTTGTAAAGCATTGCGCAGAGCCTTTGCATGGGTATATGCGGCATACTGTGAAAGTAACCATGGGGGATAAGCAGACCAGCGCGCAAATAGAGGGAGCGGCGCTCGACGAACAGCCAATGATCAAAAAGCGTTTGGATAAACGGGCGGCAAAGCTGGCAGTCTACCAATGTATGGTGCAGCTTACGGGAAGGACACAGCCTTGGGGCAGCTTGACGGGCGTAAGACCAGTCAATCTTTTGCGGCAGCTGGAGGCAGAAGGGGCGCGGGATCAGTTTGTAGAGATGCTTGGAGTGCACCCGGAAAAAGCACAACTGGCAGAAAGCATTATCGAAAGGCAGGATGCGATGATGCGGGAAACGGATCAGAGCAGCCTTTGTATCTATGTGGGCATCCCCTTTTGTATCACGCGCTGCTCGTACTGCTCTTTTCCTGCCGTGGTCGCCAAAAAAGGGCAGAGAGAATCGTATGTAGCTGCACTCCTCCAAGAAATCGAGGCTGCGGGAGAGATGATTCGCCGACAGCATAAGAGCATCTGCGCTGTGTACATGGGTGGCGGCACGCCTACGGCATTGACAGACCAACAGATGCGGTGTGTGATGGAAGCGATGCAAAGGGCCTTTGGCACAGGATATGAATATACGCTGGAGGCCGGCCGGCCGGACACGATTACAAGAGAAAAGCTGGGAATAGCAAGAATGTATGGGGTAAACAGGCTGTGCATCAATCCGCAGACAATGCAAAATAAGACTTTGGAGCGCATTGGACGCAGGCATACGGCAGAGGACATTGAAGCATGCTATGCATTGGCAAGGCAAGAAGGCTTTACACATATCAATGCAGACCTAATTGCAGGCCTTCCGGGAGAAACGGAGGAGGATTTTGCCGATACGCTGAAATGGGTAGAACACCTGGCTCCCTCATCGTTAACCTGCCATACATTGGCATTGAAGAGAGGGAGCAAGCTCATAGAGGATCATTATGCGCATGGAAATGCGGACACGGTATCGCGCATGGTGGATATGGCCAGAGAAAAAGCGGCGGAGATGGGCATGGGGCCGTATTATTTGTATCGCCAAAAGCATATGGCCGGCAATTTGGAAAATGTGGGGTATGCGAAAACGGGTGACGCCTGTTTGTATAATGTGGCCATGATGGATGAAATGCTGGACGTAGTTGGGCTCGGTGTAGGTGCCGTTGGCAAGCGCATCATAGGGAACAAGATTCAGCGCCAGCCAAATCCACGGGATATCGGCGTTTATTTGGAGCGTATACATACGATCTGTGAGCAAAAAGCTGCGTTTTTCCATGGTTGACAGCAGGGGAGAGCGCTGAGTATAATAAATCATCGCGTAGATGGGAAAAAGTAACAAGCCAAGGCCTTTTTCAGGGAGAGCAGCCGCGACTGAAAGTTGCTTATCGGCCTGTTTGCCAAAGACACTCCCGGAGCTGCTCAGAAATGAGACGTATCGCCTGCGTTAAAGGTGAAAAGTGGAACTATTTTTTGTTCAACAAGGGTGGCACCGCGGGCTTAGCTTCGTCCCTTACCGTGACCATCTTTTTTTATTTGGAGGAGGCGTTTGCATGAAATATACTGCGCTGAAAGGCACAAAAGACGTGTTGCCCGGCGAAAGCCATCTCTGGCAGTCGTTGGAATACAATATCCGTTTTTTAACGTCGCTGTATGGATTTCGGGAGATTCGTACGCCCGTAATTGAGCATACGGAGCTATTTTTGCGTGGCGTCGGCGATACGACGGACATTGTACAGAAGGAAACCTATACCTTTGACGACCGCGGAGGCCGCAGCATTACCTTAAAGCCGGAAGGCACAGGCGGAGCGGTTCGTGCTTTTGTAGAGGCAGGCCTGTTCAACGAACCGCAGCCGACCAAGATGTATTATCTAAACTGTCCTGTGTTTCGGTATGAAAAGCCGCAGGCCGGCCGGCTGCGCGAGCATCACCAGTTCGGCGTGGAGGTATTTGGCTCTGCATCGCCGTATACAGATGCAGAGGTGATTTCCTTGGCCCTAGCGCTGTTTCAGACGCTGGGCTTGGAGGGGCTGATTGTTCATATCAACAGCATTGGGTGCCCGAATTGCCGCCCGGAATATCAGAAAAAGCTAAAGGAATATTTTGCGCCTCATATCAAGGAGATGTGCAAGGACTGTCAAGATCGATTTGAACGCAATCCGCTTAGGCTTTTGGACTGTAAAGAAGAAAAATGCAAGTCCATCGCGCGGGGAGCACCTCGGATGATCGACTGCCTTTGCGAGGAATGCCAGACACACTTTGATCAATTGCAGGGGGCGTTGAAAACGCTGCATATCCCGTATGAGATCGATCCTGGAATCGTACGCGGATTGGATTATTATACGAAGACCGTCTTTGAAGTAATTTCTAACAAAATTGGCGCTCAGGGTACCATTTGTGGCGGCGGACGGTACGATGGCCTGGTAGAAACCTTGGGCGGCCCAAAAACGCCGGGCATCGGTTTCGGCATCGGAATGGAGCGGCTATTGCTTGTGATGCAATCACAAGGACTGGTGCCGCCAGTGCCCGCTAGATGCGATGTATTCGTCAACACATTTGGGAATACAGAGCGCGCTTTGGAGATCTGCACGCTGCTGCGTGCCCGCGGCGTGAAAGCGGATTTTGATCCCAATGGGCGAAGCATGAAGAGCAGTATGCGCTATGCAGAAAAGCTAGGGCCCGCGTGTATCTTGTTTGAAGGAGAGGATGAACGGGCCAAGGGAGAAGTGCAGATTCGTGCGATGGTGGACGGAGAACAGAAAGCGTATCCGTTTGAGGAAGCTCTGGACAGACTGCAAAAAATATTGGCTCAATTTACCTGGGCATAAACGGAGGAGACAGCATGAAAACAGATATGATGGGAAACTGGAGCCGCGACTGCTTATGCGCGCAGCTGACAGAACAAAATGTGGGGCAGGAGGTTACCGTGATGGGCTGGGTGGATACCCGGCGTGATTTGGGCGGCCTCATCTTCATCGATGTCCGCGATACAAGCGGCGTTATGCAGTGCGTATTCGACTCGGCAGAGTATAAGGACTTTGCAAAGGTGGAAAGCCTGCGCAATGAATATGTCGTAGCGATCCGCGGCAAAGTATTGCTGCGGGATGAAGAGACGATCAATCCCAATATTGCAACGGGTACCATTGAGGTTAGGGCGACGGATCTAAAGATTCTATCCGCTGCCAAAACGCCGCCGTTTTATATCGAGGATGGCGTAAACGTACGCGAAGAGTTGCGCTTAAAATATCGCTATCTGGATCTTAGGCGTCCTGAAATGCAGGCAAAGATGAAAATGCGTCATCAAGTGATGCAACTGGTACGCAATTATTTTTCCGAAAACGGCTTTTTGGAAATTGAAACTCCAATGCTTGCCAAAAGTACGCCAGAGGGTGCACGTGAGTATCTGGTGCCGAGCCGTATTCAGCCGCACAAGTTCTATGCGCTGCCGCAGTCTCCCCAGATGTTTAAGCAGCTGTTGATGGTTTCCGGTTTGGACAGATATTTTCAGATTGTTCGCTGCTTTAGGGATGAAGATTTGCGCGCTGATCGACAGCCGGAATTTACGCAGATCGATCTGGAAATGTCTTTTGTATCGCCGGACGATGTGATGAGCGTAAATGAAAAGCTAGTGCAGAAGATATTCCAAGAAACCTGGGGGATGGATCTGCCCGTGCCTTTCCGCCGACTGACCTATCGGGAAGCTATGGATCGTTTTGGTTCGGATAAGCCGGATACCCGCTTTGGCTTGGAGCTTTGCGAAATCAGCGACCTGGTTGCAAACACCAATTTCAAGGTATTTGCGAGCATTGTAAAAAATGGCGGTACCGTACGTGGCATCAATGTAAAGGGCGGCGTTGATAAATTTGCCCGCCGTGAGCTGGATGCGCTGGTAGAATATGTAAAGCAATACGGAGCTAAGGGCATGGCATGGATTTCCGTAAAGGAAAATGAGCTGCAAAGCCCCATTGTAAAATTCTTTACGGAAGAAGAGACCAAGGCGATCTTGGATCGTATGGGTGCCGAGGTCGGCGATGTTTTAATGTTTGTTTCTGACGTAAATGAGGATGTTGTATTCGATGCGCTAGGGCATCTGCGCCTGCATCTGGGTGAAAAGCTTGGTTTGATCGATCACGACAAGCTGGATGTGCTTTGGGTCACGGAGTTCCCGCTGCTAGAGTACAGCGCAGAGGAAAAACGCTTTGTTGCAAAGCATCATCCTTTCACCATGCCGATGGATGAGGACATACAGTATCTGGATTCTGACCCTGGCCGAGTGAGAGCCAAGGCTTACGATCTTGTAATCAACGGTATGGAGGCAGGCGGCGGCCGGCGGCCGGTCTTCAAACCCGGCCCATATGCAGTT
>OGQL01002354.1_pt1 | contig 12329 bp, 9 predicted proteins | sample 1553211 | NCBI WGS metagenome assembly OGQL01 (sample SAMEA2579942, study PRJEB22360) | human gut metagenome
CCATGCCCATCTGCTGGCCGTCGCCGGTATCGGCGGGGTTGCCGTCGTGATCCGTCACCTCGTATGAGAACAGGAATTTGTCCTGGTTCTTCAGAATCCACGGAGCATACTGCCCCAGCATTTTCTCGTTGTGCGAATAGCCGCCCGTGGCGAGCACCACGCCCTTGGAGACACGATAGCGCGTGTAGCCCTCGCCCTCATCATTGCGGCAGATCACGGCAGTTACCTGCCCGTCGGTCGCCTCGAGCTTCACAGCCGGAGAGTAGAACTGCACTTGCGCGTTGCCCGTGGCCAAAGCCGCATCCACATTAGCCTGCAAAACGGGCGTATGGGTCTCGTCGCCGCCGCTGATGCAGCAGCATCCGGCGAAGAGGCGCTCGTGGTCGATTCCGAAACGGTAGATGCCGCTCGTGAGCGTATCGGCGCAGACGAACAACTGGCTAGGATCTTCGGGAAGCTCGTCTTCCATGCCGAGCCACAATAGGCCGTCATATGCGGAGGTGTACCACTCGAAAGCCTCTCCGCAGTTCTTCAGCCACTTCGTGGTTATGCGATAGTCTGCGCGATGCGACATTTGCGTCATGAGCTCGTTGGCCACCTCGGTGGGGCTGATGTCCTCGATTCCGATGGAGCGCGTCTTCTCGGTGCCGAAGGCGGCGAACATGTTCGAGCGAGCACTGGGCTTGCTGCCCTTCTCGACGCCGACTACCTTGAGTCCTCCTTCAGCAGCAGAACGCAGGGCTCCCACACCCGCCACGCCCAGGCCGACCACGCACACGTCGCAATCGACGGTCTCGAGGATTTTTTCCTCGGGGATGTCGGTTTCCACCAGGGTGCCAGTGTCAGCGAGGGCGGTCTGGTCGTCGCCAGCTGCCTCGGTTGGCTGTTTTGGCGCGCAGCCAACAAGGCCCGCGCCGGCCGCTGAAGCGCCCGCCAGGCCCAGGGCCGTTAGAAACCCGCGCCGGGTCATTGCCCCCGCGCTCTTTTCCTCCATTGCCATAATTTCCTCCTCTTCCGTTGTACGGCAAGATAGTGCCCATATCACCGCATTTTCGGAGGCGGCGAAACAGGAGAAACGTATGAAATAAGGGAAAACTCTTCTCCTACGAAACGTATGAATACCTTTTGAACAGGGAGAACTCTAATTTTCTCGAACAGCTTCAACGAGAGAGATAAGCTCCTGGCGCGAATGGACGTCGCATTTGGTGTAGATGTGCTGCAGGTGAGATTTCACCGTGCTCTCGCTGATTACGAGCTTCTCTGCAATGTAGGGGGCGCTTCGTCCGACGATATAGAGATTGAACACATCGCGTTCGCGAGCAGTCAGGCCCATGCTGTCGCCGAATGATTCAAGGGGACGACCCGAGAGCGAGGTGAGCTTCGCGCCGCCGCTTGCGGACAACAGCAGCGACACGGCTCGATCCTCCAGAATCCAAATGGATGCCACGACGAGCAGAAGGGCCATGAAGAGCATGGCGACCCTGCTTGCGATGTGGAGTCCGAAAAAAACGGAAGCTAGCAGGGGGAGGGATCCTAAAGTCCCCACACACCAGGCAGTGGCTAAGATTCTCACACGAGTACCAGGATACAGCCTCCCCAGGAGTAATCCCATGTAGAGGGCGCCGCATTCCAAAAGAGAGTATGCGATGCCGGCCAACACGTAGGCAAGGTAGGTGAGAGTCGATGAGAACAGCACTAAGATAAGAGCGACCAGCGAAAGGGTTGCAACCACTTTCGTCCACACCGACAGGTTGAAGTCCCGGCCGCGGTTAAAGAGCCAGAGCACGAGTGCGAGCGATATGGCGGTAATGATGACGGGGAACATCTCGCCTTCTGCCTGCTGCAGGAAGACCGAGTACTGTAAGGATCCCACCACCAGTCCGATAACAAAGAAGCTGCAGAGGATTTTAGCCAGCGAAGACGGCTCGAGGGTAAAAGACCGCTCGGTCTCCGATGCGGAAGGCGCGGGGCGCTGGATGAGGCAAAGTGCCACCGCAGAGGCTGCCACGCTCATGCCGGCGAGGGCTTGGCACCATGACGCAGACAGAAGCGAGGGGAGAATCGCCGCCGCCGATGCGAGCACCTCGATCTCTATCATCAGCTCGACAATGCCGATATCGCGCTGGGCGCAGACTGCCGCCAGCCAGCAGAAGAGAAGAACGGTTCCCCCGGCAGACATGAGGATGAGTCCAAAAATGGAGAGGGGCTCTCCCGTGCCTTGCACGGCCAGGCCCATTAGGCAGCACGAGGCGCTTGCTATGGCGAGGGGAACACTCGCAAGCGCGCGTCTCCCTCGGTTGCCCGCGATGATCAAAGCGCAAGAAACGAGGGAGGCGACGGCTACGTCTACAATGGTCGCCGGCACGCTGCCTTGTCCCAGGGGAAGATGCCAGGAAATCTCGCAGGGCGCCTCAAATGACTGGGCCGCCAGAAGGGCGGAGATACCCGCCACAGCTATCAGGAGATTTCTGCCGAGCCACCGCCCATGATTGCGCTGCAACGGTATGTCCCTTCTTGTTGTGGCCCTCGATCATATGGGGACATTATACATGAGGCCGTCGCTCGGTCGAAGGGCGGCCCGAAGACCGCCCGGATACGAAGCTCTCGGGGCCGCCCGTTATTCCTCGTCGGGACGGTCGATGGCCATGCAGATGCGGTCGATGCGGAGGCGATCCATGGCGAGCACGGTGAACGTCACCTTCGTGCCGCGATCTTCCAGCACCGCCACGTCGCCCTCCTTGGGAATGCGGTCGAACAGCGACAGCAGAAGGCCGCCGGCGGTTTCCACATCGTTGGCTTCTTCGGGCTCGAAGCCGAGCAGTTCCACCAGGTCATCAATGGCGAGGGTGCCGTTGATCTGGTAAGTACCGTCGGGCAGTTCCTCAATGTCATCGTCGGTGTCGTGCACGTACTCGTCGTCGATGCGGCCGACGATCTGCTCCATGATGTCGCTCATGGTGACGATGCCCGCCGTGCCGCCGTGCTCATCCACGACAACGCACATCTCGGTGCGACCCTCCTGCATGGCCTGCAGCAGCTTCGCGATGGGCGCGCCCTCGGGCACGGGCGGCAGCTCGCGAATCTTCCAATCGCTCATGGGCGCGTCCTTGGGCACGTCCACGAGGTCCTTGGTGTGCACGAAGCCGACGATGCGGTCCTTCGAGCCGTCGCACACCGGGTAGCGCGTGTACTTATACTGGCGCACGATGTCCCAGTTCTCTTCCAGCGTGTCTTCCAAATCCAGACAGATGACGTCGGTGCGCGGGGTCATGATCCCCTCGGCGTCTTTGTCGCCCAGATCGAAGATGTTGTCGACGAACTCGTTCTGCTCCGGATCGATGAGGCCGCTTTCCGTGGACTCGTCAATGAGCAGCTTGATCTCCTCGCCGGTGTACACCTCGTGCTCGTCGGCCGGGTCGTGGCCGAACAGGCGCATGACTCCGTTGGTGATGCCGTTGAAGATGACCATGATTGGGTAGGTGACGCGGTAGAACACGCGCAAGGGACCGGCGGTGTGCAGGGCGTACTTCTCGGTGGCGAAGATGGCGAAGGACTTCGGGATGAGCTCGCCGACCACTACGTGCAGGGTGGTCACGATGAAGAAGCCCACGGCCACGCAGATGGGGTACACCGTCGCCTCGGGGAAGCCCCAGGCCAGAAGCGGTGCTTCCAGAACGGCGGAGACGGCCGGCTCGCCCAACCAGCCGATGGCCAGCGATGCCAGCGTGATGCCGAGCTGGCAGGCCGACAGGTAGGCGTTGATGTGCGTGGTTACGTCGCGGGCGGCCTCGGCGCCGCGGCGCTTCTCGGCGACGGCCATGTCAATCTGGCTCTTGCGCACGCGCACCAGCGCGAATTCCGCGATGACGAAGAACGCGTTCATCAGCAAGAAGAACACCACGAGCAACAGGCATATAGCGGTTTGCATACCGATCAATCATCCTTTCAGGGCAAAAACTCTGTTCCGCATTATAGAGGTGCGGGAGATAACATGAGCGAATCCATAGATGATTTTCCCAAACAGTCGCCGAACTGATACCGCAGAAGGTGCCGGCGACGCTCATACTAGGAAAAACAAGCGAGAGCGGGGCGAGAAGCGAGTGAGGTGTTGTGTATGAAGCTAACGCGCAAACAATGGATGATGCTGGTAGTGCTCGTGCTGGGCGCCTTTGTGACGGTGCTGAACCAGACGCTGGTGACGCCGGCACTGCCGTCCATCATGACCGAGATGAATGTCGATCAGTCCACGGCCCAATGGCTGACCACCGGGTTCACGCTGGTGAACGCCATCATGATCCCCATCACGGCGTTTCTGCAGGATCGGTTCTCCACGCGGAAGCTGTTCGTGTTCTCGATGAGCTTGTTTGCCGTGGGCACGCTGTTGGCGGCCGTGGGCCTCAACTTCCCGGTGCTTCTGGGAGGCCGTCTCGTGCAGGCCGCCGGCGCCGGCATCCTCATGCCGGTGACCATGACCGTGCTCATGCTGGTGTTCCCGGTTGATCGCCGCGGCTCGGCCATGGGCATCTTCGGCTTGGTTATCGCCTTCGCGCCGGCCATCGGCCCCACGGTGGCGGGCTTCGTCATCGACCAGGCCGACTGGCACATTCTGTTCTACCTCATCTTCGCCCTGTCCATCGTTATTATCGTTCCGTCGCTGTTCCTTGTGGACAACAAGGCGCCGGCGAACAAGGGCGACTCGGTGCTCGATCCGCTGTCGCTGGCCCTTTCCACCTTGGGCTTCGGGCTCATGCTTTACGGCTTCTCGGCGCTGGGCTCTGCCGGGTTCACGCCGGTGCCGCTGCTTACCTGTGCCCTCGGCATCGTCGGTGTGGTGTGGTTCTTCATTCGCCAGACGCGCCTGCCGCGTCCGATGCTGCGCGTCGACGTGCTGAAGAACCGCCGCTTCCTCGTGGGCACCATCATCGGCATGCTCGTGCAGGGTGCGCTTCTGGCCGCCGGCATCCTCATGCCCATTTACGTGCAGTCGCTCCATGGGCTGTCGGCCACGGTGTCGGGCCTCGTGCTCATGCCCGGCGCTATCCTTATGGGCATCATGAATCCGCTCGCCGGCAAGTGGTTCGACCGCCACGGCCCACGCCGCATGGCCATCGTGGGCATGAGTTTGCTGACGCTCACCACCTTCGCCTTCGCCATTCTGAACCTCACGTCCAGCATCATTTACATCACCATCGTGTACACGGTGCGCATGTTCTCGATGTCGCTGGTGAACATGCCCATCACCACCTGGGGCATGAACGCCCTGGACAACAAGGTCATGAACCACGGCACCTCCGTGAACAACACGCTGCGCCAGGTGGCAGGCTCGCTCGGCACCGCCATCATCATCGCCGTGAGCACCCAGGTGCAGAACATCGCCTCGCCGGGCCTCGGCGCCACCGAGGGCACCATGCTGGGCATCAACGCCGCCTTCCTCGTGTGCACGGTGCTCTGCCTCGTCGGCCTGGTCATGACTATCGCCCTTGTGAAGGACAAGCCCGGCGAGGAGGCTGCGGTGGACGAGGAGGGCACCCGCAAGTCGCTGCTCACGTCCATCATGAAGACCGACGTGTACTCGCTGAGCCGGGAGGCTACGGTGGAAGAGGCCATGCGCCTGTTCGTGGAGAAGAACATCTCGGCGGCGCCCATCGTGGACGAGTCGGGCGAGCCGGTGGGCTTCATTTCCGATGGCGACATCCTGAAGCGGCTGAGCCCGCGCAGCAACTCGTTCACCGATCCCATCGTGCTGATCAACAGCACCGTGAACGACGACGAGGGCTACGACGAGAAGCTGGCGAAGGTCATGCAGATGCGCGCCAGCGAAATTGGCGCTGCCAGCCCCATCTGCGTGAGCGTGCACGCGAACCTGACCGATGTGTGCCGTGTTCTGTCCGAGAACCACCTGGAGAAGGTGCCGGTGCTGGAAGCGGGCCACATCGTGGGCATCATCAACCGCAGCGACATCACCCAGTACTCCATGGCCGCCTATTTGGCCGACCATCCGGAGCGCGCCGTCTACTGCGGTGAGGGCCCCTCCGGCCAGCACGAGTGCGTGGAAGAGGCCTGCGAGGAGTGTTAAATTCAAGCAGCCCCGGCGAGCGAGGGCAACGGGGCTGCTTGCGTTCGGGAAGCCACGAGGCCAGCTTCCATGGGTGAAAGACCCAGGTGCTCAGAGGTGCGGTTCGGCGTCGTTCGGGCATCTAGTATCTTCGATTTCGATAGTAGCTGTTTTCAAGTAGCTGCTCGATGGCAACGAGGAAGTGTCGATCAGCCGGCATCTTCATCAGGATGCCTTGTCGATATTTCAAGGAGATCGGCTGCAAAGCGAAGGGCGACTTCGTTGGTTCTGTCGGAAAGAGAAACGATATACCGATTGCCATTGAGATCTTTAGGATCCACTTCAAACAGATCGCTTGTTTCGTAAGCACGCTCGAACAAAGGGCGATTTCGGGGCGAAAAGCTTGATTGCGTGAAAAACCAAACGCGATCGGGCCCGTCGCAAGAATACATTTCGTCGATGTTGTCCGACGCCACGGCTCGAAAGGACATGCTGACATCGCTGCTTTCGATGCAATCCAGGATATGGTGGCTATAATCCAAGTACCCTGGGTGCGCTGAGTAGTAGAACGTCCGCCCCTCCAGAGCCTCGAGAGGAAGGGGTCCTTCTCTATGCTCGAGTGTGCCCTTGGGCACGGCAGCTAAAAGGGGCTCTGGAATAAGAAGCTGGGTCTTGAAACGGCGAGCGTTAGCAGCGGGTGGGGCATACATAACAGAGAGGTCCGCCTCTCCGCTTTCCAAGCATGCAGAAATAGTTTTGTCTTGCGGAGAGATTATTTTGACGCGAGTACGGCGATGGGCTCTCTCGAACTTTTCTTTTGCCGCCCGCACGTAATGGGATATGGCACGGTCTTCGAAGCAATAGGCGATACGAACATAGTGGGGCCCTTGTGCAGCAAGCGCTTGGAGCAAGCCGTCATATTCGCCGACAAGTATTCCGAATCGCTCAAAAACAACCTGTCCCTCATCGGTCAATTGATAGGCACGCAAGTTTTCAAAGAGGGGGTGCCCAAGCTCCTTCCCTATGGCTTTAATGTGGCGACTGAGCGTTGATGGCGCGATATGGAACTGCTGCGCCACCTTTCGATAGCTCTTCAGGTTCACAAGCGCAATGAATTCGCGCATAAGCTGAATGTCCATAGGCATCCCTCCCGCCGTTCCCCCAAAGTATATCAAGTTACGTAGAGGAGCTTCGCAATGTTCGATGTTGTCTGCGCATCACTTGGTGCAGAAAACGGAACAGCACGTGAAGGTGTTTCAAGAAGGGGTGAAAGCAATACACTGAAAATAAGCCAAAGAGAATCGATAATACGGCTATCTCGGGCAATTCCGCACGAGAGGTCATAGGAGGGAAAGGATCATGAGCACATTGAACAAAGAAGGCACATTCGATCGGCGAGGGTTTGTCAAAGGAAGTATGGCCGCGGCAGCCATTATGGGACTGGGCACATTGGCGGCCTGCTCTCCTACGGCGAAAGACGAGTCCGGAGTCGGTCGCGATCCCTTGTCCGAGACGGGCTGGGATGATTCTGCCGATGTGGTAGTCGTCGGACTCGGCGGCGGCCTGGGCGCTGTTTTATCGGCTGCTGAGGCCGGAGTGACAGTTATTGGCATCGAAAAGCTTTCGATGCTTGGCGGCAACTGGGCCATTAATTCGGGCATCGTGTTCGCACCTGCTACTGACGCGATGAAGGCTGCGGGGGACAAGGACGAGCGTACAGGGCAGGAGGACACTATAGAGTCGGCGGTAGCCGATTGGATCCGCTGCTCCAGGGGAAATGGAGATCCGGTTCTGGTAGAGGCCATTTTGAAAGAGGAGCAAGCCTTCATAAACAGTCTCGTGGCCGCCGGCGTTGATGTGCGCACAGAGCTGTGCGGTATGGCCGATGCCCCTATCGCTCGTGGACACTACATTCTGGACGCTGACGGAAATCGCTGTTCGGGCGGAGCCTTTGTAAATGAGGTTACGAAGCGCATTGACCAAACGGATGCAAAAATCATGACAGACACGGAAGCGACGGCCCTGATTTTCGATGACAACTACAGTGTTTGTGGCGTGGAAGTGAAGACTGCCGAGGGCCGCAAAAGAATTGGCGCTAAAGCCGTTGTAGTAGCTACGGGAGGCTACACTGCTAGTCAACATATGCGTGCGATGTATAACCCCGAGACTGTAGGCTGGGGTGTTATTGGGCATGAAACGGCTACAGGCGATGGATACCGTATGCTTCTCGATCAAGGAGCGGCATTCTGCCCTTTCAAGAAAATTGTGCCGTCGGTGACGATGGAACCGAACTCGGGCGACACGTTCCAGAGCAATGACTACCAGACTTTCTGGAAAAACCAGGCTCATTCCCTGATCATGCTCGATGACCAGGGGAGGAGGAATCGGCCGGAGACGATGCCCTATACGCAGATAGGGGGAGATTTACTGACATCTCCGAATTATCAGCTCTTCGATCAGGCGGAAGTGGATGATCCTAATTTCACTCTCATGAAAACGGGAACGAAGGAGTCTCTCGCAAAAGCCATTGAAGACGGTTGGATACTGAAGGCCGACACAGTGGAGGAGCTTGCTGAGGCTCTATACCTGGACCCAGACACCGTAGCTGGTGAGGTGGCTGACTATAACGCAGGAGTGGCGGCTGGTAAAGATAAATTTGGCAGGCCTGTTGACAGTATGCGCGAGCTAAAGCCTCCGTTCTATATGGCCACGGGTATTAACGGGATGTCTGGCACCGACTGTAATTGCGTGAAAGTGGACGAGCAAGGGCGAGTGCTTGACGGAATGGGAAATCCTCTCAAGGGAGTTTACGGCGGTGGTAACGACATGTTTTACATGAACTGGGCTGGACCGAGCTATATTGCTTCTGGTGGCGGCGCGGGTGCCTGCTACGCGTTTTCTGCTATTGTGGGTCGCAATGCCGCAGCATACGCACAAGCATAGCCTTGCACCATCAATAGTCCCCTCCCTTTGGCGCCCTGCGGCTTCCTCCGCAGGGCGTTTTGCTTACAATTTGTTGACTCAGGCCTTCAATTATTCATTACACTGTGTAGAGCACAGAATCGATTTCGAGGAGGCCCCATGTTCGGAGACAACCTAGAGCGCATCGTCGCGGCCATCGAGAAGAACTACGAGGCGGACGAGATCTTCTTCACCAAGCCCGGCCGCCGCTTCCCCAGCCGCACGGCTATCAAGGGACTCATCACCGAGTTGCGCCGCGTGCTGTTCCCCGGCTATTTCGGGCCGGAGATGCTGTCGCCTTCCACGAGCCCCAGCTACTTCATCGGTCAGACGCTTATCGACATTGAATCGGTGCTGCGCCAGCAGCTCATTTTGGCGCTCACCTACACCTCCGATGATCGTGACGACCTCGTCGGTAGCGGCAATCACTTGTGCGGCGGTTGCACGAGTGACTCCATTTGCGAGCAGACGGCTGATATCTGCACGAAGTTCTTCGACGCCCTGCCCGAAATTCAGCGCACGTTGCTCACCGATGTGCAGGCGCTCTATGACGGCGACCCGGCGGCCGGCTCGAAGGAGGAGGTCATCTTCACCTACCCGGGTCTGTACGCCATCTACGTGTATCGCATTGCGCACGTGCTCTACGACTTGGGCGTGCCCATCATCCCGCGCGTGATGACCGAAATCGCCCACTCTTCCACGGGTATCGATATCGGTGCTGGCGCTCATATCGGCGAGTACTTCTTCATCGACCACGGTACTGGCGTTGTCATCGGTGAGACTACCACTATCGGTGACCACGTGAAGCTGTACCAGGGCGTTACGCTGGGCGCTCTTTCCACCCGCGGCGGCCAGCGCCTGGCCGGCGTGAAGCGCCACCCCACCATCGAGGACAACGTCACCATCTACTCCAACGCCAGTGTGCTGGGCGGCGAGACGGTCATCGGCGAGGGCTCGGTTATCGCGGGCTCCACGTTCGTGACCTTCTCGGTGCCGCCCCATTCCCGCGTCTCCGTGAAGGAGCAGGAAATTCGCGTTCGCCAGCCCGGCGAGCGGGATTAAGCGACAGCAAGCAGCGTCGGAGGATACCAAACTGGCGATCTTGGCAGAGCGCTTGTGGAAACGGCGGGCGTCGCCCAGAAGCCTCTTCGCTAGTCTCGCCTTTACTGCTCGCCGCCGTTGGGTTCTACGAGGTATTCGAAGCCTTCCTGGGTGTATTCGCCGGCGATGCGCACGCGGGGAAGGACCTCTACAGGGTCGCCCACCTCAACGCGGCGGTTCTCGATGGTGAAAGCGCACAGTACCTCAGCTTCTTCCATGTTAGCACAGCCTCGCCGAGCCCCATGTTTTCACGTCTCAGGTCCAGCGAAGCAAATAAAAACCGGGAGCTGCGGAGGGAAGGTTTGTCGGGGACTCTCGACCTACTATGGATAGAAGGTCATGAGTTATGATATACTGCTAGCAATTCTGAAAGGGGTTGCTATGCCGAACATGCAGATGAACTTCCGTATCGATGCCGAATTGAAGCGGCGCGGGGACGAGCGCTTTGCCCGGTTCGGGTGCACGCCGTCGGAGGCCATGCGGCGGCTTTACGAGGTGGCGGCGCGCTATGACGACGAGTCCGAAGCGGCCTTGCAGGCGGTCATCGGCCCCGAGACGGAGGAAGCCGACGCCATGAGCGAGGGCGAGAAGCGTGCCCAAGCGGTCACGGACTTCCTGACATCGCTTCAGGCGCAACGCGAGGCCCTGGGTATTCCGCCAGCTGTCTCGCCTCAGGAGTTCTCGGATGAATATTGGGACAATCTTTTCTACGAGGCGAAGACCGAAAGACTGGCTGAAAGGGGGCTCTGGTGACGGTTGCGGAGAATGCTATTGTTGTAGACAAAAACATTTGGCTCGATTTCTATCTTCACGAGCGGCCCCTTCATGAAGAAGCTGCTCGCTTTATTCGCGTTGCGGAGAAATACAACGCCAATTTGGGAACACCAGCGGATGCTGTCAATGAAGTTTTTTACACCATTGGGAAGTTTTTGAAGCAGCAAGTATGTGAGAACGGTGGCACTGTCGACGAGTGCACGGCCCGTGCTATAAACAACTTCGCGTGGGGGTGCGTCGACCACATGACCGATCTTGCGATATCGGTTCCCATGGACGATCGTACGGCGTGGCTAGCTCGCCACTACCGCGATATCACCTCGGATTACGAAGACGCCTCGGTGCTTGCTTGCTGCGAGCTGAGCAAGGCAAACTATCTGGTGACCCATGACAAGCGCCTGGCTGCCCAGGCCAACATAGCCACCAAAACCGCCACGGAAATGGCCGACCTCATAACCCGCGCCCACGGGGATTAGCCTCCCTGACCAATGCGATGGCCCGGGTGCGATCCTGTGACAAGCTGCCCTGTTTGCGAAGATTGCGAGACATTTTCCGTGGTCTGACAGTTGCCTGTTTGTCAGCGATGCCCTAGCATCGACACAGAGCATGATTAGAGAACGCGCCCAACGGCGATGGTGCGGCGATGGCGATAAGGTGTCGCCCGGTCGAAAAGCAGAAAGGACTCCCATGGAAAACTTCGAATTCGTTTCCCCCACGCATTTCGTCTTCGGACGCGGAGCTGAAGAGCAGGTGGGCGAGAAGCTGGCGGCGGCCGGGGCCAAGCGGGTGCTCGTGCACTTCGGCGGCGGGAGCGCCGTGGCCTCCGGGCTCATCGACCGCGTGGGTGCCTCGCTGGACGCCGCGGGCATCGAGCATTTGGAGCTGGGCGGCGTGCGCCCGAACCCCGAGATCACCCTGGTGCGCGAGGGCGTGCGCCTCTGCAAGGAGGCTAACGTCGATTGGGTTCTCGCCGTGGGTGGCGGCTCGGTCATCGACTCAGCGAAGGCCATCGCCAACGGCGCCTGCGTGGAAGGCGACGTGTGGGAACTCTTCGAAACCAAGGCTACCGACCACGACGTGCTGCCCATCGCCGTGGTGCTCACCATCCCCGCCGCCGGCAGCGAGGCCTCGAAGAACACGGTCATCTCCAACGACGAGCTGGGCCGCAAGACCGGGTACGCCAACAACGCCCAGCGTCCGAAGTTCGCCTTCATGAACCCCGAGCTCACTTTCACCCTGCCGCCCTTCCAGACAGCCGCTGGCCTTACCGACATGTTCTGCCACCTGCTGGAGCGCTTCTTCGACGACCTGGGCGCGGTGCCTGTGACCGACAATCTGAACCTGTCGCTCATGAACACCATCCGCGCCGAGGCGCCGCGCGTGCTGGCCGACCCCGACAACTACGATGCCCGCGCCAACATCATGTGGGCCGGCATGC
>OGQL01002359.1_pt1 | contig 12321 bp, 8 predicted proteins | sample 1553211 | NCBI WGS metagenome assembly OGQL01 (sample SAMEA2579942, study PRJEB22360) | human gut metagenome
TCTGTCCGGCCGGTAGTTCCCTGCGATCAGGGATAACAATGTTGACTTTCCGCATCCATTTGTACCATTTATGGCAAGGATCTCCTGCCGCTTTACCGACAAGGTAAGTCCGGACAATACCTCTTTCTCCATGGATGGATAATGAAAAAATACATCCTTAATATCGATCACGTTCTCCGCTGTCTGGTTTTTCCCTTGTGTATCCGCCCGCTCTGCCTGTCCCTTTGCTATCGCCTGTTCATGGTCTTCATCATACTGCCGCAGCCATTCTCTGCCCTCTGCAACTGTAACCGGACAGTCTGAAACTCCATAACCTGACAATCCAAATGCTATCCTGCATGCCGCAGGGATCTCGATTGCCGGTGCATTCTGTGCCAACAGCGCCACGCCATCTGCAATGCTTCCATCATAGATCACTCTGCCATCTTCCATCAGAATGAACTGGCTGCACATCGGCCAGATTTCCTCCAGTCTGTGTTCTGTCAGGATCACTGTAGTTCCAAGTTCCCGGTTAATACGATACAGGCACTGGAAAAATTCCCTCGCTGCCATTGGATCTAACTGGCTTGCCGGCTCATCTAGGATCACCACCTCGGGCGCCATTGCCATGACTGACGCCAGGTTTACTAACTGCTTCTGTCCGCCGGACAATTCATTTACCTTTTTGTGAAAAATCCCATCCAGACCAAAGAACGAACACATTTCCGCTACCCGCTTCTGAATAAAGGCATTGTCATATCCAAGACTTTCCAGCCCAAATGCAAGCTCATGCCATACCTTATCCGTTACGAGCTGTGCATCTACATCCTGTACAACAAATCCGATCTGCTCTGTCTGTGTACGATTTTCCAGTTGTTCAAGACTTTTTCCCTGAAAACAGACCGTTCCCTCCCGTTTTCCACAAGGTGCCAGAACGGATTTCAACTGTCTGAGCAATGTCGTCTTCCCACTTCCGGAACCACCTGCAACAATGACAAAGCTTCCCTTTTCTATAGAAAAGCTGACATTCTTTAATACCGGCTTCAGATAAACATCATCCCTCTCCGATGCTATATCCGGATATGCAAATGTCAGATTATCGATCTCATATAATTTCATCTTTTCTTCCTTTCCCGAATTGCCTGATACAAATGCATCACACATGGCAGGCTTACTAATAACAGATAGCCTGCAAATACCGCAATTCCCATTCCGCCTGATCCATTTCCTGTTATATCCGGATAATACTGCCAGTCGATCACGCCCCGGATCATTCCTGCCGCAACAAAGCTTCCCGCTGCCAGAATCACGACCAGACAGCAGCCATCACTTTTTCTAAAATGAAATAACGAATATGCTGTCCTGCCTTTTAACCCATATCCCCGGCTCTTCATACTGTCACCTGTTATGACCGCCCGTTCTAACGCCCAGGTTGCTGCCGAAGAGATCACCCGCATACCGGTTCGAAGACGTTTAAAATATTTCCCAGACATCACACAGCCTGCCGCTTTCTGTGCCTGATATACCTGCCGGATCCTTGCGGTAAATTCCGGCAGGAACTTCAACGTCATAGACAGAACGATCGACAGATACGGTGCCAGCCGCCCAAACAGATAGATCATTTTATCAGAAGTCATGATCCTGTTGAAGGATGAGAACCAGCACAGTACTGTCACCAGCATTACAGCAGCCGCTATACCATACAGAATAGATTCGAGCGTCAGCGGATTGCCGGACGGCAGATACCGCAGGATCGTCACCCCCTGATGACTGAATGCCGGATTAATGAGTGCCGTCAATATCACAACCGGCAGCATATAGCGCAGATTCTGATATAGTGCCCGTCTGCCATTCAGGCAGATAGAATATGAGACCGCTCCCAAAAAAGCGATCCCTAAACTAACCGGATGAAGCGACATCATTGCAAATCCGATGACAAATATAAAATATATCAAATTCACGATTGGATGACTGTCTGCAAATGCATCCCTTCTGATCTTCTTCACCTGTTTCTCCTGTCTGTTATTCAAAATATGGATTTCCTACATCTGCTCCAAGGTCACAGGTGTATTTCCATTCAATCTTATCTCCATCTTTCAATACATATTTTGAGCATCCAAATGCCGGGAACTTCCCATTGACACAATACTCCCAACCGGATAATTCTCCGCAGTCAAATTCATACAGATTATGGATTCCCTCAATGTAGTAGCTTCCGTATAATGCAGTAAAGGAATATTCAAGCTGTATACTCTTTTTTTTCGTAATATCCTTTAATACATCAAATACGGTCTGTCCCTTTTTAAATTCTACCTCGACTTCCTTCAGGATCCAGCCATCGGCAGGTACACAGGACTGCTTGCTCTTATCTAACATATTCCAGTTTTTCAGAATATTATCGCAGTTAATCGATATCGTGCAGGTATATGTCTGCTCCTCGGTCTGCTTCTGCTCTGTCGTTTCCGGTTCTTCCGTTGTTGCAGGCTTCTCCGGTTTCTGATGCGCCGGCCGTTCCGTCGTTGGAGCTTCTGTCGTATTCTGCCCCGGTTCTTCTTCCGTCGTTGGCTGTTCGGTCAGAACCTCTGTCGTCCCTGAGGAGCCTTGTCCATCTTCTGTTTCGGAGCTGTCATTTGCAGCCGGACTATCCGCCCGTTTATTTTCGGTTCCGGTTTCACCTGATGCCGTTTCCTGTGTATCTTTATTTGCCGGTTCTTCTGTTGACACTCCTTCTGATGTCTCATCTGTACGGTCTGCATCCTGACTATCAGCGTCCTGACCGTCTGTTGTTTCCGATTCCGTCATCGATGACCTTCCGGTTTCCTCCTGACCAGTTTCAGTTTCTGCCAGTTCGGTCGAATTCCGGAATTCCGTATGCTGCTTTCCAAATCCGGAAAAGCCTCTGGAACCCGGTGCATTTCCACCATACCAGAATGCCACGGTAAGGATCAGCACCACCGCCAGAATACCAATTATTTTTTTTATATTTTTTTTAATGAACTTCATATACTGCTGCTTTCTGTCATACGGTATTTATTGTACCTGTAATTTCTGCTTTCCGGACATCTGCATGTTTATTCATCTTCTACGATCCCGATCATGCCCGGATATTTACGGTCTTGCTCCAACTGCTGTAATACTTCTTTTTATTCACCGTTTTACAGCTCCGGATCCGTACATAGTATTTCTTTCCGGCTTTTAATCCGGCTATAGTCTTTTTCACGGTTCCGGCTTTTTTTATCGCGATCGTCTTTGCCCCCTGCATGGACGCCTTCGTTCCATACATGATCTGGTAACTGTTCGCCTTCGTGTTCTTCTTCCAGGAACACTTCAGTCTGCCTTTTCCTGCCTTTTTCACTTTCAGGGCTGGCTGTTTTACCCGGTATATTGTGTGTATGGAACTGTATGCTCCATATACACCATCCGCATACGCCCGTATCTTATATGCGTATTTGCTTCCATTTGTAACTTTAGTATCTGTAAAGGAACATCCATTTGCCGCCTTTACCGACTTATATTTCTTCCAGGAGCCATTTCCCGCTTTACGATATATGATATATTTCTCTGCGCCTGTCGTCTTTTTCCATTTCAGCCGGATTCCGGTTTCTGTATTTGTCACCGAAGAAATCACCGTTGCCGTCGGTGCGATCGTGATCGTTCTGCTTACGCTTCCGGTATAATCACCCTTACCTTTTACTACGACCGTTGCCTTGCCCGGCATTTTATTATTCTTATATGTGACTGTATAATCTGTGTCTTTTTTTAAAGTGATCGTTGTTCCATCCAGCTTTTTACAGGTAACAGTCACTGCAGGTCTGATCGTCTTTCCGGTATATATGTATGCGGTCTTTGAAATGGTTACGCTGCAATCTGTCAGATCCATAACACATGCTTTATCCGCATCTGTCATATCATACAAGGTTGCCTTTTTATTCTGGAACCTCTGATACGCTACCAATGCGTAAAACGACTGCTCGGTCGCCATCTGATTGCCGGATTTTTCCGTGTCTACATGTTTAAACATTCCGGTTGATGATATATAAAAATACAACAGACCATCCAGCACAGACTTTCCATTTTTTACAAAACGACTGTCCGTTCTTCCATCAATTCCAAGACTGGATAAAGCCACCAGCACCTGTGCCGTGCTTTCTGCATTCTCACTTCCATATGAACTGTATGCTCCGGAGGTTTTCTGCATATCTGAGAGAACTTGTATGTTCCGGTCCACTGCTTCCCTGATCTGCTTCTGAAGTTCTGTTCCAACAGTTATCCGTCCGGTATAATATGGTGCAAATGCCTGCAATGCCATTGCTGTCACATCCGGATCTGCCCCCTGTGAATCACTTTTCGTCAGATTAAATCCACCATCTGTAAGCTCACTGCTTAATATATAAGATAACAATTTTTCTCTGGATACCTGGGCTGTTGTTTTACCCGATGAGATCTGCGGTATCTCATAATTACCGGAATCCAGCGCAATCAACGCCCAGATTGGTCCATTTAAGCCCTGTTTTTTTACATATGTCATATCCGACAAAGCTGCTGTCAGATCATACCCTTCTACGTTTGACGCATCTATCCCCATAGCAGTCAGTGCAAGAATGGCTCTGGAATTTTCCGTTCCCTTTCTGCTGTCGAGCTTCAATGACACAGTCTTTGCACTTCCGCCTGTAGTTGTTCCATCAGCAGATGCCTGTGCTTCTCCGGCTACCTGTAATACCCGTACCAGATTCTCATAATAGGCACGATACCACAATACATTCTTCCGTCCATAACGGCTTTCTCCGATCACAGCCCACTCGCCACCGATTGAAGCATTTGCAGGGCCATACCAGTCTACGACAGAAGTTCCGCCTGTTTCATCTGCCACTTCCACCTTATAGGTTGTCAGCTTTTTCTCGATTGCAACAGACGTTTCCTTCAAAACCGCCTTATAATCAATGGCAGTATCCGAAGCTGCCTCTACCTGACTAATCTCTGCAATCGTACCTGTGCCTGCCTGTTTGCCAGTTCCGTCAAATGCTCCATTCACAGCAACCTGTCCAAACAAGGAAACAGCCATCACCATTACCAACATATAACTAACAATTTTCGTCCAACGCGATCTATACATTTTCTCTCTGTTTTCTTTTATCTTTCTCATTCTAACCTCATATCATTTCAAAATACATCATGCCCTGCAGCCATGATCTTCATAATCTTTCTTAACAAGTTTTCCTAACAAGCTCATCCACAATGCTCATACATAATACCTGATTCCGCATGGAAATCCCTTATATCAAGCCTATACTAGCAATTATAAAACAATGTGTCAACAGCGAGGATCTGGCAGGGGAACTTGGCAATTCTATAAAACCCACACCATGTCCAGATATTTCTTTATGCAGAGCACTTTCGTTCTATTTTCACGTAATGGTACTAGATTCACCGCTAGGCGGTTCATCAAGAACCAACGTGAAAAAAGGTCTGCCAAAAGAAATATCTGGACATGGTGAGGATGCTTTACAGTATTGCCCAGCAATCCACTATATAAAATTACACAATATAACAAAAGAGAATAGTCAATATCCATTTTACAGACCTTGTCTCACGTCGGTCCTTAATGAACCGCCCCTGCGGTGAATTTAGTACCGTTACGTGAGACACGAACGCAAGTGTGCTGTAAAATGGATATTGACTATCCCCTTGTTATATTGTGTAATTTACGCATTCTCTTCAGCCTGCTGCTTCATGAGCTCCTTGAAGAACGCATCCTTCTCCGGATAACGTTTCCGCATGAACACCGGCTTATTGTTCTCATCCAGCAGACAATGACAGGATGTGCCGACGCACCGAAGCTCTCCAGTCTTCTTGTCATGTACTTCATAGGAAAATCCAATACGGATGCCTGTGTACTCTGCAAGCTTTACATAGATCACAATGTTGTCTCCATATCTGGACATGGTTTTGTATTCCGCAGATACCGACAATACCGGAATAATGATATTGTCGTCCTCGATGGTCTTGTAATCCCATCCAATCTGCTTCATCCAGTCCAGTCTCGCTTCCTCAAACCATCTGATATAGTTAGAATGATGAACAATTCCCATTCTGTCAGTTTCATAGTAATAAACCATACGCTCATATGGCTTAATTTCCATATCTATCATTTTATGAACATCTCCATTTCCTGCCTGCTTCTCACAGGCTATGTCATTTCATCTGCCTGTAATCTATCCCAGCAGATAATCGTCCGGACTTATTTCCAGTCTTTCTCTTTGATCTCTACACGTCTTACCTTACCACTGATCGTCTTTGGCATCTCATCGACAAATTCGATCACACGAGGACGTTTGTAGCTCGCCATGTTCTCCTTGAAATAACGCTTCAGCTCTTTCTTCAGGTTATCATCGCCAACCGTTCCTTCTGTCAGAACGATCGTTGCCTTGATCGCCTGTCCTCTGGTTCCATCCGGTATAGCTGTAACTGCACATTCCAGAACATATGGGATCTTCATAATCTCATTTTCAATCTCAAAAGGTCCAACACGGTATCCGGCAACCTTGATGATATCATCCACACGGCCTACGAACCAGAAATATCCATCCTTGTCCATATATGCGGTATCACCCATGTGGTAATAACCGTCGTGCTTAACTTCTTTTGTCATTTTCTCATCATTATTATAAGTAGAGAACAGACCATATGGTTCGCCATCTGCAATCTTAATAACGATCTCACCGGTCTCATCTACATCAGCAAGTGTTCCGTCCGGTCTCATAATGTGAACATCATAGAGTGGGCTTGCCTTACCCATGGAACCCGGTCTCGGTGTTGTATTTTTCAGATTTCCGATCGCAAGTGTAGTCTCTGTCTGACCAAAGCCTTCAAAGATCGTAAATCCTGTCATCTCTTTGAATTTATAGAATACTTCCGGATTCAGAGCTTCTCCTGCAGTTGTGCAGTAAGTCAGTGCGGAAAGGTCGTATTTGCTCAGATCCATCTTAACAAGGATTCTGTAAAGGGTCGGTGGCGCACAGAAGGTTGTGATCTTGTACTGTTCTACAAGCTTCATGATATTGTCTGCACTGAATACATCAAAATCATAAACGAAGATACAGGTCTCGCATAACCACTGACCATAGAGCTTGCCCCAGAGAGCCTTACCCCAGCCGGTATCGGATACTGTAAAATGAATACCATCCGTCTTTACGTTATGCCAATATCTTGCTGTAATATAATGTCCAAGTGCATACAGATGATTATGTGCAACCATCTTTGGATGCTTGGTTGTTCCTGATGTGAACATGATGATCATGGTATCATGTGCATAGACTGTATCTTCGCCTGTCGGACGTGCAAATTCTTTGCTGAATGAAAGGATATCTTTATCAAATGGATGGAAATGCTCTCTCTCACCATTTACGATAACCTTGATCACCTTATCATCCGGATCGATAGCTGCCATTGCATCCGGAATCTTGTCATCAGCTGTACATACAACAGCCTTTACATTTGCAGCTTCAATTCTGTATCTGTAATCTTCTACCTTTAAGATATTGGTTGCAGGAATTGCTACAGCTCCAATCTTGTGAAGTGCAAGGATCGTAAACCAGAACTGATAATGACGCTTTAATACCAGCAGCACTCTGTCGCCCTTCTTGATACCAAGGCTCTTATAATAATTTGCTGCCATATTGGAATACTCTTTGATCTCTTTAAATGTAAACTTCTTTTCTTCCTTATCTCTGGACACATAGATCAATGCTGTCTTATCCGGTGTCTTTTCTGCTAATGCATCCACTACATCAAATGCAAAATTAAAGGTCTCATCATTTGTAAATTCAATCTTGCTTAATACACCATTCTCATCAAATGCTGTCTTGACAAACTTTCCGGCAATTCCTTCTTCCGGTTTTAACTCTGTTATCATACTGTCTGTTCCTCCGTAAAATAATGATCTATATAATGAAAAATGTGTTTCCTTTTTTCACGTTTTTGCAACTTCGTTCTCGGTTTTTCCAGACTTTATTCTGGGTTTTTCGTTAACTTCAAACGTAGTTTTGAAAACTACTTTACCTATAGTACCATATTTCACTTATCTGTCAACAGTTTTTTGCAGTTCATTTTTACAAAAAACGGGGGAATTATAACTACAACCAGCTAATTATATATTGACTTACGTCGATTTCTATTCGCTGCATATGCCTGATTCGTAAATACTCCTGTGCCAACTCGTCCTTCGGACTCAAACAGGCACTCGTATTTACTGGCACTATGCATCTCATTACGAAATCTTTGGTAATGTCAATATATAATTAGCTGGTTGCAGTTATATTCCACCTTTATTATAATTTAGAAATATCGCAGATAGATGCAGACCATCGAGATCAGAATAACGATAACGGATGCCGGAGCCGATACCTTACAATATTTGCCCCAAGAGATCGGATGACCTTCTTTTGCCGCGATCGACATTCCGACAACATTTGCCGATGCCCCGATCGGAGTCGCACTTCCACCGATATCTGTACCCATTGCCAGTGTCCATGCAAGAACCGAGAGATCCACACCTGTCGATGCTGCCAGAGTCTTGATAACCGGGATCATGGTTGCGGCAAATGGAATATTATCTACAAATGCACTTGCGATCGCGGATACCCAGATAATAATGGCTATCATTACCTTGGCATTTCCATGGCTTACCTTCCCGATAAATCCGGCTGCCAGTTCCAGAATACCGGTCTGCTCCAGACCACCGACTACAACAAACAGACCAATAAAGAAAAGGATCGTTTTATAATCTACATTTTTTAAAATATGTCCGATATTCTTTCCTGATGTCAGAAGAACCAGTATTGCTATAAACAGACCGATAAATGCAACTGTCAGTCCGGTCTGTGCATGTGTGATAAGTAAGGCAACCGCACATAAAAAGATCACACAGCTAATGGCAAATGCCCGTTTATCCGTGATCGCAGATACCGGTGATGGATGATCTTTCTCCGAAGTCTGTGACGCCGAAGATGCAGTGAGTTCTTTCCTGAAACAAAAATAAAAGTAAAAAATAATAACCACCAGTGAAAGTACCGCCATCAGGCCGGTATTTGTAATAAAATCGGAGAACGAATACCGAAGGGATGTTCCGACAATGATATTTGGAGGATCACCACACATTGTTGCCGATCCACCCAGATTTGCACAGAAGATCTCAGACAGGATCAGCGGAATCGGATTAAAGTCCAGAAGCTGCGCCAGTTCCACCGTAACTGCTGCTAAGAACAGGATAACCGTGATACTGTCAATGAACATAGCAAGGACAAATGACATGATCATGAATGTAATAAATATCGGAATGACCCTATACCGAACGGCTTTCGCGATCGTCATACATAGCCAGCGAAAGAAACCCGCCTTTGCCATACCTTCTACCATAACCATCATTCCCGCAAGAAAGATAATCGTGGCCCAGTTGATACCACCCGTACTCTCGGATGAGGCTCCTGCCTCATACCAGAACGAAAGTGTAAAAATGTTTCTGATATTTAATGTTTCAAGTATCGCATCCATGCTGTGCATTGCTACACCAAATACCAGAACAAGTGTTGCCAGTCCACATACCAATGTGATAACATGACGCTCAAATTTTTCGGATATGATCAATCCGAACATAACTACAAAAATGGCAAGTGCCAAAATCTGTGCTACCATGCGTGTAACCTCCATTGAAAAAAATGCCGCCGGGCTTATTTTATGTTTCGTCTGGCGACATTTAATTTTCTTACTTTCTTCTTTATTTTCTTTTGTTGTTAATAGTTTCTGCTTTTCCCTGTAATATCAGAAGTCCCCACATCCGATATTACAATTACCTTCTTATATCTAACGGATCATATCAACCGTTTCTGCATTCTGTTTGTCCAGATTGTCCTTGATCAATATATCCGATGATTTTGCAAGTGCTGCATTTCTGTCACGCATTGCAAGATTTGGATCCCGGTGTCTCGATGGACCGCCGACACAGCCACCTTCACATACCATACCTTCGATGAAGTCTTCTGGAAGTCTTCCGACCTTCATCAGCGTCAATGCCTTCTTGCATTCGGTTATGCCACTGCATTTGCATACAGATACATCACCGGTACAGCCAAGTTCTTTCATACTTTCAAGAACTGCTGCGGTTACACCACCTGCATTTGCAAATTTCTTACCATAGATACTGCCCTGATCATCCGTATCTTCTTCCGGCTCCAGCTTTACACCCTTTGCACGAAGCATCGCACGAATCTCACCATAAGTCAGTGCATAATCTGCAGTATCCTTCTCTCCTGACATGGATTCCGCTTTCTTCGCGATACACGGTCCAATGAATACAGTAACTGCACCCGGAAATTTTTCCTTTATATAACGGGATGCTGCACACATCGGTGATACTGTCTCTGAGATCGCATCCTTTAATGTCGGGAAATGCTTCTCAATATAGTTCTTAAATGCCGGACAGCAGGAGGTTGTCTTCTTCTCCCCCTTCTCCTTGGCTTCGATCCATTCCTTCGCCTCATTCATGGCAGTCATGTCCGCTCCAAGTGATACATCTACAACATCATAAAAACCAATCTTCTTTAAAGCGGTTCTCCAGCTTGCCATCGTAATATCTGCACCAAACTGGCCGATCGTTGCAGGTGCAAGCATAGCAAACACCTTAATATCTGAACGCATCTTCTTAATGATATCCACGATAAATGTCTTAGAACCGATCGCGCCAAACGGACATTTATGGACACAGGAACCACACTGTATGCATTTGTCCTGATTGATCACGGCAATACCGGTACCATTATCGGCCACCGAGATCGCATCCACAGGGCAGCTCTTCATGCAAGGTCGTACCAGATCTGCGATCGCATTATAAGGACAGGCTTTTGCACACTGCCCACACTCTTTACATTTAGATGGATCAATATAGGACTTATCCCGCCCCATGCTGATCGCTCCAAACCGGCAGGCTGCCTGACAGGCTTTACCCATACACTTCTGACAGTTATCTGTTACTACATATCGGGAGATCGGACATCCTTCACAGGCGGAATTAATGACCTGTACGATATTTCCGTCATCTTCAGCACCCGGTGCTTTACCTTCCGCAAGCCGGATCCTCTGTCTGATAACCTCTCGTTCCCGGTAGATACAACATCGAAATGCCGGCTGCGGTCCCGGAACCATCTTATAAGGAAGACTGTCTCTTTCTTCCTCCAATCGTCCGGCATACGCAAGCTTGGCAACTTCATACAATACTTCATGTTTTACTTTTAAAAGCGTCGCATCGTTTGTTATCATTTTTTCTCATTCTCCGTATTCTATCTTCCGTATACGCAGTTCTTTCTGCGCATATTTTCTATTATTATGACTTTTTTCTCAACTAATTCTTCCTATTAATGTATACCACATTTTTACCACAAAAGGAAGCGATTTTGTCCAGTATTCCATATATAACCAAAATACAAAGAATGACTGTAACGGCATACGTGATCAGATATGGAACATAGCCATGCCGCAGATAAACAGACAGAAATGGAGAACCATTGGACGGATAACAGAGGAACATAAAGTTGCAGCCCCAGATCCTGTTTATAACATAGACAGAGGGAACAACTGTAAACAAGAACAAAAAGATCTGCCAGATCCTTTTTATAGAAGGTTTGTATCTTCCGGATGTCAGAACAAGCACCGGAATGAGCACTAAAAGTCCATGTATCAGAAAAGAATTGATATGCATGTAATTAAATAACGGATATCTGGTCCAATCCGGAAATAACAATGCCGCCATTGCACCGGGCATACTGATCACGCACATAACTTCGCCCAGAAATTTCCGGTGGGAAAATGCAAATCCCAGTTCCACAAAAATCGCCAGTCCGCACATCTCAAACGGAAGATATGATATCCCCATCTCCCCAATCAGGATCAGATAGATATCTTTCAATGATTCCAGGCATATCGATGCTGTTGCCAATATCTTCAGGATCTTATCCTGTGTAGCAGCATCCACCCTTCTATATCTATGACTGACAACCAGGCATACAGATACGATCCCGACCAGCCACCCCATATGAATCCATCCAAATAACGAAAAACCACCTTGCTCCGGCAGCTCATCCCAATATCGAAAAAAATCTCCAAACATATCTATATCATCTCCATAACCAGACATTTCATGCGATATAATGAGCAAAAGGTGCTTCCGTATATCCGCGCCATGGTCTGGCGGTGTTATAAAATATCATTGCGAGGATTTCGTCGTGAACTGCGCATTGTCAGTAAATGCGGGTGCTTGTCTGAGTCCGAAGGACGAGTTAGCACAGGAGCATT
>OGQL01002370.1_pt1 | contig 12269 bp, 10 predicted proteins | sample 1553211 | NCBI WGS metagenome assembly OGQL01 (sample SAMEA2579942, study PRJEB22360) | human gut metagenome
GTGCCGAATCCGGCACAGGTGCCCAGTGCGATACTTTGTCCTAAGGCCACTCCCAGATAACGCATGGAAAGACCGAAGGTGAGACCGCCTACTCCCCATAATATACCATAAAAGATGCTCATCGGAGCACCTCCTGTTCCCCAAAGGTCAAATAAACTGCTTCCTTGAGGGATACCTAGCAACGCACCCAATAACGGGAATATCAGCCAGGCAAATACACCTTGTAGCAGCCAGAAACTTTCCCAACTCCATTCTTTCACTTTTTTTATAGGTACGTATGAACTGGATTGGCAGAAACTTCCTATGGCGATGATGATTAATCCGATAATGATTTCCATTGTTTATATTCTTTAAGGCTACAACTATGTTCCCGGTAGGGGCAGCACTTGAGGCCGCCCCTACGGAAGACAATCTTGTAGTTGGATATTGATTAGCGTTTCGAAGTGACTTCTGCTTCGTATTTCTCTACTTCTGCAATGAACTCTTCGCCTACGGGTACATTGTTCTTCAAGCAGAACATATCCCATACAGCATTCCAAGGCAAAGCTTTTTCTTCTTCGAGCAGAGCCAGACGTTGGAATCCTTGTCCGTTTGCTTCGTATTCGCGCAATTTGGCAATCGGTTCCAGCAAAGCGCGTACCATACATTTCTGAGCTGCACGGCTGCCGATAACGTATGCACCGATACGGTTGATGGAAGCATCGAAGTAGTCAAGTCCATAGTGTACACGATCCAAGGCGTTGCAACGAACGATTTCGCTGAATAAATCCATAGTCGGGTCGTCCATGATGGTTACATGGTCTGAGTCCCAACGTACTGGGCGGCTTACGTGCAGCATCAGTTCGGGGACATACAACAACAAGGAAGAAACTTTGTCGGCAACACTTTCTGTCGGGTGGAAATGGCCGGTATCCAAGGTAATCATTTTGTTGTTCTTGGCACCGTAGCCAATATAGAAATCATTAGAACCTACTGTATAGCTTTCCAGTCCGATACCGAATACTTTGGATTCGATACAGTCTTTCATGTTCTTGTATTCTGTTGCGAAAATCTGATCCAGAGAGTCTTTCAACAAAGCACGGTATTTCATGCGGTTTACAGTGATGTCTTTGCTGCCATCGTGTACCCACAGGTTCATGATACAAGGATCGCCCTGGGCTTTACCCATCTCTTCGGCTACGGCACGACAACGTTTGGTGTGCTCAATCCAGAAGTTGCGGATACCTTCATCGGGATTTGACAAAGACAGATCACCGCTTTTGGGATGGGAGAATGAAGTAGAGTTGAAATCCAGTTTCATGTTGTTTTCCTTACCCCATTCAATCCAGCTTTTGAAGTGTTCGGGTTCTACTTCGTCACGATCTACGACTTTTCCTTGAAAGTCGCCATAAATTTCGTGCAGATTCAAACGGTGAGTACCTGGTATATATGAAGCTGCTTTCAGAATGTCTGCACGTAGTTCGTCGATGTTGCGGGCTTTGCCGGGATAGTTACCTGTAGCCTGGATACCACCGGTCAATGAACCTGCCTGAACTTCGAAGCCGGTTACATCATCTGCTTGCCAGCAATGCAGTGACAGATGGAAATTCTGCATGGTTTCCATTACTTTTTCTGTGTCGACACCTACAGCGGCATAACGTTCTTTTGCGATCTCATACGCTTTATTAATCAATTCTTCTTTCATGATATTATTTGTTTGTTTAATGAATAAATTTCAAGGTGAATATTAAATATCTTCTCTATAATGAGCTAAATACTTCTTATATGCTTCTTCCCATTCTTCTGCTTGCTGGGGCTCAAAAGAAACGGTTTCTATGGAAGTGCTGATTAGTTGGCGCATAGCCGCGATATCGCTTACCAGCCCGTTGGCTTTTGCCTGTAACATAATGTTACCGATAGCTGTTCCTTCACTGGGACCTGCTATGACAGGTACGCCCACTGCATTGCAAGTGAACTGGTTTAACAGATTGTTTCGTGAGCCTCCACCGATAATGTGCAGCTTTTCGATGGGGAACGGGGCCATTTGTTGCAAATAGCCGAATACTTGTTTGTAGCGCAGGGCAAGACTGTCGAATATGCAACGGGTGATTTCGCCATAACTCTGTGGTACAGGTTGGTTGGTTTCTTTGCAATAATGTCCGATGGCTTGAATCATAGATGTCGGATTGGAGAAGCAGGGGGCATCGGGATTAATGAGACTGCGGAAAGCGGGAACTGTCAGAGCGGCATCTATCAGTTCTGTGTAAGAATAGTTGTTGGTTGCTTCCCATTCTTTGCGGCAACGCTCCAACAGCCACATGCCACAGATGTTTTTCAGGAACCGGGTAGTTCCTTCCACACCTCCTTCATTGGTGAAGTTCTGTTCAAAGCTTTCCTTATTTATAATGGCATCTTTCACTTCAATTCCCATCAGGCTCCACGTACCGGAACTCAGATAAGCGAATCTTTCGTTTTGTGCTGGTACGGCAGCCACGGCTGAACCTGTGTCATGACCGGCAACGGCAATGACTGGAATAGCTCCCAGACCTGTGATTTTCTGCACTTCTTCTGTCAGTACTCCGATAGGCTCTCCCGGGAAAACGAAACGGCCGAACTGTTCTTCCTTGATATCTGCTACATCCAGCAGTTCCTTTTCGAAGCGTTTGGTGCGTGGATTCAACATCTGGGAAGTAGAAGCGATGGTATATTCTGTTACCATTTTACCGGTCAGCATATAGCTTAAGGCATCCGGCATAAACAGTATTTTATCTGCTGCTTCCAAGGCCGAGCAATGATTGCGGTGGAGTGTTGACAATTGGAACAAGGAATTGAAATTCATAATTTGAATTCCAGTGATGTCATATACTCGTTCACGGGGAATATGGGTAAAATATTCTTCAGGTGCACCTGTTGTGTGAGGGTCGCGGTAGCAATAAGGATTGCGGAGTAACTCTCCGTCTTTGCCCACGAATACGAAATCCACCCCCCAAGTATCGATACCGATCGGATAGGCAGATTGTCTTTGGCTATCACTTTCAGTCCTCTGATAATTTCATTGTATAAGGCGTAAATATCCCAATAACAATGTCCTCCGGTTTCTATAATATGATTAGGGAAACGAGTCAGTTCTTTCAACTCCATTTTGCCTTCTCCCAGGCAACCTAAGATGGTACGTCCACTGGTGGCACCCAGGTCTACCGCAAAGAAATAAGTGTGTTCCATGCCTTTATTTTTGATTTTAAGGAATTAATAGTGATGCAAAAATAGTTTATTCCCCGAAAGTCGTCCTTGTTTTTTTGATATTATAACTGTTGGATTTGGTTGTACCTGCCGTAAAACATAATATTACCGTCTTTTTAAGAAGATCGCATTGAAAAGAAGAATTTGGTGTGATTTTGGTTTACTCTTGGGATGATAGATAAGAGCTTTATTGAAAATATGCATAAAGTCGCAAAAATATTCTCTTTTTTGTATCTATATTCCCGAATATTCTGTAATTTTGCAGCCGAATCAGAATAATTATGCAGTATGAAGAGCAAGAATAGCAGACTTGATGCCATTAAGATTATTATTTCGAGCAAGGAAGTAGGTAGCCAGGAAGAGTTGTTGCAGGAATTGGCGAAAGAAGGATTCCGATTGACCCAAGCTACTTTGTCTCGTGACTTGAAGCAGTTGAAAGTGGCGAAAGCAGCCAGTATGAACGGAAATTATGTATATGTATTGCCAAACAATACCATGTACAAACGTATGACTGAGCAACATTCGGCCAGTGAGATGTTGATGCATAATGGATTTATTTCCATTGAATTTTCGGCTAATCTGGCAGTAATCAAGACTCGTCCCGGATATGCTAGTAGTTTGGCTTATGATATTGATAACCGGAACTTTGATGAAATATTGGGAACTATTGCTGGTGATGATACTATTATGCTTGTCATTCGTGAAGGCTGCACAAGAGCGGGAGTGAAGAATGCGCTTTCATTGATTATACCGAATATACAATAAAATAATATAGATAAAAAAGGAAATGGATGCTAAACAAGTGGATGTGATGGTGGCAGATGCCTCACATGAAGTTTACGTTGATAAAATTTTAGATACTATTAGAGAGGCGGCTAAGGTACGCGGAACAGGCATTGCAGAACGCACACATGAATATGTGACTACAAAGATGAAAGAAGGAAAGGCGATTATTGCTTTATGTGGAGAGGATTTTGCAGGATTTACCTATATTGAGTCATGGGGAAACAAGCAATATGTAGCAACTTCGGGATTGATTGTGCATCCCAATTATCGTGGGATGGGCTTGGCCAAGCGTATAAAGGCGGCTTCGTTCCGATTGGCACGTCTGCGATGGCCTAAAGCGAAGATATTCAGTCTGACCAGTGGTGCGGCGGTAATGAAAATGAATACAGAACTGGGATATGTTCCTGTAACTTTCAATGAACTGACTGATGATGAGGCCTTTTGGAAAGGTTGTGAAGGCTGTATCAATCACGATATATTAGTGGCGAAGAACCGTAAGTTCTGTATTTGTACAGCCATGCTTTACGATCCGGCTTTGCACGAAGAAGACACTATTTAATAAATTAAAAATTAAGAATTAAAAATTAAAAGATGGCTGCGCGTTCATGTACTTATTTCTCAGTTTTCAATTTTTAATTCTCAATTAAAATAATATCATTATGGAAGAAAAGAAGAAAAAAGTAGTAGTAGCATTCAGCGGGGGGCTTGATACCTCTTTCACTGTAATGTATCTGGCTAAGGAAAAAGGGTATGAAGTGTATGCAGCTTGTGCAAACACGGGTGGTTTCAGTGAGGAGCAGCTGAAGCAGAATGAAGAGAACGCTTACAAACTGGGTGCTGTGAAGTATGTGACATTGGATGTGACCCGGGAATACTATGAGAAGAGCTTGAAATATATGGTATTCGGTAATGTGCTCCGTAATGGTACTTATCCTATTTCTGTAAGTTCTGAACGTATCTTCCAAGGGTTGGCCATAGCGCGTTATGCTAATGAAATAGGTGCGGACGCTATCGCACACGGCTCGACTGGTGCGGGTAATGACCAGATTCGCTTCGATATGACTTTTCTGGTATTGGCTCCGGGGGTTGAGATCATCACATTGACCCGTGACATGGCATTAAGCCGTCAGCAGGAAATTGATTATTTGAATGAACATGGTTTTGCCGCTGACTTTACAAAATTGAAATATTCTTATAATGTAGGTCTTTGGGGAACTTCTATCTGCGGTGGGGAAATATTGGACTCTGCGCAGGGTTTGCCCGAAAGTGCTTATTTGAAACAGGTGACCAAGGAAGGAAGCGAACAGCTTCGTCTTACATTTGAAAAAGGTGAGCTGAAGGCTGTTAATGACGAGAAGTTTGATGATCCTATCAAGGCTATTCAGAAAGTGGAAGAGATCGGTGCACCCTACGGTATCGGCCGTGACATGCACGTTGGGGATACCATTATCGGTATCAAAGGGCGTGTAGGATTCGAGGCTGCTGCTCCTATGCTGATTATCGGTGCCCATCGTTTCCTTGAAAAATATACGTTGAGCAAGTGGCAGCAATACTGGAAAGACCAGGTTGCCAACTGGTATGGAATGTTCTTGCATGAAAGTCAGTATCTGGAACCGGTAATGCGCGATATTGAGGCAATGTTGCAGGAATCTCAGCGTAATGTAAACGGTACAGCTATCTTGGAACTCCGTCCGCTTTCATTCTCTACTGTGGGTGTTGAATCGAAAGACGACCTGGTGAAGACCAAATTCGGTGAATATGGTGAAATGCAGAAGGGATGGACAGCAGAAGATGCCAAAGGCTTTATCAAAGTGACTTCTACACCTTTGCGTGTTTATTATAATAACCACAAGGACGAAGAAATTTAATAAGTATGATTAAAGCAGGAATTATCGGTGGGGCAGGTTATACGGCGGGCGAATTGATTCGTCTGCTGATTAATCACCCTGATGTAGACATAAAGTTTATAAATAGCAGCAGTAACGCTGGCAATAAGATTACCGACGTACATGAGGGACTCTATGGTGAAACGGATTTGGTTTTTACCGACGAACTTCCTCTGGATGAGATTGATGTATTGTTCTTCTGTACGGCTCATGGAGATACAAAGAAGTTTATGGATAGTCACAATGTACCCGAGGATTTGAAAATCATAGACCTCAGTATGGACTACCGTATCAAGAGTGATGACCATGACTTCATCTATGGTTTGCCGGAACTGAACCGTCGTGCTATCTGCCATAGCAAGCACGTGGCCAATCCGGGATGTTTTGCCACTTGTATTCAATTGGGTTTATTGCCGTTAGCCAAACATCTGTTACTGAACGAGGATGTAATGGTAAATGCCATTACAGGAAGTACGGGAGCCGGAGTGAAACCGGGTGCTACCAGTCATTTCAGTTGGCGTAATAATAATATGAGCATCTATAAACCGTTTTCTCATCAGCATGTTCCCGAAATCAAGCAATCATTGAAACAGTTGCAAAACAGCTTTAATGCTGAAATAGATTTTATTCCTTACCGGGGTGATTTCCCGCGTGGTATCTTTGCTACTCTGGTAGTCAAATGCAAGGTGGAACTGGAAGAACTGGTGAAGATGTATCAAGACTATTATGCCGAGGATTCTTTCGTTCATATTGTAGACAAAAATATAGATTTGAAGCAGGTGGTGAACACCAACAAGTGTTTGATTCATTTGGAGAAGCATGGCGATAAACTGCTGGTTATCTCTTGCATTGACAACTTGTTGAAGGGGGCAAGCGGACAAGCGGTCCATAATATGAATCTCATGTTCAATCTGGAAGAAACCGTAGGGCTGAGGTTGAAACCGTCTGCTTTTTAATAAAGAAGAGTTTATGAAATTATTTGATGTATATCCTCTTTTTGACATAAACATTGTCAAGGGAAAAGGTTGTCATGTATGGGATGATCAAGGTACGGAATACCTTGATTTGTATGGTGGTCATGCGGTTATTTCTATCGGTCACGCACATCCGTATTATGTGGAAATGATAAGCAAGCAGGTTGCACAGTTGGGATTTTATTCCAATTCGGTGGTTAACAAGCTACAGCAGGAAGTGGCAGACCGTTTAGGGAAACTTTCGGGTTATGATGATTATCAATTGTTTTTGATAAACAGTGGGGCCGAAGCTAATGAAAATGCGTTGAAACTGGCTTCTTTTTACAATGGTCGCAAACGTGTGCTTTCTTTTTGCAAAGCATTTCATGGACGTACTTCACTGGCAGTGGAGGTAACCCACAATCCGAAAATTATAGCCCCAATCAATGACAATGGGCATGTGACTTATCTGCCTTTGAACGATATAGAAGCAGCTAAAGCGGAATTGGCAAAAGGAGATGTCTGTGCGGTGATTATTGAAGGTATTCAAGGAGTAGGCGGTATTCAGGTTCCGGAAGTAAAATTCTTGAAAGAACTGAGTAAGGCTTGCGAAGAAGTGGATGCAGTACTTGTTTTGGATGAAATACAATCCGGCTACGGGCGTAGCGGTAAATTTTTTGCTCACCAACATGCAGGTATCCGTCCCGATATGATTACGGTTGCAAAGGGGATTGGCAATGGCTTTCCGATGGCTGGTGTCCTGATCAGTCCGAAATTCAAACCCGTATATGGACAATTGGGAACCACTTTTGGTGGTAACCACCTGGCTTGTGCTGCTGCTATCGCGGTGCTGGATGTTATGAAAGGTGAGAACCTGGTAGAGAATGCTGCCAAGGTAGGTGCTCATCTGCTGAAAGAATTGAAACAATTCCCACAGATTAAAGAGGTGCGTGGCGAAGGTTTGATGATCGGTATGGAATTTGACGAACCGATTAAGGAACTGCGTCAGCGTCTGCTGTTCGAACAGAAAGTATTTACCGGAGTCAGTGGTACGAATGTAATCCGTCTGCTCCCGCCTTTGTGTCTGACTATGGCTGAGGCTGATGAATTTATTGGACGCTTTCGTAAAGTGTTGGTATAAGCTGGAGATTCAAGAGGGATAATAATCAGCGAAAGAAAATAAGGTCTCGTCAGGAAACATTTCGGTTCCGGCGAGACTTTTTGATTTCATCTTCTTCAAAGTAATTTTATTTTTAGCTTTTCATAATACGTTCTTCTCCTTTTTTCCCTTATCTTTGTAGCTATAGACTTAATCTTTAATAATATGAAAGTAGCAATTATTGGTGCGGGAAATATGGGAGGGGCCATTGCTCGCGGCCTTGCCCAAGGCACTATCATTCCAGCGAGTGATGTAACAGTAGCCGATCCGTTCAGCGGAAGTCTGGAAACTCTACAGGCGGATTATCCGGAGATTAATGTGACAACGGAAAATCCGAAAGCGATAAAGGATGCCGATATCGTTATTCTGGCTGTAAAGCCGTGGTTGATAGACCAAGTGTTGAGTGTGGTTCATTTGACTCCACGGCAAGTATTGGTTTCTATTGCAGGTGGTGTAACTTTCGAACAGCTGGTAAAGAGTGTAGGTCCGGAACAGACCATATTCCGTTTGATTCCCAATACTGCTATTTCTCAGTTGGAAAGTATGACTTTGATATCCAGTCGTAACGCCAGTAAGGAACAAGAACAACTGATGCTGGATATCTTTAATGAATTAGGATTGGCTATGCTTATTCCTGAAAGTCAGATGGCTGCTACTACGGCTTTGACTTCATGTGGTATCGCATATGTCTTGAAATATATTCAGGCAGCTATGCAGGCAGGTATTGAATTGGGGATCTATCCGAAAGATGCACAGAAAATGGTTGCCCAGTCTGTGAAAGGAGCCGCTTCCTTGATATTGAATAATGATACTCATCCCAGTGTGGAAATAGATAAGGTGTGTACGCCCGGTGGTATGACTATCAAGGGTATTAATGAATTGGATCACGAAGGGTTTGACTCAGCGATCATTAAAGCAATGAAGGCTTGTCTGAAATAGAAGCAACCTCATGGAAATGACGTGGATAACACGGTTCTCGTTTTTGTGTATTGTGTTATCTACGTTTTTATAGAAAGTACTTTTGCAGGTTTAGTATAAAAATATGTTCACTTTTTTGTTTCCGATTTCATATTTCATGTTATCTTTGCTATACAAGATCAGATCTAATGTGAAAGAGAAATATGATAAACGCAGAATTGTTCAAAGAAGTGTCACCTTTGTCGGCCAAGGATTGCTTTATTTTGATAGAGCGTCAGAAATCGAATTTTAATTTTCCTATACATATACATCCCGAATATGAACTGAACTATATTGAGAATGCAAAAGGCGCACAACGCATTGTGGGAGACTCCATAGAAGAAATAGAAGAAGAGGAACTGGTGCTGGTCACCAATCCTCAATTGGAACATGCTTGGAGGGATTATAACAACAAGCCGCAGAATATCCATGAAATAACCATTCAGTTTCATTCCGATCTGCTTTCCGACCAGATTCTGAACAGGAACCAAATGATCAGCATTCGGGAACTTTTCCACCGTGCCCGTAAAGGAATCGTGTTCAGCAGGGAGACTATCGCAAAAGTCCGTCCGTTGTTGAAAACGCTGTCTTGCGAGAACGATAGTTTCTATTCCTTGATAAAACTGCTTGTTATTCTTCATGAATTATCATTGGACAAAGGGATGCGTGAGCTGTCAACCGGGCAGTTTGCCATTAACTCTGTTTCCAAAGAGCATACTAACGAGAAGTTGAACAAGGTGCTGGATTATGTTCATTTTCATTTTTCGGAAGTGATCCGTCTTGCAGATGTAGCTAAAATGGTAAATATGAGCGAGGCCTCATTCTGTCGTTTTATCAAACAGCATACTTCCAAAAGTTTTATCGATTTCCTTACTGATATCCGCTTGGGGGCCGCTTCACGTGCTTTGGTTGATTCTTCCTTGTCAATAGCTGAAATAGGATATGATTGTGGCTTTAATAATCTATCCAATTTCAACCGTATCTTTAAAAAGAAAAAAGGAGTGACTCCTAAAGAGTTCCGTGATAATTATCGTAAGAACAAGACTATCATTTAAAAGGTTCGGCCGGAACTTTCTCATGGACTTGCCTGATTTTGACAGCACTAAAAGAAAGCGGATTTTCTGAAAGTTCGGGGATGTTGTAGGATTTGAATGCCTGGAAATAATGTTCCGTGTCTTTTTGCGGTACTACGAACGGCTTGTAAGTTTTTTCTTCTTTATTCGGATAGCCAGAACAAGGCTTCTCATATTGACGGTCTCTATTTTGATAAAATATCATAAGTATATGTTCGGATAGTATTGGTTTGTCTGTCGGTAAATTTCCATCTTTGCCTTTGGGTTACAACCTGGTAAAACTTTGAATACTAACCTTAAAAAAGACAAGTGTCATGAAAAAGCTATCTTACCTTTTTGCCGTGGCAGCTTCCGCCGCTTGCCTCTGTGCCTGTACCGATGTTACCGATGCTCTTCCGGCAGAACAAATCCCGGCCGATGCACGTAGTACCTTGGGGGCCGATGTAGTTCTTCAGTGGAACAACGAAGAACAAACCATCGATGGTTTTGGTGTGGCGCAGGCCGGCTGGTCCGACTATCTTTATGCCCACCGCAAGCGTCAGGAGATTATGGATGTGATGTTCGGACAGGACGGGCTTCGCCTCAGTATCCTCAGGGGCGAGGTATTCCCCCATTACGATGAAACCACGTTTAATATGGACGAGGATATCAATCTGTCTTTGGACGATCCTTTTTTCGATATTGATTTCAACCGTGATGAGAATCGTGTTGCCGAAGGCATCGCACAGCGCAACGGACAGTTGTGGATCATGAAAAAAGCGAAGCAGGAATACGGTGTGGACAAACTCATCTTTTCCGTTTGGTCTGCTCCGGCTTATATGAAAAGCAACGGCAGTACCTCGCAAGGTTTTTTGAAACGCGGCAGCTACCAGGCCTTTGCCGACTATCTTTCCAATTTCTGTGATGCCTACACAGCGGCAGGCCTGCCTGTCTATGCCATCTCTCCTGCCAACGAGCCCGAGTATGCGGCAAGCTGGAACTCATGCCTCTGGCTTCCCGGTACCACTACGCTGGGACCGTTCATTGTGAATAACTTAGGTCCCAAGTTGCGACAGACCCATCCCGAAACCCGGATTATCTTTGGCGAGAATGCCCAGTGGTCTGCCATTCTGGGCTTTATCATGGGCAGTAAAAATTATGTGCGCGACATTCTGAACCTGAATCCTAAAATCACCAACTTTCCCGTCATTGCCGCCGGACACGGCTATGTGGATCCTGTGACCGGGAAAGATCCTGCCATTGAACCGTTCAGCAAAGCCGAATCGAAGGGAATTCCCGTGTGGCTGACCGAAATCAGCGATCCTACGGAAAGTTATGATGCTACCATGACCAGCGGCTTGAAATGGGCGAAGAAGTTCCATCGTTTCTTGTGTGAGGCCAATACCGGCGCTATTGTGTGGTGGGCAGGTGCTATACCGGATGGCGGAACCACCGAGGGGCTGATTAACATTGAAAAGAACCGCGTGGACTATGAAGTGACCAAGCGTTGCGAGGTGTTCGGCAACTTCTCCCGTTACATCCCTGTAGGCAGCAAGCGCATCTCGGCGCAATATGATTTCGAACAAGGCTATATGGTGTCTGGCTATAAATATGGTGACAACGGTTACACGGTTGTAGCCATCAACCCTGCGGATCATGAAGTAGTTATTTCGTTGGCTCTTGAAAGCGCTCAGGTTTCCGGTGCTTTGCAAGGCTATGTCACCGATGACACCCGTAAATGGGAGCCGGTGGAAGCTGTTCAACCTGCCGATGGTGTCTATACCCTGACCTTGCCGGCCCGTAGCGTGGTTTCCTATACCGGAACTGTGTTGAGTAGTTCGTCTTTGTAACATTGGTTCTGTTTTTATTTCTACGCTGCAATAGTTTTTTGTTCCGTCATTGTATTGCGCTGATAAACAGTAATATGCGGTGACGGAATTTCCTGTATCCCCACGAAGTGCTTTTTCGTTTTTTTCTTGCAGAAGCCGGTTCGTCGGATATCGGTTTCCATGTCGGGTACGTAATCTTGATATATGTACGGCAGTATCCGTGCAAGGGGATGGGAGTTTCCATGCAAGAAGACTGCATCATTTGTTGCACCACTCGGCTGAACGTGCCTTTTCACTCAAGTGAAGTGCCGTTGCCACCTGTGTGAAACGGTTGCTTCACCAAGGTGAAGCAATAAAGTCATAAGACTGTTTTGTAAGCATTCGGCCTCGTGCGTGTTTCTCTCCAAGTTATAATAAAGTCAAAAGCC
>OGQL01002375.1_pt1 | contig 12246 bp, 9 predicted proteins | sample 1553211 | NCBI WGS metagenome assembly OGQL01 (sample SAMEA2579942, study PRJEB22360) | human gut metagenome
AAGGAATTCCGATCGTTCATAGGATTCTACTTTATTGATCTTCCGCTCATTTGCATAGGACTTATGTGTTAACGCTGTTACAAGCAGTTCCAGATCATGAAAGGTATACCCAATGATATCTTCTATATTATGAAATCGTTCTGTGTTCATAATTACTTCGCCACTTCTTTTCCAATATTCTCGGCAATTTTTTCATTTACACCATTTTCCTTGAAATTAATACACTGGAAAATAGCGCTCTTAACCTCTTCGTTATGAGAATTACCGTGGATCTTTACAACAAGGCCCTTTAAGCCAAGCAACGGTGCACCACCTTTGTTCTTCGCATTAAAACGTTCCTTCAAGCCGTTTAATGAACTCTTGATCAGAAGTCCTCCGATCTTGGTTTTAAATGAAGACATGATCGTATTCTTGATCTCACCTAAAAGCATCTTTGCAAGACCTTCATACAACTTTAAGATAACATTTCCGACAAATGCTTCACAGACAATGACATCTGCTGCACCATTTGGAATCTCTCTTGCCTCGATACTTCCAACAAAATTAATGTCTTTACATTCTTTTAATAATGGATATGTCTCTTTTACAAGAGCATTTCCCTTTTCTTCTTCATCGCCGATATTTACGATTGCAACTCTTGGATTCTTTACATGCTCGATATTCTCCATATAGATAGAACCCATCTTGGCAAACTGTAGCAGATGCTCCGGTCTCGCATCGACATTCGCTCCACAGTCGATCAAAAGGGAATAACCCTTTGATGTAGGAAGTAATGGAGCAAGTGGTGAACGCTTTACACCTTTGGAACGTCCGACTACCAACTGTCCACCTGCAAGGATCGCACCTGAGCTTCCGGCTGAAATAATCGCATCAGCTTCTCCGTTCTTTACCATATTCAGACCAACCACCAGTGAAGAATCCTTCTTGCTTCTGACAGCCTGTACCGGGGCTTCATGACAGGTGATCTCCTCTGTTGCATTTACAACCTCGATCTTTGACTGATCGTAAGTATATTTTGCAAGTTCCTTCTTTATTACATCTTCTTTACCGGTCAGTATTATCTGTGCCTTTGCACCTTCATTGATCGCTTCTACTGCACCTCTTATGATCCACTCCGGTGCATAATCTCCACCCATGGCATCTACGACTACTCTTGTTACTTCGCTCATCTTATTCCTGTTTCCTTTCTATACCGGAACTATTCCGGCATTTCCATATTTCTTATTATACGAATCGGAGTCCAGACTCCTACGCAGACCAACACCAGGGTTTGTCAGAATAGGACTCTGCTCTGACCGTATAAATGCACAAAGCTATTATATATTTTGCCTTTCTTAAAGTCAACAGGGGATATCGGTGCAAAAAAATAAAGCCTTCCGATTGCTCGGAAAGCTCTATTTATAATTACTCACCTACTGAGATAATCTCTTTCTTGTTGTATGAACCACAATTCTTACATACTCTATGTGGAACCATTAATTCGCCACACTTGCTGCACTTTACTAATGCAGGAGCAGTCATCTTCCAGTTAGCTCTACGCTTATCTCTTCTGGCCTTTGAACTCTTATTCTTTGGACAAATTGACATTAATCACACCTCCTCAACCTTTCAAGATGTTTGCAAAAACTGATAATCTTGGATCCGGAACAAAATCATCACAATCACATGTTTCATGATTCAGATTTGCTCCACACACTTTGCACAGACCTTTGCAATCATCTTTGCATAATATCTGCATCGGGACTAAAGTCATTAGTTCCTTCTGTAAAAGCATGTCCATATTAATAATGTGATCTTCCAGATAATCTAATTCCTCGATCTCATCAACTTTATCTGTTTCAAAGATAGCCATATCGATCATCTCGTCTATGTCCACTTCAAAATCCTCTGTAATTTCATCCAGACAACGGTCACATAGCATCTTAAGTGTGACAACACAGCCGCCCTTAAGACTTGCTTTTCTCTTACCTTCATTTCTGGCGGTAAGATGAAAATCCTTTACATTATCGACTACATATACATTTCCGTTGAAAGAAAATTCCTTCAATTCAGATATAATATCGTAGTCTTTTACCTGTCCTTCTGTCGATAAAATCTCTGATAAATCAATTAACATAATATCTCCTAAAAATCGCACATTGGTTATTATACATATTTGAATACTCTTTGTCAACGATAAAATCACATATTTTTTGCCATATTTTCTTTTTCGTTACACTAAAGCAACAGTCTCTCTGGCAATCGCAAGCTCCTCATTTGTAGGAACTACAAATACCTTTACCTTGGAATCCGGTGTGGAGATCAGCTTTTCATCTCCCATAACCTTGTTTGCTTCCTGATCGATCGTGATACCCATGTATTCCATATCTGACATTGCAAGGTTTCTGACATATGGATTATTCTCACCGATACCGGCTGTAAATGCAATCGCATCTACTCCACCCATTGCTGCGGCATATGCACCGATATACTTCTTGACACCATATGCAAATACATCAAGTGCAAGACGACATCTGTCATTTCCTTCTTCCATACCCTTGCCGAGATCTCTGAAATCACTGAATCCACCGGAGAGACCATAAACACCGGACTTTTTATTTAAGATCGTATTGATCTCTTCGATATTCTTTCCTGTCTTGTTTGCAAGGAATTCGATAATGGCAGGATCGATATCACCGGATCTTGTTCCCATGATCACACCTGCAAGCGGTGTCAGACCCATGGTTGTATCTACTGATTTTCCACCCTTAACCGCTGTAATACTGGAACCATTGCCAAGATGACATACGATGATCTTTGTATCTTCGATATTTTTTCCAAGAAGCTCTGCTGTTCTCTTTGATACAAAGCTGTGGCTTGTGCCGTGGAAGCCGTATTTGCGGATGCCGTATTTCTGGTAGTACTCGTAGGGCAGGGCGTACATGAAGTTGGTTGCGGGAAGCGTCTGGTGGAACGAGGTGTCGAATACGGCTACCTGTTTCACGCCGGGAAGGACTTTTTCGATGGAGAGGATGCCTTCGAGGTTGGCCGGATTGTGCAGCGGGGCGATCTGGAACAGCGAGCGGATCTTCTCCTGGACCTGTTCGGTTACCAGACAGCTCTCCGGGAAAAATTCGCCGCCGTGCGCTACGCGATGACCGACGGCCTTCACTTCGTCGAGCGACCGGATTACGCCGTGCACGGGGTCGGTCAGGGCCTGAAGCACCAGGCTGATGCCCGTCGTGTGATCGGGAATCGGCTGGTGGAGCTCGAACTTCTCCTTGCCGACGGGTTTGTGCGTGAGATCGCCTTCAGGAAGGCCGATGCGCTCGACCAGACCTTTGGCGAGCAGTTTGCTGGACTGGGCTTCCATGTCGATCACCTGATATTTGATCGAAGAACTGCCGCAGTTGAGTACTAAAATGACCATTTCAGTTGTTTTATAAAAATTATTTTGTTGTTTCCTTGTTCGTTGTCAGCGTTTCAGCAACCGTCCCAATGCGGTGCCCAGCAGGATGCAGCACACGCATACCGCGAAATTAAGTGCAACGCAAAGTCCGGCCGCCGTGTAGTCGCCGCTTTTGAGCATCCGCACCACGTCGGAAGAGAAGGTGGAAAAGGTGGTGAATCCGCCGCAGAATCCTACGCTCAACAGCCACGACGCAGTACCTGCGCCCAGTATCTCCAGTAAAAAGCCCATCAACAGCGATCCGGCGGCATTGACCGTGAAAGTGCCTGCCGGGAAGCCCAACAGGGACTGTTCGACCAGCCATACATAGGATACGAGGTACCTCGACATACTGCCCAGGGCCCCTCCGATTCCTACTGCCACGATCTCGCGGATCATTTCGTCGAAAATGCGTTTTTACTTAAGACTTTGCAAATTTACGCAAAATTTAATTACGGATCGTAAGGTTTTTCGGAATTTTTGTGATGAATTTTGGATTATCTGTGGTTAATTTTCGTATTTGTAGCCCAACCCCTTTACGGTCGAGATATGTCCGTTTCCGATTTTTTGCCGGATTTTGCGGACGTGGACATCGATCGTACGGTCGCCGACGACCACCGTATCGCCCCAGATACGGGAGTAGATCTCTTCCCGGGAGAAGAGTTTTCCGGGAGAGGAGGCGAGCAGGGCGAGCAGGGCGAACTCCTTGCGGGGCAGTTCGATACGTTCTCCGTCGCGGATTACCAGATGTCGTTCCCGGTCGATGACCAGCGAAGCCGGCTTGTCGGCGGCGACCCGTTTGAGAATCGCCTGGATGCGGCTCAGCAGAAGTTTGGGCTTGATCGGCTTTGGGGGGGAGTCGTCCGCCCCGGCGCCGAATCCTGCGAGTTGTTGCTCCTCTTCGCCGAGGGCCGATAGAAAGACGACCATCGTTTCCTTCAGCGCCGGGTCGCGGCGCAGAGCCCGGCAGGTTTCGATGCCGTCCATCACGGGCATCATCATATCGAGCAGGATCAGGTGCGGCCGGTGTGCCGCGGCCTGTTGCAAACCTTCGGCTCCGTTACGGGCCGTATATACCTCATAACCCGCCTTTGTCAGGTTGTAACGGATGAATTCGAGGATGTCGTCTTCGTCGTCGATGAGCAGGATGCGATGACTCATAAGAGCGTGCGTAATTTTTGCGAAGATAATAAAATTATCGGCAAATCCTGTGCGGGGGCCGGAAAAATGGTTATATTTGCAAGGTTTATATGGTTTTGCAAACCGTAAGATTAAAATCAGACAAGATGGCTACTGAAAATTCTACTCTTCCTGTTTCCGAGGAGCATCTCAACTCTTCTGTGGTTGAGGATACGCAGAACAATTCCGTGCCTGCAGATGGCGGGGAAACGAATGCCGCAGTTGCGGACGATACCGGCGTACCGACGCAGAGTCGGGTGGACTTCGCCGATGAAGATGCGGCGCTGGCTGCCGAAAATGCGGGGCTCGACCTGGGCGAGGCTTCGCCCGAGGAGGAGGCTGCAGGCGGAGAAGCGGCCGGCAGCGACCTGGCAGGCAAGTCGAAGGAGGAGTTGCTGGCGATTTTCGCCAAGATGCTCGAAGAGCGGCCGGTGCAGTCCCTGCGCCGGGATGTGGAGGCCCTCAAGATAGCGTTCTACAAATTGCGTCGGGCGGAGTCCGATGCTGCGCGACGGGCTTTCGTCGAAGCCGGCGGAGCGGAGGGGGATTTTGTGTCCGAACCGGATCCGGCGGAGCTGCGTTTCAAGGATCTTTTCCGGGAGTACCGCCGTTTGCGGGACGAGTTCGTCGCCGGACTCGAAGCGGCCAAGGAGGAGAATCTCAAGATAAAGTTGCAGATTATCGAGGAACTCAAGGAGCTGGCCTCGTCGGACGAGATGCTCAACCAGACTTTCAATAAGTTCCGGGAGTTGCAGCACCGCTGGAAGGAAACCGGCGTGGTGCCCCAGCAGAATGTGAAGGATCTGTGGGAGACCTACAACCTGCACGTGGAGAATTTCTACAATTTCATCAAGATCAACAAGGAGTTGCGCGATCTCGACCTGAAGAAGAATTACGAGCAGAAGCTGGCTCTTTGCGAACAGGCCGAAGCGCTGGTGCTCGAACCGTCGATCGTCGAGGCGTTCCACAAACTGCAGAAGCTGCACGACGAGTGGCGTGAAATCGGCCCTGTGGCCAATGAATATAAAGAGGTGCTGTGGAATCGTTTCAAGGAGGCTTCGAGCCGTATCAACAAGCAGCATCAGGAGTTTTTCGAGAATATCAAGCAGGAGCAGCTCCGCAATCTGGAACTCAAGAGCGAGCTTTGTGTCAAGGCCGAAGAGCTGGCGCAGCAGCCGCTGACTTCGCGCAAAGAGTGGAACAAGGCGAGCGAGAAGCTCTTCGAGATACAGAAAGTCTGGAAAACGATCGGATTCGCTCCCAAGAAAGATAACAATGCCATCTACGAGCGTTTCCGCAATGCCTGCGACAAATTCTTCGAGGCCAAGCGTACCTACTATGCCGGGTTGAAGGGCGAGATGGAGCACAACCTCCAGCTCAAGACCGAGTTGTGCGAGGCGGCCGAAGCGCTGCGCGACAGCGAGGAGTGGAAGAAGACGACCGATGAGTTGATCGCATTGCAGGCCAAGTGGAAGCAGACGGGGGCCGTGTCGCGCCGCTATTCCGACCAGATCTGGAAACGGTTCCGTGCGGCGTGCGACGCTTTCTTCGAGCGCAAGTCCCGACATTTCGCTGCGGTGGACGATCAGTACGGGGAGAATCTCCGTCGGAAAGAGGCTCTGTTGGAGGAGATGGCTGCGGCCGATATTCTGGCGGGCGGCTTCGAGATGATTCGTGATTTCCAGCGTCGCTGGGGCGAGATCGGGTTCGTGCCTATCAAGCAGAAGGAGGCGATTCAAAAACGTTACAAGGAGGTGGTCGATAAGATGTTCGATACCCTGCGCAGTTCGGAGCGCGATCGTTCGATGGACCGCTTCAAGGAGAAGGTTTCTTCGCTCAAGGCTACGGGCGACCGGCGTCTGCGCACGGAGCGCGACCGGCTTTACAACAAAGTCCGTCAGTTGGAGCAGGACATCGCCTTGTTGGAGAACAACATCGGGTTCTTCTCCAAGTCGAAGAACGCCGAGGCGATGATCGCCGAGGTGCGGGCCAAAATCGAGCGGGCCAAACAGGAGATGCAGGCCGCTATCGAAAAAGTGAAGCTCATCGATCAGGAGGAGAATAAGGAATAACCCGCCGAAGACGGTGTGCTATAACAGGTAAACTACTTCGTTATTATCGGTGTCACGGCTCGATCATGTACGCCAGTGCACACTCTTCGCCGTGAACCTCGATGCCCTGGTATTTTTACCTGTTCCTGCACACTTGAAAGGGGATGCGCCGAATTTCTCAATTTGACACATCCCTTTCCGGTGAGGAAACTTCTTTGTGGGGATAGCGGTGTATTTTATGTGAGTCCGGCCCTCGGAGCGGGAAGGTTTCCGGAGCGGTCTTCGAAAGCGGTTCCGGAACGATGTTTTAATAGGCAAGTGGAGAACCGGGCGTTCCGGCTTAAGGGTTGAAACGGAGCCGGATAAACGACGGTGCAAACAAAATAATTCGAAACAGATAATGAAACTCAGCAAACCCAAGTACATTTTCGTGACGGGCGGCGTGGCTTCGTCGCTCGGTAAAGGCATTATTTCGGCGTCGATCGCCCGCTTGCTGCAGGCACGCGGCTATTCGGTGACGATTCAGAAACTGGATCCCTATATCAATATCGACCCCGGAACCCTGAATCCTTACGAGCACGGAGAGTGTTACGTGACCGAAGACGGTGCGGAAACCGACCTCGACCTGGGCCATTACGAGCGTTTCACTTCGATTACGACCAGCCATGCCAACAACGTGACCACTGGTAAGATTTATCAGTGCGTGATCGACAAGGAGCGCAAGGGCGAGTACCTGGGCAAGACCGTGCAGGTCATTCCTCATATCACGGACGAAATCAAGCGCCGCATTCAACTGTTGGCGCAGCGCAAGGAGTACGATGTGATTATCACCGAGATCGGCGGAACGGTGGGCGACATCGAGTCGTTGCCCTTCATCGAATCGGTGCGTCAGTTGCGTTACCAGCTCGGAGCCCGCAATACGGCGCTGGTTCATCTGACGCTCATTCCTTACCTGGCCGCTTCCGGCGAGTTGAAGACCAAGCCGACTCAACATTCGGTCAAAACCTTGCTCGAGAACGGTTTGCAGCCCGATATTCTGGTGCTGCGCACCGAGCATCCGCTCTCTGCGGAGCTCAGGCGCAAGGTGGCGCTCTTCTGCAACGTGGATGCCAACGCGGTGATGGAGTCGATCGACGTACCGACGATCTACGAAGTGCCGCTGGTAATGCACCGTCAGCATCTGGACGAGGTGGTGCTCAGCAAGCTCGACCTTCCGTCGGAGCAGGAACCCGACTTGAGTTCGTTGCAGGCTTTCGTCGATAAGGTGAAGAATCCCAAGCGGACGATCGACATCGCCCTGGTGGGTAAATATACGGAACTTCCCGATGCTTACAAGTCGATCTGCGAGTCCTTTATTCAAGCCGGTGCGGTGAACGACTGCAAGGTGAAGTTGCATTACGTGAATTCGGAGAAGATAGACGCTTCGAACGTTGGGGAGAAGCTCGGCAAAATGGCCGGTATTCTCGTGGCTCCGGGGTTCGGCAACCGGGGAATCGAGGGGAAGATCGAAGCGGTGCACTTTGCGCGGACTCACCGTATTCCGTTCCTGGGAATCTGTCTGGGTATGCAGTGTGCCGTGATCGAATTCGCTCGCAACGTGCTGGGCTTCAAGGACGCCACCTCGACAGAAATGGATCCGGCGACGAAGCATCCGGTCATCGACCTGATGGAGGAACAGAAGGGCATTACCGCCAAAGGCGGCACGATGCGTCTGGGAGCTTACCCCTGTTCGTTGGAGCCGGGATCGAAAGCTGCGCAGGCTTACGGTACGACCCAGATTCAGGAGCGCCATCGCCACCGCTACGAATTCAACAGCGAATACCTGAAGGATTTCGAGAGCCACGGAATGAAAGCCGTCGGTGCGAACCCCGATACGGGGCTGGTCGAAGTGGTCGAAATTCCCGACCATCCCTGGTTCGTCGGTACGCAATACCATCCCGAATACAAGAGCACCGTACAGCGGCCTCATCCGCTTTTCGTCGCGTTCGTAGCTGCGGCGCTGGCGGGAAAAGACGATAAGAAAAAATAGTTTGCAACCCTGCTTCGGGGTATCCTCAAAGAATTTAGATTACGCATGGATAAAAAATCAATCGCCGGAATTGTCATCGTGGCCCTGATCTTCCTGGGTTTCACGTTCTATAATTCGCATCAACAGAAAAAGTATCAGGAACAGCTCATGGCGTACAACGCCGAACAGGCGCGTATCCAAGCCGAGCAGGATTCGCTCCTGGCGCTTAACGCTCCGCTGCCGACTGCGGATTCCGCAGCTATTGCGGCTGCGGGAGAGCGGTTGTCCGGGGACAGCCTGCAGGCGCAGCGTCGGATCATGCAGTTCGGAGAGCTGCTGGCTGCGGCGCAGCAGGCCGAAGCCGAGGAGTTCACCGTGGAGAATGAGGTATTGAAGATCGATTTCTCGACGCGCGGCGGTCAGGTCAAGGATGTTACGCTGAAGGATTATACCAAGTATGCACCTCGTGACGAGCGGAATCAGCCGGTGCGGCTTTTCGACCCGGCAACGGCCAATTTCGCCCTGACGTTCTATGTGAAGAATGGCCATAACAACGTATTGGTCAATACGGCGGATTACACCTTCAATCTGGTGTCGATGGAGAAGGATGCCGACGGTGCGCAGCGCATCACGATGGATCTGCCGGTGGCGCGTGACGCCGTGTTACGGTACGAGTATGTCGTTTATAACATACAGTCGCCGGCGCGGGATTATCTGGTCGATCTGAATGTCTATCTGAAAAATATGGCGCCGCAGATGGCCAGCCAGACGACTGTCGGCATCGACTGGAGCAACCGTTCCTATCAGAACGAGAAAGGGTTTCAGAACGAGAATACCTATACGACCATCTATTACCGGGCTCCCGGCGAGTCGTCGGCCGACGATCTGGGGATGAGCGACGGGGAGAAGCAGAAGACGGTTTCGTCGTCGCTCAACTGGGTGGCTTTCAAGCAGCAGTTCTTCTCGTCGGTGATGATCGCCCCGGAAAACTTCTCCTACGCTGATATGAAGTTTACGACGGCGGAAAAAGGCTCGGGTTACATAAAGGATTTTTCGGCGAAATTGACGGTTCCCTATACGGCGCAAACCGACCATTACAACTTCGCTTTCTATTTCGGTCCGAACAAATACGCCATTCTCAAGCATGTGGCGACGACCGAGGGGGACGACGAACTGCATCTGGAACGGTTGATTCCGCTCGGCTGGGGTATTTTCGGCTGGGTGAACCGCTGGTTCGTGATTCCGGTGTTCGATTTCCTGCGTCAATTTATCCCGAGTTTCGGCCTGATTATCCTGATCCTGGCCGTGCTGGTGAAGGTCATCATCTCGCCGCTGACCTATAAAAGTTACATATCGACGGCCAAGATGCGCGTCATCAAGCCCGAGGTCGATGAGCTGGCCAAGAAATATCCGCGCCAGGAGGATGCCATGAAGCGCCAGCAGGCGACGATGGAGCTCTACAAGAAGGCCGGTATCAACCCGATGGGCGGTTGTATCCCGCTGTTGATCCAGATGCCGATCATTATTGCGATGTTCCGCTTCTTCCCCGCCTCGATCGAGCTGCGAGGCCAGCATTTCCTTTGGGCCGACGACCTTTCGTCGTACGACAGCGTGTTGTCGCTGCCGTTCAACATCCCCTTCTACGGAGATCACGTGAGCCTGTTCGCCCTGTTGATGACCGTCGCGCTGTTCGCCTTCTCGTATATCAATTACCAGCAGACGGCTTCGTCGCAGCCCCAGATGGCCGGTATGAAGTTTATGATGGTTTATCTGATGCCGGTGATGATGCTCCTGTGGTTCAACAGCTATTCGAGCGGTCTGACTTACTACTACTTCCTGGCCAACATTCTCACGATCGGACAGACGCTCGTGATCCGCCGGATGATCGACGACGAGAAAATTCATGCCGTGATGCAGGCCAATGCCGCGAAAAACAAGAACAGGAAGAAATCCAAGTTCCAGTTGCGTTACGAAGAGTTGCTGCGTCAGCAGGAGGAGGCGCAAAGGAACGCTTCCCGACGGAAATAATCGAAAGGTGCGAAGAGTTCCCTAACAAGTTTTCGAAATTGAAAATCACCCCTGTCAGAGTTCATCCTGACAGGGGTGATAACTTAAATTCGGACTGTTAGAGAGCCCCTTCATTCGCACTGCGCTGCGGATTTCAGACGTGTCAGTCGTAGAGGTCGAGGTATTCGTACGTATTTCCGACCAGGGAGAGGTAGCGTTCGAATTCGGGGCGGGAAATGACCACCGTGGCTCGGCAATCGTTGGGGTGGAAACTCAAACTGTCGCACGTTTGCAGATGACGGTCTAAAAAGAGATGTACGTGGTGTTCCGCGTCGTTGATAAGGCCGAACGGCGACACGGAACCCGGTTCGAGCCCCAGGTAGCGTTCCATGCGCTGCGGCGAGGCGAAGGTGAGTTTGCCCTGCCGCAGTCGGTGTTCCAGATCGTGAATCGCCAGCGAGCGGTCGCAGTCGAAACAGACCAAATAATGACGGTCGCCCTTGTGGTTGCGGAAGAAGAGGTTTTTGCAATGTTTCGACCCGTCCTCGCGCCAATGTGCCTTGGCCTCTTCGATGGTCGGGGAAGCCGGGTGGTGATAGATGTCGTACCGGATTTTGTGTCTGTCGAGAAATTCCCGGACGATCGTTTCGCGTTCCATATCGACTATTTGGATTCGGTTCGAGAGCGGATTTATTCGACGTAAAGTACCAATCCCTTGAGGTATTCGCCTTCGGGATGATAGATGTTGATCGGATGGTCGGCGGGCTGGGTCAGTTGGTGCAGGATGCGGACCTTGCGTCCGGCGATGGCTGCGGCCGAGAAGACCGTGGTGCGGAACAACTCCTTGCTGACCGCCTGCGAACAGGAGAAAGTGAAGAGGAGCCCTCCGCTTTTGATCTGCGCCAGCGCCCGGGCATTGAGCCGCTTGTAGCCCTGCATGGCATTGCCCAGCACTTTGTGGTGCTTGGCGAAGGCCGGCGGGTCGAGGATGATCATGTCGTACCGGTCGCCGATGTCCTTGAGGTATTCGACGGCATCGACGGCCAGCGAAGTGTGGGGAGCCTCTTCTCCGAAGTTGAGCCGAACGTTGGCGTCGGCCAGGGCGCCGCCCCGCTCCGAGGAGTCGATCGAGCATACTTCGCGTGCTCCGCCCGCAAGAGCATATACCGAAAATCCGCCCGTGTAGCAGAAGGTATTGAGGACCGTGCGTCCTCGGGCGTAGCGGCGTACCAGTTCGCGGTTGAAGCGCTGGTCGATAAAGAAGCCCGTCTTCTGGCCCTCTTCCCAGTTGACCAGGAATTTTTCGCCGTTTTCGAGCACGGTGCGGGGCATTCCTCCCGTTTTGCCGTAAAGGTACCCGTCCACGGGATTCAGGCCGGCCTTGAACGGTACGGTTTGGGAACTTTTGTCGTAGATGGCGGTGATCCGGTCGCCGTAAACCGTTCGGATCGCATCGGCGATTGTCAGGCGGGCGTGGTACATGCCCACCGAGTGACATTGAATCACGGCGGTCGTGTCGTAAATATCGACGACGAGTCCCGGCAGGGAGTCCCCCTCGCCGTGAACCAGACGGT
>OGQL01002377.1_pt1 | contig 12242 bp, 8 predicted proteins | sample 1553211 | NCBI WGS metagenome assembly OGQL01 (sample SAMEA2579942, study PRJEB22360) | human gut metagenome
AGCCCCGTATTATCCGTGTAGTAGTGTTAGAGTAACAATTATTCGGGTACGTAAATTATTTCCCCGTTATCCAATTCATAGGCGATACCGACTTTCTTGCCACGTTTCCCTTCTTTTTTATCCTGGTCCTCCGAAGGAGTATACCGATTGATTTTTTCTCCTTCTTTGGTGATGATTTCCATATTTTCCTTACCCGGATTTTTCACCATGGTGAAGTCTTCTTTAGAAAACATCTCCGTCATATTGAAGCGGGAGACGAGAGCCACCATCAAGGCTACGGCAAAGACCATCGCTACGTCAAAAAGATTGGCTACCGTACCCATGGGGTCGGAGTCCGAATCGCTGTGCAGTAATCTGTTTCTCTTACTCTTCATAGTTTTCGTATCGTTAGTCCGTTATTCCTTTTCGGCCGTTTGGCGGCTTATCACTTTGTACAGATATTCCAAGTCGTTCATTTCGCGGGCATACCAGCGTTGTTTCACTTGCAGGGTAATGACGCCGACAGCAGCAATGACCAGCCCTACCACTGTAGTGGCAAAAGCCACCTGCATATTGTAGGCCATGGAGGAGATGTCTCCTTGTGCCAGCCCCACCAGTGCGGGACCCATCGGGATGAGGGTACCCATCAGTCCCAACATGGGACCCAGTTTGATGAATGTACGCGAACGTCCCAACTCCTTCTCGGCTTCCATTTCATAGTTGGCAAGCAGGTGTTCGCAGTAGGCAGCGTCGTCCCGGTGTGCGGACAATTTGGACAAGTTGCGGAGGAGAGGGGAGTTGCCTGCCGATGGGAGTTGCTGCAGCAGTCCGTCTATATTCTCTGGGGTGATGTTCTCCAGTGTTTCAGTGAATTGCTTCTGTAAATTCATCCGCTGGTAGAACTCACCGAAGAAACCTCCCGCAAGGATAATGGCACGTAGAAAGAATAGCAGCAGCAGGACTACGACGGGAACCAGCAGCCCGTTTGAAATCCAGAACAGTGTGTTTGAGATTGTTTCCATATATCTTTTTAGTTTTTAATTCTTTAATTTATTTCAATAGCCCGTGGCAATGATGCTCAATATAACAATGAAAATATTAACAATGAACAGTACTTCCAAGCGCAGTGGTTTATCACCGATAGCATGCCGCAGCAGAAGGCTCCCAGCACAAACTGCAAGGAAAGTAACGCCGGCTGCTATCCATGAGAGACTGCCGAAATCTATTCCGGGAAAAGTGAAAAGCAGCAGTGCCAGGACATAGCATATTACTCCGCCTATCAGTATGCCGGGGTATAACTTCAGGAAGAGGGTGACCGCTTGTTTGAAGGCCGTGTTGCGGGTACGCATTTCTGCGAAACAGTCGAAACAGAAAGTTATCATTACGGCGGCTTCCAGAGTGACACATACCGACAAGTTCAACATCTGTGGACGGGAGGCAAAGAAAGCTGCCACCACGGTCTTGGACTGTTCCGTCATCCATGGAGTCACCAGCCACGCAAAAAAGGCATAGCCTGCGGCAACCGTCCACATTCCCCAGCGTGGATAGAACCCCACCTTTAATAGAAAATTGAGGGCGATGAATAGGGCTAACAGATGAATGGCGTATTCCATAATACTCTGTTTCTATTTATTCTTTTTTTCTTTTCTTCAACAGTACGACCAGTCCGATGAAGGTGATGACGACAAGACTGCCTGCAATCACTCCGTTCACCCTGTTCTTACGTACCGTTTGTTCGGAAGTCAGTTTGTGTTCTTTCAGTACGACATCCTTGCCATCGGTTGCGGATGCTTCGTGTACCTCCTTCATGTTCTGGGTATAGGTCTGCTTCTCGCTATTATCCAACTGGTCGGCAACGAACGACTGTAGCTTGTCATTGTCGCAAACGAATTCGGTACAAGCGGCACCTTTTTCGCGTGTGATTTGTGCATGCAGGGAAGCAGTGGTTTTCAGTTGCTCATCAGATGCTTTCCAGTAACCTTTGCGGGCGCTTTCCAGCATGACGGCTGTCATAGCCTGGAATGCGGCGGGATTGACGCGGAGGAAGTACTCGTGAATGCCCAGCTTATTCTCATCCTTTATATACATTCTATACAAGTCATTGAACAGTTCTTTGTCCATGGCCGACGGACGCATGACGTGCCAGCCGAAGATGTTGCGGAAGATTTCGCCGAACATCTGTGCCGAACCTTCCCCGCCTTTCATCCGCTCTTGTATAAAGGTAGGGTTCAAGACGGTGGAACGTGTCTCTACGGCAATGGCCTCTTTGGCATCCTGCATGCGGCGGTTGGTCCGGTTGCGGTAGTCTGCCATATAGGCATCCGGTTCCTTGCCGGTCACGGTTTTGACGGTGAGCGAGAGTCCACCCGTAAATTCGTATACATGATCCAGGGAGATGGGGCCCCATGTGTTACTTTGACGGGGCTGGATGACAACATCCGTTTCGGACAGTGCCGAGGCAAACAAACCTTCCTGGACGTCTCCCCAATTTTCGTCGTCCCCATAAGAGGCACCCATATTGTTGAGGTATCCTTCGGCTATCTCCTTTTCGCTTTCCCACGAGCCGCTGTGCTCGGTATAGGCCATCATACCGGTACTGTATCCGCTGTTGACCGGTCCGAATACACGCATCACAGACATTTCACGGGCACGTTTGGGGGAAGTTCCCTTTTCTACCAGTAATTTTTCCTGCAACAGTGTACCCGATGCCACATAGTTGGGATAGGTCTCATCTCCGGCTTCCGATGTCAGACGTATAGCATCGGTCAGTAACTTCAAGCGGGAACCGGCTATGTCGCGTAGCTGTCCGGACACTTGTACCAGCACATTGATGCGCGGACGCCCCAGTTCTTCACTGGGCACCAGTTTCAGGTCAACCACTCTGCCTTGGGCGTCGCGTACGGGTTCTACTCCCAGCATCCAGAATACCTGGGCCAGCGTAGCTCCTTCCGTATTGATGAATTCGCCTGCCCAGAAGGTATAGCTTACTTTCCGGGGATATTCGCCGTGCTTGCTGATGTACTGTTTTAAAGTCGCTTCTGCCAATCGCTTTCCATCTTCCCAAGCCCTTGGGTTGGGAGTATTCTCGGCGTTGATGCTGTACATGTTGCGTCCGGTGGGCAGAACGTTCGGGTTCAGTACGGGGTCACCTCCCGGCGCAGGGAATACGGTTCCTCCGCTGAGTGCACGCACCATGGCATTCTGTTCGTTGACGGGGGAGGCAAGCAACTGTTCGCGATAGAGTAGGGCGGGGCGAAGCTCCGGTGCTACAGATGCAGTATCCTTGGGTGGATTCTGGAGTAAGGCGGTCAGCCTTTTCCTGGCGGCAGGCAAGTAGTGGTGGGCTATATAGGTGAAGTCTTGCAACTGCTCTGTGGTGATTTTGCCTTTATCGCGGTCCTTGCGGGCCGTTTCGTATGCCAGCGGGTCGGCAGCGACGGCGAGAGTGGTAGTCAGCAGGTCGCGGTCAGAATAAGGCTCGTTCATGGTGTAGTACGCACCCAGTATCTTTTCGTTGGCTATCTCTTCGGTGAAGGCATCCAGACGTTCCAACTCCTTGGTTGTGTAGGGGTCACTGGAGATGGAGTCGAGGTTGAGGTCGCGATGCAGTCCCAGACGCATGGCTTCTTTTTTGATACTTATTCCTAGGGTTCGGTGTTTTTCGGTACCTTCGTCCAGCACTTTGTGAATATCTTCGAGCAAGGCCGAATAGCGTTGGCGCATACCGCTCTCCACGTAGGGCGGAGTGAGATGGGTGACCAGTACGGCATGTGTCCGGCGTTTGGCAATGATACCCTCGCCTACGTTTCCGGTGGTATAGAAATAGAAGTGGGGGAGGTTACCAATCAGTACATCCGACCAGTCGGCCTGCGACTGTGCCACATTCTTTCCGGGCGTGTATTCCAAGTTGCCGTGGGTGCCGAAGTGAATCACTGCATCTGCCTTGAATCCTTTTTGCATATACAGATAAGGAGCCAGGTAGCTGTGGGGCGGCGCTACCGGCATTCCATGCACCAGTTTGAACTCATCATCTCCCAATGCCGGGCGGGGCTGGGGGAAGAGTAGGATATTGCCGAATTGCAAGCAGGCAATGGCAATACTGTCCTCTGTTACCAGCAGATTGCCGGGCGCATCTCCATATCTGTCTGTTACTTCCTGATATTTCTCGGGAAGGAGTACTTCGTGTGCCCATTGTTCGTATTGCTCGGTAGAAAGCCATATCGGGTGTGCCGTTTTCAAAAACTGTTCTTGTGCTCCTTTGGCATACGAACCCATGACGGCACCGTCACGATGTATCCGCTTGCCGAACTCCTCTACAGTAGCAGGCAGTCCACTGACGTCGTACCCTTCCGAACGCAGGCGTTTCAAGAAGTTATAGAGTGAAGGAATCACTTCCATACCGCTTGCCAGCAGGGCGTCTTTTCCCGGAGTCTTGAAGTAACAGATAGCAACGCGCTTTTCTTTGTTGGACATGTCTCTCAAGGACATGTACTTGGTAATATGGTCCACTACGGCATCTATCCGTTCATTTTCAGCGGTGTACAGATAGTATCCTTGTTTGTTTTCGTTTTGGGTAGCGATGCAGAGGGGTAGCATGCCTCCATCTATCTCAGGCACCACTACACGGGCGGTCAGTGTGCCACCGCTGACGGGGGTATCCGGGTCCAGCCATTCCTCGTGGGGCTGAATCAGCGGGAAGGGCATGAATAAAGGAATGTTTTCCTGGTGCAGCCAGTTGATGAGTGAGTCATTGCCCAGCCGTCCCATAGGCAGGTAGACTACTGCATCGGGATGGAGGGTACGTATCATATCGGCACGCGGTTGACCTCCGGCTGTGAAAGGATAGACATTGAAGCCTGCTTGTGTCAAGCACGTGATGAGGGAATCTACGTGGGCACGGTTTCCTTCCATCGGAAAGTTGAGTCCGGAAATCAGGGCAAGGTTGCGTCCGTCCTCATGGTAGAGATTTTTTTCTTTCAGATAGGCGGTCACCTCTTGCGGAGTACTGAAGTAGCGGCCGTATTCGCGGTGGTAGAACATGTTCTCCAGCAATGGGATGGGAGGCTCGTAATCCTGGTGTCCCCACCGGTGGGGAGTGGCGATGTGGCGCAGGTAGAGTAAGGCATTCCGGTAGTTGTGCTTGTTGCCGTTCTTGAGATACTCCCGTAGCGTATGCTGTTGTTCATTGGTAACATTGTGATTGAGGGAGAGGGTGAAATTTCGTAACGTATTCGTAAAGACTGGTACTCCGCTGGCACCCACCCGTTCCACTTCGGCAATCTGGCCGTCGTCAAGGTATAGCCCTCTGCTGTACATCACGATGGCATCATAGCCGGAAAGGTCCTTCACCTCTTCTTTTTTTATGCAGGTGACTTCTATCCGGGCGCAGTCATTGTTCAGGGCAATGTCGGCAGCTTGTGCCAGGGTTGCGTTGATAATAAGTATACGTGTAGGAGCAGGCCAGTACTGATAGGCCGCAAAGCTGCAGACAATCAATAGGGCTATGCTGCCGAGGAATATTCCAAGTCTTTTCTTATTCATACAAGTTTATTCTCGTTAATAGCGTTTTTGTCTTTTACAACATTTTCTTCTTATATAATTCACACTTAACGCCACACCCGTGATGCAAACGGCTGTACCTCCAAGCAGCAATACCCAAAGCACAGTCTTGCGCAGGGTGGCATTGGAGTTCAGACCGGGCAGACGCATGCGGTGCAGGGCTGTATAGCTCCAGTATTTCCAGCGGGAGGAGGTGTCTACATGGTGGATGATTCCCGTTTCCGGGTGAATGTAATAAACGCTCCGATCCGGGTCGTCCACCGTAATCTTCCAGACGGGAAGCTGGGGACGTCCGCGATACATATTGCTCATGTCGCGATAATAGGTCTCGAAATGTTCGAGCAGGGAGATATGTATGCCGGGGATATGTTGTGAAGAATCACGCTGGGAGGTATAAATGCTTTCCACGCCTTTCAGGATTTCTTCTTCGGAGAGTTGTAACGGACGCGGCAGGCTGTCGGCGGCATCGATGTAATACTCGTTTTTTCTATCTTTTACGATGTAGTAGGGATGTTCGCGGAAGTTGCGCCACTCTATCTGCAAAGCTTGGGGATAGGCGGCTATGACACGGCGGTAGTCCAAGGGGTAATCCTCCGGTTGTGGGGCACGGGCATGGAGCGTGCGTGTGGCGCTGCCTTTCTTCAGTGCCGGTTTATGAATCCATTCGGGAATGTCTGCCAAAGACATCATGCCGCTGAAGGTGAAGGTCAGTACGAAGATGCCGAAAAAGATTCCGCTGACGTAGTGCCAGTGATACCATCTTTTTCGGTAGGGGGAGAACTTGGGATGGCGGCTTCGGTGCGTCTTACGCCATACATCCACAGTTACCCAAATGCCGGCAATGACCATGAGACAACCCAGAGCTGTGAGCCAGATGACGGTCTTAGTCCAAAGGACGGTGTCCTGCCGCAGCCAGGTGAAGTATACCCAGTGGGGAATGGCACCCAGCCATGCCCAGAAGCGTTCGCTTCTGTTGGAGAACTGCAAGGCCTCACCGTTTTGTGAACTCAGATAGAGCTGTGTCCCGGCATCGTCGGCAAAGTATATTTTATAAATGGGCATTTCCTTTTTCAGTTCAGCGAAGGGAATCCATTGGTCCAGAGAGTGGAGGGTGTCGATACGGGTAATGGGAGAAGAACACCACAAAGCTGCTGTCCGGTGCAGGTGTTCGCTGTCCAGAGAGGGTCGTGAGATGGTGGAATCGGCAAGGAAATGAAGCGTGCCTTTTGTGGTACTAAAGCTGAACTCGGGGTGTCCGGCATTGAGGTTCAGTATCGTAGACCTGACCTTTACGCCACGGGGCAGGCGGGCTGTGACGGAGGAGATGTCCGGAAGTGAGTCTCCGGCTTGGGAGAGCATTTCCAGCTTTTGCATTTTCTCCTTGGCGCTGACACGGGGAAAACGGTGGTACATCATCACGAAGGCGGAGAGGAACCACATGAGAAATAGGATACAGAGCAAAGTGCCCAGTATCCTATGAATAGAGTACATCAGTTTGGTGATAACATTCATTGTCGTTCGCTTTTTTCCTGCAAAAGTACAAGATGATTCAAGAACACTAAATACCCACTAATGGGTATATTATTCTGTGTCTTTTCCGGCAGCATAGGCCGCCTTCTTCGTCATGATGTCCAGCATGCGGTGCTTCAGTCCGAAACGGATATGGTCAATGAATATTTCTTGAATTTCCGGAATTTGTCCCAGTCCTTCCAGTTGTGCACTGACGGTGAAGCCTTCTTTCTCGAGCATCTCCTTCCACTCTCCGGCAATGTCGTTTTTGGCATGGTCTCCGGCAACAAACATGAAGGGGATGAGGGTCACACGTTTGGCTTTCCCGGCTTTCAGTTGTGCCAGCATGGTGTCAAAGGTAGGATAACCTTCGATGGTGCCCACATGGAAATTGGTCAGTCCGCCTGCTTTCAGCATATAGTCCATCTGACTGTAGATGGCAGTGGCAGGAGTATAAGTGCCGTGGCCCACAAGCACGAAGTTTTCTTTGGCAGCCTTTTTGCCTTGTGCCGGGACGTTGTAGCGGTTGCCCAGAATATCTGCCACCTTCTCTGCATCTTCTATAGAGTAGAGCAGGGGAGTACCTACGCGTATTTCCTTGAAGAAGGGCAGTGCGCTTTCCACATCCCGGAGGAGTGATTCCATTTCTACTCCGTCAATGATGTTGGTGCTCTGCACGATGAGGTGTGTGTAACCTTCGCTGCGCAGTTTCAGCATGGCATCCAGTGGAGTCAGCTTCGTGGTGCCGCGCTCTTTCAAGCGGCGGATAATGATGCGCGACGTATAGGCTTCTTGGAACTTCAACTCCGGGAAGGCAGCTTGTGCCTTGGCGTTGATGGCATCAATGGTGAGGGCACGGGTATCGTCATGCGTAGTGCCGAAGTGCACCATGAGCAGGGCGGCCTTGTCACCGGGTTTCATACTTGCAAGCATATCGCTGTGCTCGTAATTGCCTCCCCCGTGCGCATGGCAGAGGAGGAGGAAATTACAAAGGAATAAAAAGACAAACAAATTCTTCATAAATACTGATGCTTGTTTTAATCGTTCTCTATGACACGTATCATATCGAAGTAGAAGCGTCCGTCCACTTCGGCTCCTTTCTCTACATTACCGGTCTTGATGTCATAGATGTAGATAACGGCGTTGGCATCTTCTTCAGTGTTTACACCAATGTATGCTTTGTTGTTGAAGATGACAGAACGCTGTGAGAAGCGACCGCCGCTGTAACCGATTTCCTTGCCATCATAGCTTAAGCGTGTCTTGGTTCCGGTGGTAAGATCGAGGATGGCGTAGTAGTGAGAGTAAGCGTCGATGCCGGGTTGCTTATCTGCAGCGGGTCTATCGGCATTGTCATTACGTGCATACACTAAGGCTTTGTTCCCTTCCAGATATTGAATGGTCAGCAATTTGCCGTCGGCATTGGGATAGCCGTTGTAGGAAGCGTCGAATTCTGTTTCGCCTTTGTTGATACGTAGCAGGATGCCTTTGAAAAAAGCGTTATCTTCTTCGTGGAAACAAGCTAGGTAGAGATTGTCTGCTTCGTCGTACATTACGCAGTTTTGCATCAGTTCTCCGTAAGCGCTTCCTGCCATTTCGCATTCGATGGGAGAGAGTACATCTTTTTCTACTTCCATGGTAGAGGGGTTGATAATGGCTGTATGGAAGTTAGGCTCTTGCTGGTCTATATTCGTCAAACCGTCTGTCTCTTTCCAATAGTAGAAGTAGTACAATCTGTTGTCTGATTTGCGGTAGGTGAGGATACCGGAGCTTGTCAGTTTGAGCCAGTTGGTGGGGGCTGGTATGTTGAGTTCACCTTCAGCAAGGATAGTCAAGTCCTCTGCGTTCAGTTTCGTATAAAGAATCTTGTCCTTCTTACCATTGGTAGACATGATGACGAGTGTGTTGTCATCAATCCAGGCATGTGTGTAGGAACGTACCTTATAGCTGTTGGCCTTGAAAGGACGTTCTGCAATAACCTGAACTGCATTGTTCTTGATTTGATATTTTACGAAACGGTCGTTGGTTGCGGGTATTTGGTAGTAATATTTTCCTTTTGAGATAGTCTCCATGGAATAATCTCCCAGTTCCGAACCTTCTCTTTTCACAGTGATGACACCCTGCTCTGTGGCCAATGAGTTGACGCTATGGACAATAGTGGTATTCTTGCTACTCATCCCACCGTGTTTGTCTACGGTGACAAATAGGTCGAAGTGATAGTTATCCTCATTGACTTCCGGGTCGGGATTAGGATTAGGTTCCGGGTCATCATCGGAACACGCTGTGAATGACAGTGCCATCATGGCAGCCATAAAGGCAATCAGTGTAAATTTGAATTTTCTCATTTTGAATGAATTATTAAATGATTAGTTAATGAATAGTCTGAATTTAGCAAAAAAAGCACGTCCGGGCTTCTGCAGCTTGTAGTTGTCATAGGCTGTCTTGTCGAGGAAGTTGGTACACTCCAAAGCCAGATTATAGCGTCCGCGTCTCCATGAGTAAGTGATGTCGGCATTACAGATGTGCTGGGCGGGAATGCGTGCCTTGTTATCATATGCGCCGTAAGCTTCCCAGGTCAGGAAGTACCAGTGTACCCATTGATAGGTACAACCCAGGCGCAATCTGCTTTCGGGCAGGGCAATGTTGCGGAAGGTATAATAAGCCTCTACGCTACCGAATAGCCACGGGCGGTTGGGCACACGGTTGTTATAGGTGGCAGAGGGCTTTCCGTCACCCTTGTACTTCTGCTGGTCGCGAGTGTCCTGGTAGCTGACGTTTGTGGCGAGTTGCAGTCTGCCTTGCCAGTCGTAGCGCATTTCCCCTTCCGCACCTTTTACATGGACAGCCGGGACGTTGGTATATTGCATTGTACCCTCTTTCTCGGCAATGCTGGTCTGAATGTAGTTGTCTACCTTACGGAAAAATCCGCTCATCTCATAATAGAATGTATGTCCATTGCCCGGGTGCCATGTGCCGAACAGAGAGGCATTGAAGTTGTTGCTGTTTTCCGGTTTCAGTGCCACGTTGGCATAGATGGTGGTACCGTTTCCCAACAGCTCGCGGGCGATGGGCAGTCTTACGCTATGCTCGTAGGATACTTTGATGGATAAAGGTTCCACGATGATATACCGGAGTCCGGCACCGTAACCCAGGTAGTTCTTGGTGGCGGAGCCTTGCACATCCTTCGAGCCGGTCACGCTGGATTGGTCGGTCTGCCGGATATTGGGATGGTTGATGTAGTCTTTTATGAAGAATACGTTTTCCATCTTGCCATCCAACAGAGACTGGTTGTAGGAGAGTCCCAGGATATGTTTGGTAACCACATCTTTTGACGGCTCGAAGCTGGTATCAAGGTCATCGAAGCGGTCGTTTCCGGTACGGCTCAAATGGTAGTTCAGATTAAAGCTGTGATGGGTATTCAGCTGATAGTCCAGGTTGGTGCGCATGATGGTGAGCGGACGCTTGTAGTGGCGCATGGATGGTTCTTTGCCCATAATCTCGTTGCGCTGGCTCACGATGTATCCTCCGTCCCAATAGTACTTCCGATAGGCAGTGTCCACGGTCAAGGAATGGTCCCAGGTGTGGGAGAGGGAGGCATTCAGTTGCATGTTCTTCAGGATGAAGTTGTACTTCTGATAGCGGGCAGAGATGTTCCAGGAATCGGAATTCCTTTCTGCCATTCCGTATACTTTGTTTTGAACAGACCCCGTCTGCAGTTCCTTGTCTGTTTTTGAATAGGAGGCGGAAACAAAGAAAGCATCAGCCCAGGATTTGTTGACAAATCCGGCTTCCACCTGTGCCAGTAGAGAGAAGTAGCCGTCATGAAAACGCTTGGGATTGCCATATATGAAGTTGTCCCCGCTTTCGTCGCGCATCTGTACATTCTTCATTCTATAATCGTTTTTGGAGTAGTTGATGCCAACGGTGGGCCGGACTATTAGTCCGGTTTTCTTTTCTACGAACTGTGCATTCAAGTCTGCCTTGTGGGTATGGAAGGAGCCGATGCCGTAAGATACATCCAGATAATCCTTTTTTTCCTGCTTTGTAATGATATTGATGGTGCCGCCCAGTGCATCTGTTCCCAAGCTGGCAGGGACTACTCCTTTGTATATCTCAATCCGGTCTATGATGTTAATGGGTAAGTTGGCGAGTGAAACACCGCTTCCTTTGGTGTCCAGTGGCATTCCGTCCAAAAAGTAGCGGACTGAATTTCCGGACAAGCCGTTGATGGAAAGGTCGAAGTCCGAGCCAACCCCGCCTTCCTCTCTCACCTTGATGCCCGTTGTACGGTTCACCAGGTCGTTGAGGTTATTCAGTGAGTTTACTATCGGCTTGATGTCGAGTGCATTGACTGCAAAGGCCCCTTCCTTCACTTTCTGCGTTTGGGTCTTTCCGTATACTTCGACAGAGTTCAATGCTACGGAGCTTTCCTGCAATGTAAAGTTCTGTTTTTTATCCTGCCGGATGTCGAGGGATTGTTTCACGGTTTGGTAGCCCAGGAAGGAGACGACGAAGGTGTGTTTGCCCGGAGCGACTTGCAGTGAATACTTCCCCCGGTCGTCCGTATAGGTGCCGGAGGTGGTGTTTTCCACAGCGATGGTGGCTTGGGCTATCGGTGTCCCGTGCTGGTCTATGACTTTTCCGGATAAGGTGACCTTATTCTGTGCCATACTACCTGCAGGCAGTAGGCAGATAAATGTAAATAGCAGTCCTGTGATGAATCTCATTTCAGTTCCTTATAAGCGTTCGTAACTTGCCCTCAAGGAAAAATGAACAAAGAGAAAGATTCCTTTATATGGATAAAGAATGCCTCGACTCAATGTTTTGTTGCTTTATTCCCCGAAAGCACTAAAACTATGTTGTCTTGGCAGGTCTTCTGACTTATCCCTCTTTGAATGCCTTCCCATCCGCCGGGCGGACAGTGGCTTGTAGAATATTCAAAGATTTTGGAAGGACTTACAGCAGCGGGTCTGTTCAGGATTTGCACCTGATTCCCTTTTTCATCACTCATCTCCAACAGAACCGGGAGAGGTGAAACCAAAACTGGGACAAAGATAACAAAAACTATTAGGTTTGCGAATACTCCTGATAATTTTTGTTATCTTTGCCCGCGAATTGGTTCCGGATGCATGTTTCCATCATCTGGATTAAAAGGGAATCGGGTGTAAATCCCGGACAGTCCCGCTGCTGTGAAGCTC
>OGQL01002398.1_pt1 | contig 12139 bp, 11 predicted proteins | sample 1553211 | NCBI WGS metagenome assembly OGQL01 (sample SAMEA2579942, study PRJEB22360) | human gut metagenome
ATACAGAGAGTTTTTTCAGATGCAACCGGACATTTGAGTGTGAAGTGTCAGAAATGCAAGAATGTCCACATCTTAAATCTAGCTTACTTCCGAAGAATCCGTAGGAACGGATATGGCAGGAATTGCAGGCGATGAAGATTACAAGTAAATATCGAAACGATTTCTAATCGAGTAAGCGGAGATAAGCAATTTATTTGCTAAACTACCAAGCACCGTACGAAGCCGGATAAGTGAAGAATAGAAATATTCTTTGCTGTCCAGATTCGACGGTGCTTTTTTTGTTGCTGTTTTATTCGGTTATGCTTCGTGCAGTATTAGGTCTTTTCCCTTACTTGGGAAAGGACTTTTATGTTTTATACCGTTTGGCAGTGCCAGATAGCTGAGTACCCGTAATCTCCGAATTTTGAAACTTATCAATTTTTCAAAATTCAAAGGAGATTACGGAAATGACAAACAAACTTACATTAACAGAACAAGAAGAATTATTTGCAAAGGATTGTAAACTGATAAACCTTAAATACGAATATAACGGTTATACCGGAGATGAAAGATGGGCGATTATTACGGAATTATCTGTAAAAGAGCTTTGGGAGAAGTATCCCCTTGTTATAGAAAGATATTCTCCGTTTGTTCATCTTTCCATTGCACAGGGAGAGGTAATTGACGATGCAAACCGAAATGAGGACAAGTATGCAAAGAGAAGCAGTCGCACACTTGACTGCTATGGATATGACGATGAAATGTCCTCACAGTTCCATAAAGAACTTGCCATTATGTTTGACGACCCGTTTGAAAGAGCAGAGGAAGAAAGGCTTACCTTGCAGACCTCAACGAGCAGGCAGAAGCAATGTTTTCTCGGCTGGTAAAGCAGCTTTTCGAAAAAAGAGGGCGTAACGGAAGCCCTCAAAGCGGAAAATCAAATGCTGTGGGTGCAGAGGATGAACAACATCCGCAGTGCTGCTATGGAAATCGTTTCGAGTGAGCTTATATACTGTTAATACTATGCAAGAAAAGTCGCTGTCAACAGACGGCGGCTTTTCCTTTTCGGGTAGTATTCAAGAAGTCATAAAGTTCCGTGAGTAATGGAAGAAGCCAGCGTTTGCGGAAATGTCACAATTTACGGAGGTAAAGCTTCAAATACCACTTGCCTTTTTGTTCCTGACATGATATTATTAGTATACGTACTAAAGTGTTTGAAGAAAGGTGATGTATTTGCGGAGAGACAGCAGTGAAACAAAGAGGAAAATACTGACCGTATGCGTCCGTCTCTTTTTGGAGCAGGGGTATAAAAACACCACTGTCAGTCAGATTGTGGACGAGGCAGGTGTGGCAAGGGGAAGCTATTTGAATCTGTTTCCTACCAAGGACAGAATTTTGCTGGAATTGACCGAAACGATGTTCGGCGGACAGTTCGGCGTGGCAAGAAGCATTGCAGACAGCAAGCTGCCGCCGGTTTACGCCTATGCGGTGGAAACGGCGATCCAACTGACTCTGACCGAGCTGAACGAGAACCTGCGGGAAATCTACATTGAAGCCTATTCCCTGCCTGAAACATCGGAGTATATCTACCTGCATACCACGGCAGAGCTGAAGCAGATTTTTGGTGAAAATTTCCCCGATGATACCGAGAGCGACTTTTACGAGATGGAAATCGGCACGGCGGGACTGATGCGCAGCTATATGGCGAGAAAATGTGATATTCATTTTCCGTTGGAACGCAAGCTCAGCCGCTTTTTGACGGCGGCGATGCGGGTGTATCGTGTATCGGAGGCGGAGCAGGCAAAGGTGCTTGCCTTTATTCAGTCATTAGATATTAAGGCAATCGCCACAGAGGTTATGTATAAGCTGTTTGCCATGTTGGAAATGAAATACGATTTTAAGCTGTCAAAGAACGGCGAAATGGAGGAAACAAGATGAAGAAACGATTATTCAGTATCCTGCTTGCTCTGTGCATGGTGCTCTGCCTTGTGCCGACCACGGCATTTGCCGAGAGCGAGACGGAAGAACCGCCTGTTTGCAGCTGTGAAACAGCCTGCACGGCGGAAGCAATGAACGCAGATTGTCCCATCTGCGGCGTAGAGGGCGCTTTGCCGGAGAACTGTGCAAAGTGCGCCCAGCCCGCAGACGGTGCGGCAGTGCAGCCGGAGGGGGAAGTGTCTGACCCCCAGCCGGAGGGGGAAGTGTCTGACCCCCAGCCGGAGAAAGAAGTGTCCGACCCCCAGCCGGAGGGGGAAGTGTCCGACCCCCAGCCGGAGGGGAAAGTGTCCGACCCCCAGCCGAAGGCAGCCTTGACGGCGTTGAGCGGCGAGGGCGAGACGCCCGCCGCGAGCGGAGCGGTAACAGACGTCAGCACTGCGGCTGACCTGACTGCGGCGATTGCCAATCCTGATGTCAACACCGTCAGGCTGGCGGCGAACATTGACATCAGCAATACCCTAACCGTCAACCGCACCGTAACGCTGGATCTGAATGGCTATACTTTGACAGTCAACGGAAACGAATGGGATATATTCAGCGTGTATGAAAGCGGAAATCTGACGGTAAAGGACAGCGGTACCGGCGGTAAAATTGACGGCCAAAATAAAAACTGTGGTTTCTGTATATATGGCGGTGTCTTGACCTTAGAAAGCGGCACCATCATAAACTGCATGACTGACGGTGACGGCAGTGCTGTGGATATCTCATCCGGGGATTCCGAGGGAGTCTACGGAAAATTTGTGATGAACGGTGGTGCGATTACAAATTGTAAAGCCACCGATGACGGCGGTGCGGTGGATATCGGCAAGGGCTGCACCTTTATTATGAACAGTGGCACCATCAGTGGCTGCAGAGCCGATGACGATGCCGGTGCGATCTTTATCAAGGGAAATGCTTCTTTTGAGATGAAAGGCGGAACGATTGAAAATTGTTCTGCCGGCTTCTGCGGCGGTGCGGTGAAAATACGCAACACCAGCAGCTTCACCATGACCGGTGGCACCATCTCCAACTGCACTGCCCAGCAAGGCGGCGGTGTATATATAGACGATAGCAGCACCTTCAACATGAATGGCGGCAGTATTGCGAACTGCACGGCGGTAAATGGCGGCAACAGTGTGTTCGTCATGTCCGGAACTGGCGGCAAATTTACCATGACCGACGGCACGGTGGATGGCAGTGTCACACTGCACTTCACGGTTGCTGGGAGCGATGTTTACATGGACGGCCTTGGCACAGCAGCCTATCCCTATCAGATCAGCACCGCCGACCAGTTAAAGCTGTTCCGAGATATTGTCAATGGCTCCAACGGCCAGACGCAGAACCGTGGCGCGTATGCTGTGCTGACTGCGGACATTGATTTGAATAACGAACCGTGGATGCCCATCGGTCCGGACAGAGACAGTGCCTATACCGGTACCTTTGACGGGTAGGGACACACCGTCAAGAATCTGAGTGTAACCGTCAATGTCCAGCCCGGTCGCGCCGGTCTGTTCGGTTGCGTAAAAGACGGCACCATCCGGAAACTGACGGTGGCAGGCTCGGTGTCATGTACTGCTAACCAGGGGTGGTGTGGCGGCATTGCGGGCTACGCTATGGACGAAACCATCGAAAACTGCGCCAGCCTCTGCACGGTCTCCTGCACAGGCATAGATGCCAGAGTCGGTGGAATTGTCGGATTGGTCGACTATAATAGTCGTACGCTAATAATCCGCGATTGCTATAACATCGGAAAAATCACCGGCAGAAGCGACAACGGCAGTGGCGACGCCGGAGGTATCTGCGGATTTTATATGAACGGAAAGATTTCCAACTGCTATAATGTCGGCGAAATCACTGGTAGCGGATATGTTAGTAAAATCGCAGTCTCCGCCTATAATGATAGCAGACCCACCAACTGCTACTATCTGAGCGACACGGACACAGATCTCAATGGAACCGCCAAAACCGCCGCGGAATTTGCCAACGGTGACGTGCTGGAGGAGCTTAAGGCTGGCCAACGCGACAACAATGCTGACCCGTGGGCAGACGAATGCAAGTATCTGGCCGCAGCTGACAAGACCCTGCCCGTGTTCAATGGACAGGGCGATGCCCATGACCATCAGAGCAGCGACTGGAAATCCAACGAAACGGAACACTGGCAGGTCTGCACCTGCGGCGTGGTGTTTAATAAGGCGGAACACTCCGGCGGCACGGCCACCTGCACCCAAAGAGCAACATGCACAGTTTGCGGTGCGGAATATGGCGATGTTCTGGGACATGATTTTACTACCAGTTGGACACATGATGATAACATGCACTGGAAGCAGTGTTCCCGTTGCGATAAAAAGGATGACGTAAGCCCTCATACTTGGGACAACGGTACGATAACAACAGCGCCTACCTGCTCAAAAGCGGGCGAAGAGACATATAGCTGCACCAAGTGCGGCGCAACAAAAATAGAGCCGATTCCAGCCACGGGCCACAGATGGAAGTCCAATTGGACGTCCGATGCAACGCATCACTGGCATGAATGTGCCAATGAAAGCTGCGATGTGACGGATAACGCGGGAAAGAACGGCTACGCGGAGCACTCCGGCGGCAAAGCGACCTGCACCCAAAATGCCGTCTGTGAGATTTGCAAGGCAAGCTACGGCAGCCTTGACCCGAACAACCACACCGACCTGAAACACATTGACGCAAAGGCCGCCACCGCTGCCGAAGAAGGCAACATTGCGTATTGGTACTGCGACGGCTGCAAGAAGTATTTCTCCGATGCTGCGGCAATAAAAGAAATCACCAAGGCTGCCACCGTGACGGCAAAGCTGCCCCCGAAAATCACAGCCGGGGATGGTGCAGCGGTCACGCAGGGCGAGAAAAAGGAACTGACCTTCACTTCTGATGCATCCTTTGCCGATTTTGTTCGTGTAGAGCTTGATGGCACTGCGCTGGAAGAAAAGAACTATACGAAGAGAGAGGGCAGCACCATCATCACGCTGAACCGTGATTTTGTTGCCGCGCTTTCCGTGGGCGAGCATACGCTTGCGATCGTTTCTCAACACGGTACGGCAACAGCTAAGTTCACCGTCAAGGCAAAGCCGACGGAAACGGCAACCCCGCAGCCCACTGTGACCCCGAAGCCTACAGCGCAGCCGACGCAGACAGCGCAGCCCCAGCCGACGGTGCAGCCTGTTTCCCCGATTCTGCGCACCGGCGACACCGCCAACCCCGCATTGTGGTTTGCGCTGCTGATTGTCAGCGGCGGTGCTGCCATTGGTATAACGGTTGCCAGCAGAAAGAAAAAGCATAACAAATAATGGAATAGCGTTCCCTTGCTCCATCTTCCGAGCAAGACAAAAGCGTCGTAGCGATACGGCGCTTTTTTGTTACCCGGAAGCGACAAACAGCGGCTTTTGGATGGTTGGAGGTAGCGGCAGATGATCATGCGGCGAAGGAGTACGGAGCAACTTAAAAGGTCTCACCTTAAAACGGATCGATGCAAGATCGAACGTTAATGATAGCGCAAAAGCAGTAGTATTATGTGAATACGTCATTCATGTTGTGTGAATTTCTGTTCTTCTCCTTGCAATCACCCCATCTGTGCAATATGAAACAAAATGGGTATCAGAACGCAGCGTTTGGATGCTTCGCTCTGATGCCCTTTTACGATATAGTTTCTTTTACCGCGGCGACAACGATTATCGGAATTCCAGCGTCTCTTTCTGCAACGCTGAACCCCTTTTGATTAGTGATTTTTTCTCCGCACCTCTTGCAAAACAGAAAGAAACGCGGTATAATATGACCAAAAGAACCGAATTGGTCATATTTAAGGAGGCGTGGGCTTGGCTTTTACCGACTATGAAACAGAACAACTTCACAAGGCGCTGCTGAAGGAAACAAGACGCTGCGCCGTCACACTGGGGATGAAGAAAACCTCCGTGGATCAACTGACAAAGGCTGTCGGTATCGCAAAAGGCTCGTTTTATAAATTCTACGAATCCAAGGAGATGGCCTTCTTCGCAGTTCTGGAAAGTATCCACTCCGAGCTTTACGGAGTGGCTGACCATGCACTGAGCGAAGCAAACGGCTTGCCATCGTCGGAGCGCGCGGCAGAGGCGGTTCTGGCCGTCTGCCGGAGGCTGTCCGATACCGGCGACATGGTTTTCATTGAAAACGATGCGAAGCTGCTTTTGCAGAGACTGCCGGAGGATGTCAAAAACATCCATTACCACGATGACGAGACGCACATCCGTCAGCTTCTGGAAAAATATGACCTTGTGCCGAGTCGCGGCATCTCTTTGGCTGCCGCCACGGTGCAGGGACTGATTCTCACAGTTTCCCATAAGGAGCAGATCGGGGAGCTATACCCGCAGGTGCTGGAAACGCTGGTGTACGGTGCTTGCAGGGAGCTATTTGAATAAGCCGAAAGGCCGCAGAAATGCAGCTTTTTCAAGACATGCCAGTTAGCCTCCCCTAACCGCACAACTGTGCGTATCGGTTAGATGAATCTAACGCCGAAAGGAATGAAAGAGATGCGAGAACACAAGAATTTCTGGGACAAAAATGCCGGACGTTATGACCGCTTTATGCGAAAGGATCGGGTGGCGTATGACGAGATGTATGTGCTGATCCGGCCGGTTGTAAAAGCCAAGACGGTGTTGGAGCTGGCGACCGGCACGGGATTGATCGCAAAACACATCGTAAACGCGGCGGCGCACATCGAGGCGACGGACGCCTCCGCAGAGATGATCGCCGAGGCGAAGCGAGATAACCGTTCGGCAAAGCTGCACTTTTCCGTGCAGGATATGTTCCGCCTGCCCTATGCGAAGGAGTCCTTCGACGTGGTGATCGTGTCCAACGCGCTGCATATCGTGCCGCAGCCGGAGAAAGCCCTTGCCGAGATCCGCCGGGTGCTGAAGGACGACGGTGTGCTCATCGCGCCCACCTTTACCCATGCGGGAAACTCGTTTTCCGGCATGGTCAGGGCATTTTTTATGAGGATGGCAGGCTTTCCTCTCCGCAGCAAGTGGACGAGCGCGGAATACCTGCGCTTTCTAAGTCAGAATGGCTGGGCGGTGCGGAAAAGCGCTGTTCTGAAGGCATCCTTCCCGCTGACCTATGCGGAATGTGTGAAATCGGAGGTGTGATAAGATGTCATTTTTTGAGAACACCAGAAAGCCTGTGGGGCTTGGCGGGAAAATCATGGTCGCCATGATGAACCTGGGGCACAGTCCTGTGGCACGGTGGGGACTTCACTTTTTGGAGCTTACTCTGGACGCCAGGGTGCTGGACTGCGGCTGCGGCGGCGGTGCGAATATCCGGCGGCTGCTGAAAAAATGCCCGCAGGGGATCGTCAAGGGCATTGACTATTCGCCTGTCAGTGTGGAGAAATCCAAAAAGGTCAACGAGGCCGCCATAGCGGAGGGTCGCTGCGCCGTTCTGCAAGGCAGTGTGGCGGATATGATGCTTGCGGACAACTGGTTCGATGCGGTCACAGCCTTTGAAACCGTCTATTTCTGGCCTGACCTGCCGCAGTGCTTCCGGGAGGTTTACCGGGTGCTGAAGCCCGGTGCGACATTTCTCATCTGCAACGAGAGCAACGGCGACACAGACAGGGACGAAAAGTGGACGGAGATCATCGGCGGCATGACCATCTATAAGGACGTAGAGTTAAAGGCGTATCTGGAGCAGGCGGGTTTTCACGAGGTGCGGATACACAAAAAGAAAAGCTGGCTCTGCATCACGGCGCGGAAATGAGGGAGAAGCAGACAGGTGAAGGACAAGAAGCTCCTATTTGACCGCAAATGCCATGTGCTGTATTCCAAGCCCTGCAAGAAGGAGATACGGGCGAAGATCGGCCTGCACTACCCGGAAGCGGAGCGGGAGGCGATATGGGAAAAGGTACAGCGGCAGTATGCGGACTTCCTCTCCGACTGGCGCACCGATTTGGGCGGCAAGCGGAACTTCCACAACGGCGTAGGCGGCACCTACGACTGCATCGCCATCATGAGCTATTACACAGTCTGCAAAGCCGTCGCATCCTTCCACGAGATCGAGGAGATGGAGGAAAATCTGATCCTGCCGATCTTCCGCAGGCTGCACTTTGTGGACTGCAACAAGCCGTTCTGGAGGAAGCAGATGTACAGGGCGTTTGTGCGGGCGAAAGGCGGCTGCGACAAATGGCACGATTACGAGATGACGGTTGCACCTTATGAAAACGGCAAGCCCATCTATTATGAATTTACATCGTGTCCGGCAGCGGAATTTGCCATCCGGCACGGTCTTACGGACATCATGCCCGCCTTGTGCAATGTGGACTTTGCTTCCATGGAGCTGCTCCACGCAAGACTGGTAAGGACGACTACCTGTGTGGACGGCTGCAAATGCGACTATACCATCTGCGGCGACAAAGACCCATACTTAAAAGAACATCCCGAATACCGGGACGAGGCGGGATTCAGAAAGAACAAATAATACTGCAACGCAAAGGCGGTGAAGCAAATGGAAACCTTTCTTGGAATCATGATTCCCTTCTTGGGCACAACACTGGGCGCGGCCTGCGTGTTCTTTATGAAAAGATCCCTTGGCGATCTGGTGCAGCGCGCCCTTGCGGGCTTTGCCGCCGGGGTGATGGTGGCGGCGTCCATCTGGAGCCTGCTGATTCCAGCCATCGAGCAGTCAGAGGGCATGGGCAAGCTGTCTTTCCTTCCCGCCTTTATCGGCTTCTGGGTCGGCGTACTGTTTTTGCTCCTGCTCGACCATCTGATCCCTCACCTTCACGTGGGCAGCAACCAGGCGGAGGGCCCGAAAAGCAGGCTGGGCCGCAGCACCATGATGGTGCTGGCGGTGACTCTACATAACATTCCGGAGGGAATGGCGGTGGGTGTCATGTATGCGGGTTTCCTTGCGGGGAACGCGCAGATCACGGCGGCGAGTGCGCTTGTCCTGTCGCTGGGTATTGCCATTCAGAATTTCCCGGAGGGAGCGATCATCTCCATGCCGCTGCGGGCGGAGGGTGAGAGCAAGGGCAAGGCGTTTTTCGGCGGTGTGCTTTCCGGCGTTGTCGAGCCTATCGGCGCGATGCTGACGATTCTTGCGGCGCAGCTCGTGATCCCGGCGCTGCCGTATTTTCTGAGCTTTGCTGCAGGCGCCATGCTCTATGTGGTGGTGGAGGAGCTTATCCCGGAGATGTCACAGGGAAAGCACTCCAACATCGGCACGATTTTCTTTGCCGTGGGCTTTAGCGTCATGATGACGCTGGATGTGGCACTGGGATAGGATTTCGGGAAGAAAAAACACGAAACTCATTCCGATGCCGCCATCGCGGCCATCGGTTTGACATATATATATTTTATATAGGAGGACAATCATCATGAAAAAAATCGGTTTATTTGCAGCAGGCGTGCTGTTCGGCACGGCGGGTATCAAGCTGCTGGGCAGCAAGGACGCCAAGAAGGTCTACGCCCACACCACTGCTGCCGCACTGCGTGCCAAGGAGAGCGTGATGAAAACGGTCACGGCGGTGCGTGAGGGTGCGGAGGATGTTTACGCCGATGCGAAGGCCATCAACGAATGCCGCGCGGAGGCGGAGGCTGCCGCTGTGGTGGAGGACGCTTCTGCGGAGGAAAGCAAGGCGGAGTGAGCCATGAAGTGCAAGATCCTACACGAAACGACCGGACGACTGCGGGTACACCTGTGCTGCGGGCGGATGACATTACCCCAAGCGGATGTGCTGGAATATTATCTGCGTGCCCAGAACGGCGTGCGCTCCGTCAGGGTCTACGACCGGACGCAGGACGCGGTGGTGGTGTACGGCGGGAAACGGGAGAACGTTGTCTCCGCGCTGGCACGTTTCTCCTTCGCCAAGGCGGAGACCATGGAGCTGGTGCCGGAGCATACCTCCCGGGCGCTGAACCGGGAGTTTGAGGACAAGCTGGCAGTTGCCGTCATACGGCGGTGTATCTCCAAACTGTTCCTGCCTGCGCCCATCACCACGTCGCTGGCACTGCTCCGCTCCGTAAAGTACATCCGGGAGGGGCTTTCGGCACTGTGGCACGGCAAGCTGTCCGTCGCCGTGCTGGATGCCACCGCCGTTACGGTGTCCATGGCACGGGGCGATTTTGCCACCGCCGGCTCCGTCATGTTCATGCTGCATCTGGGCGAAATTCTGGAGGAGTGGACCCACAAAAAGTCCGTGGCCGACCTCGCCTCCGCTATGAGCCTGCGGGTGGACAGTGTCTGGCAGCAGGTAAACGGCGCCGAGGTGCTGACGAAGATCACCGATGTGAAGCCGGGCGACCGTATCGTGATCCGCACCGGCGGCATGATCCCGCTGGACGGCCGGGTGGTGGAGGGCGAGGCCATGGTGAACCAGTCCTCCCTCACCGGCGAGTCCATGCCTGTGGCCAAGCACCCCGGCAGTCCCGTCTATGCCGGGACGGTGGCGGAGGAGGGCGAGTGCGTCATCTCCGTGGAGAGATCCTCCGGCAGCGGGCGGTATGACCGGGTGGTTCACATGATCGAGGAGTCGGAGAAGCTGAAATCCACCGCCGAGGACAAGGCGTCCCGGATGGCGGACAGGCTGGTGCCCTATACGCTGGGCGGCACGGCACTGACGTATCTTCTGACCCGGAACGTGACGAAAATGCTCTCGGTGCTGATGGTGGACTTCTCCTGCGCCCTGAAGCTGGCCATCCCCATCGCGGTGCTGTCCGCCATGCGGGAGAGCAGCGGCTATCACATCTCCGTCAAGGGCGGACGCTTTTTGGAGGCGGTGGCCAAGGCGGACACCATTGTGTTCGACAAGACCGGCACGCTGACCTATGCGACGCCCACCGTGGCGGCGGTCATCCCCTTCGGCGGACACAACGAGGCGGAAATGCTGCGCCTTGCCGCCTGTCTGGAGGAGCATTACCCACATTCCATGGCAAACGCCGTGGTAGCGGAGGCAAAGCGGCACGGGCTCACCCACGAGGAGTACCATTCGCAGGTGCAGTATGTGGTGGCCCACGGCATCTCCAGTATGGTGGAGGGCAAGAAGGTCATTATCGGCAGCGCCCACTTCGTCTTTGAGGACGAGGGCTGCCGCATCCCGGAGGGAGAGCAGCCGAAATTTGACGCGCTGCCCGCCGCGTATTCCCACTTGTACCTCAGCATAGACGGGGAGCTGGCGGCGGTGATCTGCATCCACGATCCCCTGCGCCGGGAGGCGCGGGAGGCGATAAGGGCACTGCACGAGAGCGGCTTTGCCAACGTGGTGATGATGACCGGCGACAACCGCCGCACGGCGGAGGCTGTGGCTGCCGAGGTGGGCGTGGACGCCGTGTATGCCGAGGTGCTGCCGGAGGACAAGGCCGCGTTTATCCGGCAGGAAAAGGCGAAGGGCCACACCGTTATCATGGTGGGCGACGGCGTCAACGACTCCCCTGCTCTGTCGGAGGCGGACGCGGGCATCGCCATCTCCACCGGTGCGGCCATCGCCCGGGAGATCGCAGACATCACCGTTTCCTCGGAGGATCTGTTTGCGCTGGTAACACTGCGCAGGCTCGGTGAGGCACTGATGGAGCGTATCCACGGCAGCTACCGCTTCATCGTGGGCTTCAACCTGACGCTGATCGTACTGGGTGTGGCGGGGGTACTGCCGCCCACCACCTCGGCATTGCTGCACAATGGCTCCACGCTGGGCATCAGCCTGCGGAATATGACCGACCTGCTGGACGAAAACAAATTATAAGGAATCGGGGCAGGGAAACTGAAAGCTGTATCCCTGCCCCACTCCAAAGCATGGCGGTTAGAGGAGACTAACTGCGAAATGAGCCAAGGAAACGGAGCGATATTGATGCACAAGACTACCGCAGGAGTTGAGAGCGAATGTCTGAAGAAATACTGATCCGTCAAGGTGCGCCGACACTGGCGGGAATCAAGACGGGGAGCTTGTTTCCCTTCCCCTGCGAGGATCACGAGGCACTGATGACGGATATCCGGCGGCTGAATCGGCGGCTGTCGCCCAAGGGGCTTTGCCTGCTGCCGCTCCGCTTTCTGCCGGGGCAGGCACTTCTTTACCTCTATCGCCCCGCTGGACTGCGGCGGGATCTGCGGGACGCGCAGGCATCCAAGCTGCTGCGGCAGGCGGGTTATGGCGATGAGAGCTGTGCGCGCTGTGTGGCGCGGCTTGCCTGCCGCTTCC
>OGQL01002413.1_pt1 | contig 12104 bp, 9 predicted proteins | sample 1553211 | NCBI WGS metagenome assembly OGQL01 (sample SAMEA2579942, study PRJEB22360) | human gut metagenome
GGCGAAACCGGCCGCGGCAGTGACTGCTACGGCAGAGGTGCTCCCGATATTGAGCTTCGTGTTCCGGTCGGAACCGTGATTACCGACTTGGATACCGGTGAGACAATTGCCGACTTGGATAAGAACGGTGAAAAAGCCCTTCTTGCCAAAGGCGGTAAAGGCGGTCTCGGCAACCTGCACTTCAAGACCTCTACCAACCGTGCTCCTCGTCAATGCACTCCCGGAGAACCGGGCCAAGAAAGAACACTCAAGCTTGAACTGAGAGTATTGGCGGACGTCGGTTTGTTAGGTCTTCCGAATGCAGGCAAGTCCACACTGATTTCCGCGGTTTCTAACGCCAAACCTAGAATCGCCGATTATCCCTTTACAACGTTGCATCCGCATCTTGGCGTTGTTCGTGCAGGTCCGGAATCCAGTTTTGTGATTGCAGATATTCCGGGACTGATTGAGGGTGCATCCGAGGGCGCCGGTTTAGGACACCAGTTCTTGCGTCATCTTTCCAGAACCAGCTTGCTGCTGCACGTCATTGATGTAGCACCTCTCGATACCGAAGAAGATCCTATCGCAGCTGCTCGCGCCATCGTTGAAGAACTGAGAAAGTTTGATCCGGCATTGGCAGACAAACCCCGTTGGGTTGTTCTTAACAAGATGGACCTGGTTCCTGAAGAAGAAAGAGCCAATGTCGTGGATAAGTACCGTGAAGCATTCGGTACGGATGTTCCGATGTTTGCGATTTCTGCTGTGACCCGTGAAGGCACTGAAGCTTTGGTTAAAGCAATTGCTGAAGATATTCACGAACAGCGCAGACAGCTCATCAAAGAAAGCGAACCGGATGTCCGCTTTGATGAAGACGAAGAAGTCTTCCCGCCCGAAGGCGGAGAGCCTGAAGAAGGTGAGCAAAAGTAAGCTGCCGGTGAATTTGGTCAAACCGCTGAGAAAACAAAATCCCGGCGGTTTTTCTTTTTTGATTTTGTACTTTAAGTGGAAGCATTTTTGTTTAAAGCGATTTTGGATATACTGAACAGCTCTAATCACGACGACGCCGTTAATACAACAAAAAGCAAGTGAAGTTTATGATCCGCTTAGAAAGAGTGCTGTCGTCAATAAGATCGGATGAAACGAGATGGAAGAAAACCTCAAGATTTGGAACGATGCAAAAAGAATTGTCGTAAAAGTCGGCTCTTCTTTAGTGACAAATGAAGGTCACGGGGTAGATACGGAAGCGATTGCCCGTTGGACGGCTCAGATCGCTAAGCTGCAGGAAATGGGAAAACAGGTCGTTTGGGTTAGCTCCGGTGCGGTTGCAGAAGGAATGGCTCGTCTCGGGTGGATCAAACGTCCGAAAAAAATGCACGAACTCCAGGCGGCAGCCGCAGTCGGACAGATGGGTATTGTGGAGGCTTACGAAAAAAGCTTCGAGCGCTACGACATCCGCACGGCTCAAATTTTGTTGACCCATGCTGACCTTGCAGATCGCGAACGCTATCTGAATGCGCGTCAGACGCTGACCACACTCTTAGACCTCAAAGTTGTTCCGATCATTAACGAAAACGATACGGTTGTGACCAACGAAATCAAAGTCGGTGACAACGATACATTAGGTGCGCTGGTCACGAACTTAATCGATGCCGACGTCTTAGTGATTTTGACCGATCAGATCGGCCTCTTCACTGCTGACCCGCGCTCCAACCCTGAAGCCAAATTAGTGGAAGTCGGGGAAGCCGGAGAGCCGATCTATGAAGCAATGGCCGGAGGCGCCGGTTCTTCTATCGGTAAGGGCGGCATGCAGACAAAAGTGCTTGCAGCGAAACGCGCGGCCCGCAGCGGAGCCTCGACCGTTATTGCCAGCGGACGTATTCCTGACGTTTTAGTTCGTTTAGCTCAGGGAGAATCCATCGGAACGCTTCTGAAGACGGATCGCAAACCGATGTCTGCTCGCAGTCAGTGGATGGCCGACCATTTGCAGCTGAAAGGCAAGCTCGTCATCGACGAGGGTGCTGTTGAAGCGGTTCGCAAAGGCAAGAGCCTGCTGCCGGTCGGTGTTAAAGCAGTGATCGGCGACTTCCTTCGCGGCGAAATCATTCAAGTCGTTGATCAAAACGACAAAGAAATCTGCCGCGGCATGATTAACTACGGCTCTGATGAGTCCCGTCGAATCATGGGACTGCACAGCGATGAAGTTGTGGAGGAGTTAGGCTACTTAGAACAGAGAGAGCTGATTCATCAGGACAACATGGTCGTGATGAATAAGTAGTCGTCTTAAAGACGATTATTTGTAAAGGCGGAAATGTCCCGGACCTTCCGCTTTTTCCCATCCTGCAGGCGGAACAAGGTGTTTCTTGTCGGTAAAGAGAGCAGGAGCTAACTCTTTCAACGCTTCTTTATAAACACCGCGTTTGAAGTCGATTACTTGGCTCAGCGGCACCCAATAGTCATTCCACTTCCAGGCCTCAAATTCCGGATGGTTGGTGGCTTTCAAGTTGATATCTTTGTTTTTACCGAGGAACTCTAACAGGAACCAAATCTGCTTTTGGCCTTTGTAAATGCCGCGAAGGTCGCGGCGAATCCAACGGTCAGGAACGTCATAGCGCAGCCAGTCTTCGGTGCGGCTGATGATGCGGACTTGGTTTTCAAAGAGACCAAGCTCCTCCCAAAGCTCTCTGAACATGGCTTCGCGAGGCGATTCCCCGCGGTTGATACCGCCCTGCGGAAATTGCCAGGAATGCTGACCCAAACGTTTCCCCCAAAAAACTTGTTTGAGAGGATTGGTCAAAATAATCCCGACGTTTGGTCGGTATCCATGTTGATCAAGCATAAAAACTTTAAAATAACTTATTTGTGTCTGCCCATTATATAGAGGCAGGAAAAGAAGTCATAAGATCCGAACCTAATCGTAGACTGCCGGCCTGCCGGCTCGTTTTTGAGAATTCGTAATGAGAGCAAAACAATTTTTTATTTCAACACAGAAAGAAGCTCCTGCAGATGCAGAAATCGTTAGCCAGAAGCTGATGCTGCGCGCAGGCATGATCCGTAAGCTTGCTGCCGGCGTCTATAACTACATGCCGATGGGCCTGCGTTCCTTGAAGAAGATTGAACGCATTGTCAGAGAAGAAATGGACCGCGCCGGCGCCATCGAACTTCTGATGCCGATCGTTCAGCCTGCTGAGCTTTGGCAGGAAACCGGCCGCTGGCAAAAATACGGTGCCGAGCTCCTTCGCTTTAAAGATAGACACGACAGAGACTTCGTTCTTCAGCCCACCAGTGAAGAAGTCGTGACTGACATTGCTCGTCAGGAAATTAAGTCCTGGCGCCAACTGCCTGTGAACTTCTACCAGATTCAGACAAAGTTCCGTGACGAACGTCGTCCTCGTTTCGGCGTGATGCGTGGCCGCGACTTCGTCATGAAAGACGCTTACTCCTTTGACCGTACCGCAGAAGACGCCGGCAAGAGCTACGACAAGATGTTCGATGCTTACTGCCGCATCTTTGATCGTTTAGGCTTGGTTTACCGTGCCGTTCGCGCCGACTCCGGTTCCATCGGCGGATCTCGTTCTCAGGAATTCCAGGTGATCGCGGATACCGGTGAAGACCTGATCGTTTTCTGCCCGGACAGCGAATACGCTGCCAATATCGAATTGGCCGAAGCTCCCTGCCTGATTGAAAAACGCGCCGAAGCCACTGAAACCATGGAAAAGGTTCCGACTCCGGGCCGCGATAAGTGCGAGCTGGTCGTTGAACTCTTGAACAAGCCGCTGACAGCAAGCGTTAAATCTATCGTTTTGGCTGTCGATCAGCAGGACGAAAAAGGCAATCCGCTGCCCGCAAAAATCGTTCTTTTGCTTCTCAGAGGCGATCACACGCTTAACGAAGTTAAAGCTGAAAAGCTGGAAGCGCTTAAAGGCGGATTCCGCTTTGCAACCGACAAGGAAATTGAAGAGACCTTCGGTTCTAAACCGGGCTACCTCGGACCTGTCGGCATTTCTAAGGACGTCACCATCGTTGCCGATACAACGGTTGCCAACATGAGCGACTTCATTGTCGGCGCCAACGAAGAGGGCTACCACATCCGCGGTGTGAACTGGGGCCGCGATCTCAGAGAACCGGATGTTGTTGCTGATATCCGCAACGTCGTTGAAGGCGATGTTTCTCCCGACGGCAAGGGCACACTCAAGATGCAGCGCGGTATCGAAGTCGGCCACGTATTCTTCCTCGGTGATAAGTATTCCGCTCCGATGAACGCAACTTACCTGGACGAAAACGGCAAGCCTCAGCTGCTTCAGATGGGCTGCTACGGTATCGGTATTTCTCGTTTGCTGGGCGCAGCCATCGAGCAGGGGCACGACGATAAGGGCATCATTTGGCCGGACAGCATTGCTCCGTTCACCGTTGTGATCTGCCCCGTCGGATATGACAAGAGCGAAGAAGTTCAGAAGGCTTCTAACGAACTTTATGGTCGTTTGCGCGAAGCCGGCATTGACGTCATCCTTGACGACAGAGGACTGCGTCCCGGCGTCATGTTTGCTGACTGGGAACTGATCGGCGTTCCGCACCGCGTCACGATCGGTGATCGCGGCCTGAAGAACGGTGAAGTTGAATACGCTCACCGCGGAGATCTTCAGAACGAAAACGTTCCTGTCTCTGAAATCGCTGACAAGCTGATCGCTAAGATCAAAGTCCGCTAAGCGAAGAATCGTTTCGTTTTAGGGCGCCGGGAAACCTGATGCAAGGATTTTCCGGCGCCTTTTCTTGTTTCCGTCGACTTGAAGGGGCTGGTCAATTAATCTTAATGAGGCACATAAAGCATCAATAATTTCGATTACTTAACTATCGAATTTATAGGATAAAAACGGCAGTCTACTACCCGAATTTATTGAAAACTTTTAGAGATATCCTCCTTGCAGGTTGTTTTACTAGTCGTTTACTAGTAAAAAGAACTATGAGAAAAACCCCGTCGCCTCTTATTTTCTATAAGAAGCACTGACGTCATCGGAAGTATTTTTCAATGAATATTACAGATCCGATTCCTCGTCCGTGAATATTTTCAATCGCCTATCGAGAAATTCGGCACCCCCATACACTTTCGGTTTGGATACTTGGGAAAGAACTTTGCTCTTTAAGTGCCCTGGCACATTGCTGTTGGACAAATCAGTCCTCATGTTGACAAGAGTTCGCAAGAAGCTTGTACATAAAAATATTCCCTCCGAATCACTTTCAACGAAAGTGATTGGAGGGAAGCTGCCCCAGTGTAGTTACGATTACTTGATGTCCTTGAGCCAGGCTGTCAAGTCATCCTTGAACTTATCTCCGTCAGGGAACTTTTCAGATTTTCCAATACCCCAGCCGTGATTTCCGGTTGGATAAACATGCAGAGAAACAGGACGGGCATTCTCGACCATTGCCCGAGTGTAGAGCATACTTCCTAAGCTGCCGGCGTACTCATCTCCGGCAGAAACGGCTAGAAAAGCCGGAGGAGTTTTAGTGTCCACATGCTTGTAGGCGGAATAAGCGACGTCGTATTTAACGGAACGATCTTTTCCGATTAGGTTATTTCGGCAAGAGCTCTTGGGCTGGCTTTCTTCTTGCATCATCGTGATATTCGGGTAGATCAGAACTGAGAAGTCCGGGCAAGAATCGCCACTGCACTTAACACTGGTCATAGCTGCCAAATGACCGCCTGCGCTAGCGCCCATTACTCCGACAGTGTGAAGGTTGTACTTCTTAAAAAGACTTCTTACGATCTTGACGGCTTCCAGAGAATCGGAAAGCGGAATTGCTGGGTCACCTTTAGGAAGACGATACTTTAGAACGAAGGTTGTAAATCCTTGATCCAAGAAATAAGGAATAAAACTTTGGTTGAAAGTTCCCATGGCAAGATTTCCATATCCACCTCCGGGGATCAGAATAATTGCTTTTCCGTTGGGATTTTTAGGAACGTTGACTTCTAAGCGTCCATTAGTGACGTTGAAAATCGCACCTTTGTCGTTGGTTGTTTCCGGTTCTGTGATCGTACTTTTATTTGGCGCACCGTTAGGCCAAAGTGGAATCGTTTCAGCTGCTGAAACAACAAGAGGAAGAGAGAGGAGAAGAGAACATAACAGAACCTTTTTATTCATATCGTGACTCCTTGAGAAATCTATAAGAAGTATATTTTTGAGAAATATAACTAGCAAAGTAATAATTTATAATAGTTAATTACTTTTTAGTAATAAGCCATGAGCGATACCGTTCAAATATTAAAAACCCTGCTGTCCGAAGGCTCATTTGTTTCGGCTGCCAAAAGGTTGGCGGTTACGCAATCTTATCTTTCTCAGTTTGTTCAGAAGCTCGAGAAGAACTACGGCGTAAAACTTATTGATCGGAATTCCCGTCCGCTTCAATTGACTAAGTTAGGCGCTGTAATTTTGGAAAATCTAGAAAAGATCGAGATTATCCAAAGAAAAACTCAAGACATGTGTAACGACTATCTTCAGCTGAAGGTTGGAGAAATCAGGATAGCCTCTAACAGTGAGCGCACCTCTGCGGTCTTACCGCCGGTAATCGCCTCATTCAACAGAAAATATCCGAATATTCGATTGAATTTAGAGTTCAACCTTCATCTAGATGAAGTCTGCGAACTTCTAATTCAAGGAAAAGCGGATATTGGCATAACTTTTGAATCGCTCTTATCGAGAGAATGCAACGCCTACACTCTCCTCTCCGAGAACTACTTGCTCGCTTTACCAAGAACCGAAGAAACACTCTTAATCGGTTCCCTTTACTCTGTCGACGGAAGGTACCGAAAACTTCAGAAGCAGGATGCGAGGATCGTTAGAAAGTTTCCAATGATTAATACCTATCGTCATGAAGAGCGGCAGCAGAGGCTGAGTAAATTCTTAGGAACGGATCTTAAAACATCAAATATCAGCGCGTTAACAGTTCAGAATCGACTGTCATTTGTTGTTGCTCAAGGAATTGGCTGCGCGATATGCCAGGAAAAGCTTGTTGCGATTGAAACTGCAAAAGAAAAATGTGTTTTCCTATCGTTGGATGATCTGTTTAAACCGCAGAATTTGGTGATTGCTTGGCCGCAAATTAGTTACACAAACACAGCAGCAAGATTGTTCTGCAAAGAGGCCTTGAGTTACTACCGGCCTAATTGCGGATACTCCGATGTATAGGTATCAACCCTCTATATTTTCTATAAAGTCTGGTTCTGTAATGCCAGCGCTCTTCTCTGAGTTGTTTTCCAGTCGAAAAGAGATATGCTCCAATAGCTTTACTAGTAAAACTCTAGTAAAAACATTCGATTCTGAAGTAATCGGGATCCTAAAATCGGAGTTTTTATAAGAAAAAGACAACTATACTTTGCTTTTTATTATAATAATTCGTGAAGTATAATTTTCTTTTTATTATGAAAAACTATATTCCTCGTACTCTTGAGAAGTCGCTAACTTCTGTTTCTCCTTCTCGTGCGTATATGCTTTACGGCGCCAGACAGGTAGGAAAAACCTCTCTCCTGAGGCATATGCTGGCGAATCAAAATGTTGAGTGGCTGACCGGAGAATCCTCCACAGACAGGGAGCGCCTTCAATTTGATACTCAACAGGATTTGATCGATTTCCTAAAGGCGTACAAGGTTATTGTGATTGATGAAGCCCAGTATGTGGACGGAATTGGACAAAGTATCAAGAGAATGATTGATCAGCACTCCGATAGTCTGATATTTTTATCCGGATCAAGCTCCTTAAAACTGGCAAAAGGCGTGAAGGAATCTGCTGTCGGGCGGTTGGATTTTATGACTCTCTTCCCATTTTCAGTTGAAGAACTTGTAAACGCAAAATCCTGGGACTGGTTCCGGCTGAACTTTGAGAGGTTGCTGATTGCTGGATCCTATCCTGATGTCGTTAATCATTTCAGCGATGATATTGACTCCCTCGCCTATCGGCTCCTTCATTATGTCAATGGAGTTTTTTTACAGGATATCTATGAGCTTGGAGGAATAAGAAAATCCTCTACGCTAAAGCATTTGCTTAGGCTTTTGGCCACCAGCGTCGGCTCACAAATCAGTTATGACGGCTTGGCGAGAGATACAGGATTAAGTAAACAGACGGTAGTGAACTATCTAGATCTTCTCGAACAAAATTTTGTGATTTTTAAGTTGGATTCTTTTGCTAGAAACATTGCCACAGAGCTAAAGAAATCCAAAAAAATCTACTTTTTTGACAATGGCGTGAGAAACGCGCTGTTGGATAAGTTTTCTCCGCTCTCCAGGAGAGATGACGGGGGAGCGCTTTTTGAAAATTTTGTGGCTGCCGAGCTTTACAAACAGCACTCTTATAGAAAAGATCGGACGCATTTATATTTCTGGAGAACGGCTCAAGGCCAAGAGATTGATTTCCTTGAAGTAAAAGACGACAAGGTTCAACGGGCAATTGAGTGCAAACTCAGCAAGAACGCAAAAGTGAAATCCGACACGGCCTTCAGAAATGCCTATGGAGTGGAACGTACCGTCGTATCGCCGGAAACGTTTAAGGATTTCTATTTGAAGACGTTTGTTCCTAGTGCTTAAGCAGCGATCCTCAGCTGACGAGGTGTTGCTTCGGAATAACGTGTTGAAGAGCGCTTACTTTTTCTTAATTGAGAGGACGAATTAGATATAGCGAAGTCTATCGCCTTTTCAATATAGCCGTGTTTTACTAGTAAAACTTTCAATTATGAGGAATTCCCCGTTTTTTTGTAAGAGAATAACCCCTAATCGACGGGGCACTTGGATTTGTCGTTTGGCTATCTGAAAGGTACAAACGTATGAGTACAAAGCTTGGCAAAGAATTTGATATTCAGGACTACCTTATCCAGTCGGAAAGCAGTCCCCAAGCATTTTTCAAAGCCTGTGTTGAAGAAGATCCGGGAGACGGCTCACTCGTTAGAATAGCACTTATCGAACTAGCCAAGACTAGGGGAGTAGTTCAGCTCAAGGCCTCTCAAGACAGTGTTTGTGGAAGCGTTCCGTCCCGAAGGATCTCCAAAATTCAAGACGATGTATAGAATCAGTAAGGCTTTGAAGGTGTCGGCTCTCTCCGATCGCACCTGACCGGATCTCTGTTATCCGCTAACAGAGGTTTGGCTCATTGTTACTCTGTGTCCGCCGGCGCTCTCTTGAAGAGTTTCGTCAGACCGGAAAGCCAAAATTTCACAAAAAAGCCGACGCATAACGCTGAAATAATTGTCCCTTCCCGCAAGCCGCGTATTCCGTGGAAGACGAAGTAACTCAGAAGCAAAGCCAGCAAAACTAAGATCACGTCATTGGCGATTTTGACGGAAGAAAAAGGCTTGTGCAGAACCGTACTGACGGCAAGCACGAGTCCCTCTCCGGGCAAAGCCGCCGCGCCGGAAAACACCTCTAAGGCAACGCCGAGCCCCAGAACCATGTTTCCAAGCATAGAGACGGCCAAGCACTTCCAGTAGACATCAGAAGACAGAAACTCTGTGAACTTCATGGACGTGTCGATGAAGTAAGAGAAGGCGAGCGTGATCGGAATTTGTGCGAGAAGAAGTACCTTGTTAATGGAGCGTCTGAGGAGCACCCACTGGGCAGCGACAAAAAGCAGATTGATCAGAAAGGTTGTTTCACCGAAAGTAAGGCTGCTGGCGTAAGACGACACTAAAGGCAAGGAGCTGATCGGCGTTGTTCCGAGGTTTCCTCGAGTCACGAGCGCAATACCTAAACTCATGACGAACAATGCAGCGACGAACATGAGCCAGGGACCTAACTTTCGAAGCATAGAGACTTGATTTAAAGAATTTATCGGATTGAGAATTAGGAGATTGAAGAAAGAAAAGTCGAAGGATTGAGCTTCGACTTTTCATAGTGGAGGGTGTGCAAGAGGGCGACTTACGTTCCGGTTTTAACCTCTGCCTTGGCAGCAACCGGGACATCGTTTTCGACTTTGCAGATAACATCCGGCATCGAAACAATGCGCAGATCACGCTGCTGGAACGGAATGTTGATCTTGCGTTTATTGAATTCACGGAACATGGCGCGGCCGATATTTGATCTCAGAGTTGCCGTTCCTTTCTCCGGATCCGGAACCCAGAAGTAAGACGTCAGTTCAATGCCGTCGGCGCCGAAATTCGTCAAAATGGTGTAGGGCGCCGGATTGATCAGTACTCGCGGCTGCTTGCGGACGATGTCGGTCATCAGTTCAATGACTTCATCAATGTTGGAGCTGTAGTCCACGCTCATCATGACAGTGGCGCGTCCGGGTCCGAGCAAATAAGAAGTATTGCGGACGCTGCTGGTCACGAAATTCTCGTTCGGGATAATCGTGACGCTGCCGTCGTAGGCTTTGACAGCTGTATAGCGTGTCTTGATGTCCGTCACAATGCCTTCAACGCCGGAGACGTTTACCAAATCGCCGATTTTGATGCTCTTGTCCAGAAGAATGATGAATCCGCTGACGTAGTTGGACGCGATTTTCTGTAAGCCGAAACCTAAGCCGACACCGATGGCACCGCCGAAGACGCCGAGTACGGTGATGTCAATACCGACAGAAGCCAAGCCGATCAAAATCGCGATCGTTACTAACACGACCTTGACCACCCGGATGATCACAACGCGGACGTTGGACTCCATGGTCGGAAGGCTGTTGATCCATTTTTCAAAGAACTGACCGATCCACTTCGCAATGAAAAGTGCTAAGGCAATCGAGAAACCGGACAGGAAAACCGACCAAACCGTCGCGTTGGTGCTCCCAAGCGGAATTTTGGTGGTCTGCATGAATTCCACGAGCTTAGGCAGGACGCCGACGATCTGAAGGGCAACGCCGCCCCAAATCGAAAATGTCAGGAAGTTATCCAGGCTGCTGTTGTACTTGCGCGAAAGCGAGTGCAATATAAACACCATCGTGCGGATAACAACGTAGGCGCCGAGAATCAGCCAAGCGATAGATTCAAGAGGCAGCGCTTTCTTCGGAAGCAGACCGAAAAGACGAACTGTGAAGGTACTGATGGCAATAAAGCACATACCTAACAGAGGGAAGCTCAGCCGCAGAATCAGCGTCTCAATGCCGCGTCGAACCTTTGCCCAGAATGCGCTTTCGCGGTGCTCGGGTTGGACCCCGGCATCATCTTCCTCGGCCTTGATTTCTTCGCTTTCTATTTTTTCATTGGCGGCCAGGTGCTTAATAATCCGCATGCGGATGTACTTGCCGCACAGCCACGCTAAAAGCAAAGAGCCCAGGATAGAGGCAAGCTGCCAATAGACAATCGGCTGATTAAGCCCCTTTTCAAACATCAGCAGGAGTTGATCCAGGATGTTGCTGTCGCCGCTCAAAAGCTCTTCTGTCGTAACCGCTGTTTGTGCGACTTTGGCGATTTCGGCGGATGCGGCTGCCGAGGTAGTCATAGGCTGTCTCCGTGAGGTTAACGACTTCTGGCGTCGTCGACTGGATCAAATGTCAATGTAATAGAAGACGGAATATCTCCTACCGGGGGTTTGGGGAAGGGATTGCACATCAGGATCGCTTTTTCCACCGCCGTATCGAAAGCCTTCAGACCGCTGCTGCTGATCATCTTGGGCGGCACGGCCTTTTGGCCGTTCTTCAGCAGACGAACATCAAATTTGGCTACGTACATTCCGCGTTTAGCACCTGCCGGCGTATTAAACGTAATATGCGGGCGGATGCAGGCAACGATACGGTTGTTGTACTGAGCCTGCTGGAAGTTTGTCATGGCGCCGGATCCAGAGCCCATGGCAGATCCGCTTTGGCCGGTTAAGCGGCTGAGCATTTCTTTTCTGCGGGCGGCATTGGCCTGTTCTTCGGCTCTCTGACGATTGAGTTCTTCCTGAGCCTTACGCTTTTCAGCCAAGGCTTTTTCTCGCTGAGCTTTCTCTTCGGCGATCTTGCGTTCGCGTTCCTGAGCTTGTTTCTTGAGCTCTTCCTGCTTGGCTTTACGTTCAGCTTCTGCTTTTTCTTCAGCCTTGCGTTTTTCTTCCGCTAAGCGTTTCTGCTCTTCTTGCTTCTTTAGCTCTTCCTGACGCTTCTGTTCCTGAATGCGTCGTTCTTCTTCCTGACGACGAAGTTCAGCCTGGCGAGCTTCTTCGGCTTTACGCTGCTCTTCAGCTC
>OGQL01002414.1_pt1 | contig 12096 bp, 11 predicted proteins | sample 1553211 | NCBI WGS metagenome assembly OGQL01 (sample SAMEA2579942, study PRJEB22360) | human gut metagenome
AACTCGCCGTTCTCGAAGTGGCCGCGACGCTCGCAGTTGTCATGGATGGTCTCGCCGTACATGGCGCTGGGCATGTTGAACTCGTTGAGGCCGGCGACGACGGACTCGCCACCCAGAAGCAGGTACTGAACGATGACCGCGACCAGGTTGGCCGGATTGACGGGACAAGAGGGAAGGTTGACGACCGGAGTCGACACACCGTTGTCCGCGAGGTACTTCTGAATGCCCTCGGCACCGCCCGGATTGGGATATGCGGCGCAGAAACCACCGTCAACGGCGCAGGATCCTGCGGCGATGACCACGGCGGCGTTCTTGCACGTGTGAATCAGGTGGCTTTCGTGCGGAGCGCAGGTGGGGGCACCGGCGATGCGCAGGATTTCGCCGTCGTAGCGGGTCATGACCGCACCCTCGATGACGACGACGTACTTGCCCTTGGCAGCCTCGATGGTCTCCTCACGGGCTTCCTCGAGGGAGTAGCCGGCGGCAGCGGAAAGGGTCTCGGCGTAGTTGAGCGCGAGATACTCGAGGATCAACGTTGCCGGATCGGGGTTGTCGGCCTGTGCGAACGACTCGGTGCAGCCAGTGCAGGAGCCAAGCTCCATCCAGATGACCGGTGCGAGACCGCCTTCGCCCAAACCTCCGTCCGTGCCGATGAGGGAGTTGCTCTCGATGGCCTCGGCGACGTCAGCAGCCGTTACGCCTTCAATGCCGATTGCAGCTGCAATCGTGCCACAGAAGCCGAGGAAGGCGCGACGTGTCAGACCACGCGACTCGAGCGACTCGATAAACGAATCTTGCATAGATACCTCCATCTTCCAATCAAACTCGTCGCGCGTGCCCCTCACACGAAATCGCGACGAAGCTATGACACACCAAAACTACTATAAAGAAACATCATTTTCATATCCGGACAAAACGATTCAGAAACAATTGTCGGGCGGTTTTGAGCCGTAAACGGGGGAGAGTATTCTAGAATGGTTTACACGACGTACGGATAAAGACGACGGGCGGACGGCACGTGAAAAAGGAACGCACATATATCGCCAAGAACCGCAAGGCGCTGCACGACTACTTCGTGGAAGACCGCGTCGAGGCCGGCATCGTGCTCACGGGCACCGAGGTGCGTTCGCTGCGCGAGAACTCGGCCCAGCTGCGCGACTGCTTCATAACCATTCGCAAGGGCGAGGCGTGGCTCAACGGCGTGCACATAGCACCCTACAGCAACGGGTCCATCTTCAACGTCGAGCCCGAGCGGCGTCGTAAGCTCCTGCTTCACAAGAAGGAGATTCTCAAGCTCGAGCAGGAGGCCTCGCAGCAAGGCTATTCCCTCATTCCGCTTTCCATGTACTTCACCGAGGAAGGCCGCGTGAAGGTCGAGGTCGGCGTCTGCAAGGGCAAGAAGCTCTACGACAAGCGCGCCTCCATCAAGGAGCGTGACGCCAAGCGTGAGATTGCCCGCTCCATGAAGGCACGCAATCAATAGGCAAATGAGACAAAACTCGCCGGGATGGCTTTGTCTTGCTCTTGTTGCTTGAGGTCCCTGCAAGCGGGGCGTATACTGAGAAATCCGCTTGGCGGGCGCGTACTTTGAAAAGGGTTTGAAACTGGGGGTGACTGGTTTCGACAGGATAGTTTGAGCGAAGGGCAGCAGGCCGTGGTCTCCTCGCCACGTTAAACAGGGGTAAAGCCAATTAACTGGCAAAGTTGTTTCTTTCAAGGGTGCGCAGGCTCAGCCTGTCGCCCTGGCTGCCTAATTTAGGTTCAGCCCTCCCAACCAGCTGCTAAACCTCTGGCATCTGCACGGGATCATTTAAAGGAGGTTGCTCCCGGGGACGTAGACGGTATGCCCCGGGCTAAGATCGAACCGACAGGAAGCCGTTTTCGCTTGTCGATGTGCCTGGCGGTTTCCTACTGAACATCGACTGAGCTTGGAGACACCTTTCGCAGGATTATCGTGGACCGGAGTTCGATTCTCCGCACCTCCACCAGACGCAACACGCTACAACTCCCAGTTCGTAGCGTTCAGAAACAACTTCTTCGTTGTTTCAACTCCGCTTCTTTAGGGAGCATAAAAGACCCGTCCCCGTGGCGGGTCTTTCTTTATGTAGATTTTCATATTTTCTAAAATATACTCTTGACAAGCGTAAATCCTTGTGTTTGACAAACTATGATAAATTTTGTAAGATACCTACTACAGGTTGGGTCACCAATGCGCCCATTAAGAGATTTGATGTGCAAGCGGTTAAGGAGCTAATCCGCGTTTAGTACCCCAAAAAAGCTCGATACGTGAGGCGTTAAAACCAAGAGCCGTATCAAGTTGTTTGCGTGTGAGCGGTAAGGTGCTGCTTTCGTTGGAACACCTCTCAACAAGTTAACCCTTGTTGGAGGTGTATTTTTATGTCTAATACTGAATTGCAACCGTTGGTAGTATCGGCTAAAGAAGCTGCTCATTTGATTGGGGTCACTACTGCGCGTTTGTATGATTGGCGCGTTCAAGGTATCGGTCCAAAATTCATAAAAACTGGCCCAGGTTCTACGTGCAAGGTTCTGTATCCATATCAAGGTCTTCTTGATTGGATTGAGGAACGTTCTGTCGCTCAAGAGCAAGGCAAATAAGTGGGTGGTTTGGATGGTAAATCACGTACTTAAAATATCTGATGCAATGTGTGGCATAACCCGTGGCAAGTTGCTCAAAATGCGTTTTTTCAATCTGTGGCACTGGGGTATTTCTTGTTTTACCAGCTCACGCGGCGCGTTTAACCTCCGTCGAGCGCCGCGTTTATACGCATCCTGTGGCACTTTTGCTCCCGTTTCGGTTCATCCTGTGGCACTTTTGCCAAAAACGTGTGGCATTCTGTGGCACTTTTTTGGGCAATTTCTGCCACAAAAACAGTTCAAATGTAATAAAAAAACGCCCGCCGCTATTACACAGCGGGCGGACGAGTTTCATGAAATTGGTCGATGCTCTCAACATCACCAATGCGACTTTGAGGTGCTTGCTCAAAGTAAGCCTATTTTAACAAGTTTTAATGGGCATTACAAGAGCGACCTCCTGTTAGTAGGGGGAAGCTATGGGCAAGCAAAATAGACCTCAAAGATATAGAAAACATGCGCACACAATTTCATATGCTTATGACCAAGAAGCGCGTAAAAGAAATGGCTTAGCAGTGGAGACAGTTGAAGAGTGGGATAAACGTACAGAGAATGAAGCTTTAGCTCATCTGGATGATTGTTTTTATATTGCATCTAGTCCTGTTCATAAACTCGATAAAAGGTACAACGATGATGGTTCAGAAGAGCTTGTTGAACCACACAAACATAGAGTTGTACATAGTCGAGAAGGTCTTTCTAAGAAGCAAATTATGGGCATGTTTAATGTAAGCCGTGAGGCGAACATTAAGCCTATAAAAGATGTTCAGATTGAACGCGAATCATTACGCTATTTGGTACATGCAACAGATAAGGCTTTGGGTGACAAGAAACACCTTTATGATGCCTGTTCTGTTCGCGTGTATTGGGCAGCAGACCAAGAACCAAAAGAGTACCAAGATATGATTGTCGGTACGATAAAAGGCAACAATGACGAATATAAGAAGAAAGCGAATGACGCTCATTTGTCTGTACTGCTCAAAGTCTGCGCTGGCGAATGGACGGCAGCAGATGCGAGGGATTATTACACCACCGACCCTGACAAGTTGGGGTTCGATTACTCAACATGGCAGAGCCAAAAGCGTAAAGTTTTGGATGCGGTCGATGACTACTTGGACAATGAGCGAAAGTTCTATATTGATGAACAGAATCCGTGCTGTTTGGTTCATACCTACATTGAAGGTATCGGCGGGTCTGGCAAAGATACCGTAAGCGATATTCTGGCGGGTCATTATGCCGACCATCGCGGTATTCATAAGGTAGGTGCTAACGGAAAGAGAAAGACTTTCGACCCAGCAGGACAGTACGAAGGGCAGAACGTTTCCGTCTTTACTGAAGTATCTGGTAAGTCTTTTAGCATCAACGAGTTCTGTTCAATCTTCGACCCGATTAGAGCAAATTCGGTCAATAGTCGAAACAATGATAAATACTGGTTTGCTCGATACGCTTTTATGTCTAACTCAATTCCGTTAGAGCGTTTCATTTGGGACTTATACGAAGAAGAAGCAAGGGAACATTTGCACAAGGACGGCAAAGAACTTCTTAACAACAAAGCCTGGAAAGAGCATCTTGAATCTGACCAAAGTTTTGCAGATAAGATTTGTCAAATCAGAAGACGCTTTGCTGTTTGGGTTCGCATCGAAGAAGGGTCTGCATATTTCTACAGAAGAAACAATGCAGTGAACATCCCAACTTGCCATCTTGATTATTTGTCTTATGGCAAGGAATATCTTTGGCAAAACCAACTCGCATATTCTGTTTGCGATAAGTACAAAGCAGACCATAAATCATGCAAACAATGTGAGCATTTTGTACCCAACAAACAGGGTTCGGGTTCGTGTTCAAAGTTGCTCCCTTGGGAATGGGTTTATGTCGGCGAGTGCAACATAAAAGATGCGCAATCAATTATCGAATTGCACGAGCAGGCAGTAAGAGATTACTTCGAGCAAGACCCAGATTATTTCACAGTTACACCTTGGAACACTCCTACTTGGAGAGATGTTCAAAAGGTTAACGATATAGCCAATTCTGATAACGATACTAAATAAGGATGGTGATAGACATGGCTACATTACAAGAACAGTTTGATAAAGCAGAGCATGACAAGAAAGCTGCGCAAAAGCGTATGACAAAGCTACGTAAAAAGATACAGCAGCAGGAAGCACGCGAGAAGCGAGAGAAAGAAAAACGAGAGCGCGAACAACTTCTTGTAACACAACAAGAAGTTGGCGCATTCGTTCTTGATTATCTCGCTCCTTGGTTGGATACGAAGCTATTCACGGCAAACGATGAATGGGGCAATCCAACCACATGTTCGGTATGGGATGCATTCAAGGCAGAAGTACCTCTGCCAGAAGATTGCTCAATACCGAACGTACTCACCGAGTGTAATTCATCTGATTCAGAAACTGAAGAATCAGATGAATTCACAGAAGGTGAGTAATGGCGGGGAAAGTTGAGAAGGGGGCGGCTAGTCCCCTTCCAGGACGAAGGATAACGAATGTTATCCCCGAGGACGCCTAAAGTCGGGGATAAGGATTATCGAGAATTTAGAGGGTGATTTTATGGGGTACAAAGTTGGAATCCCAATTAAAGGATTGGCGTTCCAGAAAGGGAAAAATGCGAAGCATACCGCATCACTATATGGGTTCCTAGAAGAGATGATGGACGAGAGAATTAGCAAGAGCCAAACTCTCGATAGAACGCTGTCACATCTGAACACATATTTCCAACAAGAACATAGCGGACAAGCTATAGGTGATGCGATATATCAGGAATGCCAAGAGTATAACGAGATGCGACATTCAAACGGACAACGAGCGTTAAAGAAAGATGCTGTTGTAGCTGTTTCGTATGTAGTGAAGCCACCTGCTGAAATCGTCAACTCATGGACTGATGCATATAGAAAGCAATTCTTTGAAGATGCACAGAAGGTTCTTGATGAAATAGGTCATGAATTCCCTGAATGTTCTGCGTTCAAAGAAGAGAATCTTCGCGCACGTGCAGGACATTTTGATGAGGGTGGTTATCACGAACATAAGGTGGGCATGGCGTACACAGATGATGGCAGAATTGCTGGAAGTGGTTTGAGTGCAAAGAAGACCAAAGCAACCATCAATAGAGAATTTCCCAAACGAATGAGAGCGCTTGGTCATGAGGTCGAAGACTGCAATATGTACGACAAGGAAGAATATGCACGCCTTAAAGAAGAAGACCCACAAAAGGCAGAAGAATATGTTCAAGCTCACAAAGCGAAGAACAATAAAGGCGGTCGAAGCGTAAACAAATATCTGGATGATAAGGCAAAAGAGAATTACAAAGAATCGCTCGAAGCACTAGAAACATCTATGGCTTTTGAGAGTGAACAAATCGAGCGTGCAATGAAAGCCGCTGAAGATGAGCGCAAGGCTAGAGAAGATGAAGTATCTGCGAAAGCTGAAGAACAGATAGCCAAGCAGAATAGAGATGAATATATTGACTCTATGGATAACATGGCAAAGCTTTTTAGCGAAGGCATGAAAGAACGTAAATCCAAAGCCGCAGAGCTTGACCAAAGCAACAAAGAAGCGGAAGAACAATTAGCGAAAAAACAATCACAGGTTGAAGCTATAGATGAACGTGAAAAGAATGTTGCTGAAAGAGAAAAAGCTGCTGATGATTACGCTAATGAATTGGCAAAGATTGATGATGCCGATGATGACGCTTTTATTGATTGGTTGGATAAACAAACAATGACACAATCAAAGATTGAAAACACGTTTTCTTATCAAGACATACACGGAAAATCTGTAACGAAAGATGTTCTTCCGTACTATGGAGATGGAGCAAAGAAGGGAATGCTAGAAGCTTTTCAGTGCCTTATCCGAGCTTTGATTTATACATATCGACAGATACAGGCAGAAAAGACCAGACAAGTAAGAAAAGCTCAACTTCATAATCAAATGTACCGCGAAAAAGTAAACGCAATTGATGAGCCAACACAATACAGAGAACAAGTGAAAGATTTAGGTGATTGGTAGACCCTTATGTATAATCTTTTTAACGTTGTTTTCTGAAAGGATTACTCATGGCTAGAAGGTACACGGTAGCGCAGTATGAGGAGCAGATTGCAAAACTTGATGAAAGGATTGCAGCTAAGACCGAAGAGCTGAAGGAACTGAAGTCTAAGCGCAATGAGAAGAGAATTGCAATGCTCGAACAGCATAACAAGGACTTGCTCGACTACCTGAAAACCCATACCAATCAGCAGGGCAAAACTTACTTTGAGAGCTTTACCGAAACTATGGAAGAGCAGCGCAAAACAGGACGCACACCAAAGAACACGGTTAAGAAAGACACTAAGTAACTTTTAACTTATTCCATGTGATTAAAACAGGGGCGATTTAAGCCCCTGTTTTGTTGTATGTGGGTACGAAGACACCCGAACACCTTAAAACGGCTTAGAAAGGCTCTCACGGCTTTCTGGGACTATTTTCTGATTGGGGTGAGTAGTCTTGCGAGTTCTCGTTTTCCTTCTTCGGACATTTTGGGTGCATTGGCCACGCTTTTCTTTGCTAGTTCTCTTACCTTCTTCAATTCCTCTTCTGTAAAGGCACTCTCTACCATTTCTTTTACATTCATGATTACTCCTTTCAACGGGCGTTCTAAGCCGTTTTGAGGGGTAAAAGCATGTACTGCCGTATAATGTTTCTCTCATCTACCTTTTTCTTTGAAGGAACAAAAATGCCATTACCTGAATTCAAGCAGAATGACAACAACATGGCTTTTGTGTACGCACGATACAGTTCACACAGTCAAAATGAGCAGTCAATTCAACAGCAGCTTGATGCAGCAAAGGAATACGCTGATAAGCACGGTCTAAATATCGTTGAGAGATATTGCGACCCTGCTCATTCTGGAACGGATAGCAACCGTCCGAAATACAATGAAATGTTGGGTGATGTAAAAAAGGTCAAGCCCGCATATTGCATTATGTGGAAATTCGACCGATTGGCTAGAGACGTACATCAAGCAGTCTATGCCAAGAGAATCATGCATCTTGCAGGGTGCAAAGTTGTATCCATCACAGAGCCAGTTGATGTTGAAACCCCTGAAGGGCGAATGTTTGGACAGATGCTTGATATTTATGCCGAGTTCTATGCTTCACAAGCACAGGTAAATATCAAGCGCGGTATGAACCACAATGCAAAGAATTGTTTTGTTAATGGAAGCGTCAAATATGGGTACAAAGGCAACCCCGATACTAAGCGCTATGAGATAGACGAAGAACAAGCAAGAATAGTCACAGAGATATATCAACGTTATGACGCAGGAGAGCGTTTTACCGACATTGCCGAAGACTTGAACGGTCGAGGATATAGAACACTTCGCAATAAGCCTTGGAGAACAGATTCATTAGCCAAGATAATCAAAAATCCCACATATAAGGGAATATACATCTGGAAAGACCATGTGATACCTGATGGTATGCCACGTATAGTTTCAGATGAATTGTGGAACAGGTGTTTTGAACGTCTTCAAGCTAACAAGAATCACAGGCGCGAAGGTGGGAAAGAAGTTGATTATTGGCTAACGCCTAAAGTTAAATGCGGTAAGTGCGGTGAGGTTATGAGCGGAGCTTATACAACAGGCACGCACCGTGACGGCTCAAAGGGAAATCGCTATTACTATTACCGCTGCACCAACAAGAATTGCGAAGTGGGTAATATCTCAAAACCAAAGCTGGAAGAAGCCGTTAAGAATATCATTCGTATCATCTTGAATGATGATAACAACATGGCAGGTTTAACAGCCGATGCATATCTTGAATATCAAGAGCGGAACCGCAACAAGAGCAAAATGAAGGAGTTGAACGCTAAGCTTGCTGATATTAAAAAGCGTGAGAACAATCTCATGGATGCTATTGAGCAAGGCGGATTTGCTCCCCAGATTCAAGATAAGCTGCTTACGTTGAACGAGCAGAGAATTGGTGTTGAGAACGAAATAGCGATTGAGAAGGCGAAAGACGAGTTAGCTCAAACAGAATCCATAAAGGACTATATCGAGAAGAAAACGAACGTTGATATTGAGAATATCGAGGAGCTAAAAGACCTTTTTGAGCATTTCGTCATTGAGCTTCGGTTTATTGATAATACTGTCGTTGCCTTGTGCCGTCTGGCTACAGGCGTGAATTATGTTGAGTTCACTGATTGGGAAGATTTTGTTATCTATCCTGAAAACGCTGTTGAATGGCAGTTGCCACCTGATATATGAATAGTACAATCTGATGGGCTTCGGAGTTGTAGTGACGCTTCCGACGCTCCACCAATACAAGAAGATGACGAACTATCTTCGCATGGGGATAGTTCGTCTTTTTATATCTACAATGTCTCGAAACACCTAACTTAAGAAAGCGGTGAACCCATGGCATACGAATCCCGTGACGAGATCGACGAGCGCTATCGCTGGGACCTCTCCAGCATCTACGCGAATGACGAGGCGTTTCTTGGTGCGCTTGATAAAGCGCGCGAGTATCCGGAGATTCTGGCGGCATACCGGGGCAAGATATCCACCTCGGCCGAAGACTTGCTCGCCTACCTGCGCGCGAGCGACGAGGTCGGTGTCGAGCTCGGCAAGCTCGTGAACTACGCGCAGCGTAAGCTCGACGAGGATACGCGCAACGCCACATATCAGGATTACTCCGCGCAGGTCATCTCCGTCTACACCGACGTTTCGAGCGCCACGAGCTGGTTTGCACCGGAGATCTTGAAACTCGATGATGAGCAGATGGAGCGCTTCTACGTCGGCTGTCCGGACCTCGAGCTATATCGCCGCGCGCTTGACGTCGTGTTCCATCAGCGCGGGCACATTCTGGGCGATGCCGAGGAACAGCTGCTTGCCCGCGCACAGGACATGGCCATGCAGCCCGAGCGCATCTTCTCGCTTTTCAACGACGCCGACCTGAAGTTCGAAGACGCGACCGATTCCGATGGCGGGACGCATCCCGTCACGCATGGCGGCTACGTTCCGCTCATGATGTCGGATGACCGTGAGCTGCGTAAATCGGCCTATACCTCCATGTACGCGGCTTATGAGCAATTCCGCAACACGGCGGCCGCGACGTTGGGGGCACAGGCAAAACAGCTCAAGTTCTACACCGATGCGCGCAAGTACGAAAGTTCGCTTGAGTATTGCCTCGACCAAAACGAAGTGCCCACGGAGGTCTACACCAATCTCATCTCCTGCGTGCACGAGCATTTTGCGCCCATGCACAAGTACGTTGACTTGCGCAAGAAGGTGCTCGGCGTCGACGAGTTGCACTTCTACGATCTGTACGTCCCCATCGTCGAGGACGTGGACATACACTTCACGTACGAGGAGGCATGCGATCTCATTCTCGAGGCGCTCGCCCCACTTGGGGAGGACTATCTGGCCGTCGTGCGCGAGGGCTTGTCGCAACGCTGGATTGACGTCTACGAGACGCCTGGTAAGCGAAGCGGTGCCTATTCGGCAGGCGGCTATGGCATGCATCCGGTCATCCTCATGAACTTCCAGGGCGAGCTTGACGACGTCTTCACGCTCATACATGAGATGGGTCACTCGATTCATACGTACATGAGTTGCAAGGGCCAGCCGCCCGTGTATTCTGATTACGTGATTTTCGTTGCCGAGGTGGCCTCGACGGTCAACGAGGCGCTGCTCACGCAGCATCTGCTCAAGACCAGGACCGACCCACGCGAGCGCGCTTACATCCTCAACCACTTCCTCGAGCAGTTCAAGGGCACGCTGTATCGCCAGACTATGTTTGCCGAGTTCGAGCTCGCCTTCAACGAGATTGCCGCCCGGGGCGAGGGCATCACCGCCGAGAGTCTGAGCGAGATATATCGCACGCTCAATGCCGATTACTACGGGCCCAATATCGTCGTGGACGATCAGATTGCCGTCGAGTGGGCGCGCATCCCGCACTTCTACTACCAGTACTACGTCTACCAGTATGCGACGGGTTTCTCTGCCGCCATCGCTCTCTCGAATCGCATCTTGAACGAGGGTGCCTCTGCCGTTGCCGATTACCTCGGCTTCCTGTCCGGCGGCTCGAGCAAGCCGCCTATCGAGCTTCTCAAGGGGGCGGGAGTGGACATGACCACGTCCGAGCCGACGGCAGCGGCGCTGGCCTATTTCGACGAACTCATCGACGAGCTTGCCGATGCGCTAAGATAGCGGGGTTATGAACAACGCCCCGATTGGCATATTCGATTCCGGTTTTGGCGGCCTCACGGTGGCGCGCGCCATCCATGAGCGCCTGCCCCAAGAGTCGCTCGTCTTCTTTGGCGATACCGCTCGCTGCCCCTATGGCCCCCGTGACCTGCGCGAGGTGCGTGGGTTCGTGCGTCAGATCTGCACGTGGCTTTCCAAGCATGACGTGAAGCTCATCGTCATCGCCTGCAACACGGCGACAGCGGCGGGGCTTGCCCTTGCGCAGATGGAGTTTGACGTGCCGGTCATCGGCGTGGTCGAACCGGGGGCCCGTGGAGCCGTGCGCATGACGCGCAATCGTCGCGTCGGTGTCATCGCCACCCAGGCCACGGTCGATTCGGGTATCTACCCGGACACGATTCGCAACCTCGATGCTGGCGTCACGACGTTTTCCACGGCGACGCCGCGTTTCGTCGAGATCGTCGAGGATGGCATCCGCCGCTCCAACAGCCCCATCGAACGCCTCACCGCCGAGGCAAGCGACGTGTACCTGCGCCCGGCTTTCCAGACAATCGCGCGTGATTACCTCGACCCCATCAAGAAGGCTGGCGTCGACACGCTTGTGCTCGGCTGCACGCACTATCCGGTGCTGGCTCCGCTCATCCAACAGGCCGTGGGTGAGAACGTCTCCATCATCTCGTCGTCCGAGGAAACCGCCAAGGAGGTCGTCGAGACGCTCACCTATCGCGGCCATCTGGCTGACGGTTCGCTCGAGCAGCACAGCAGCTTCTATACGACGGGCGAGGATCTGGATGATTTCCGCAACATCGGTGGGCATATCTTCGGCTATCCCATCGATGACTTGAGCTACGTGGACATAAAGGACCTCTAGGCAGGAGAAGACATGACGGTCAATATCGGTTTGGGGCGCTCCTACGGGCGCGGTCCCGAGGAGAAGCGTCCTACCAAAATCACGAGGCACTTCCTCGATAACGTGCCCGGTTCGTGCCTGATCGAGACGGGTGCCACCAAGGTCCTGTGCGCGGTCAGCATCGAGGAGCGCGTGAAGGCATGGCGCAAGGGCGCTGGTGCCGGCTGGATCACCGCCGAGTATGCGATGCTTCCCGCCTCCACCGCCAAGCGCAGCTCGCGCGAGCATCTCACGCGCAAGGGGCGCAGCATGGAGATCGAGCGCCTCATCGGACGCAGCTTGCGTTCCGCGGTCGATATGACCGGCTTTGGGGGCCAGGGTACCCTTCCCCTCGCTCGATAATC
>OGQL01002448.1_pt1 | contig 11979 bp, 7 predicted proteins | sample 1553211 | NCBI WGS metagenome assembly OGQL01 (sample SAMEA2579942, study PRJEB22360) | human gut metagenome
GATCGCCGTCACGGCCACTTCGGGATTCCCGGCCACCGCCGGCGCCAGCGCCGAGACTAAGGCGGGAATGCCGAAAAAGACCATGCCCGCCCCGCCGGCCGCCGCCATGACGACCCCGGAGGCCGTCAGCCCCCACGACGAGCGGAAGCGCTTCTTTGCCTTGGCCAGCGGCGCCCACTGTTGGGCCTGCTGGGCCGCGGAGGTCACCGCCTGTTGAAAACCCTGGGGGACGCCACCTGTCGGCGCGCCCTGGGACGCCCCGTAGCCCGGATGCCCGTAACGCTGCTGCCCGTGGGCTTGCTGAGCCGCCCGGCGCTGCGCCTCTTCCTGGGCCTTGCGCGCCTTCTTCTCGCGCTTGCGCTTCTCCTGCAGCTCCTTATGGGCCTTCAGGTTCTTCTCGGGCGACTGCCCTAGCGCCTCGGCGGCCTCGTTCACCCCTTGGTCGACCATGCGGGCGAACTGCGAGAACGCTTTGTCAACCGACCGGCACATCTTCTGGAAATCCTTGGCCGACATGCCGGGAATGGGGCTGCCCGAAGGCCCGACCGACCAGGAACCGGCGCCCGGCGTATCCGGCGCCGGCTTCGCGCCCCGGGAACGCCCCTTCGCATTCCCGTTGGCGCTGTCCCGCTGGGCGCTCCGCTGCTGTTCTTGGAAATCTTCGGGCATCTCGTAGACGTACTCGGGGCCGGGTTGCTGCGGCCCGGGTTGCTGCGGCGCGCCTTGCGGCCCGGGCTGCCGAGACGCACCGTAGGGTCTCCCCCAGCTGTCGTACGGCCCTCGACCGCCCGTTCCCGGACTCTGCGGATTCATGGAACAACCCCTAACGCGCCCGCGCAATCGCCGAACCGGATCGCGCATCTCTTATTTCCCCGTCATCTTACCACGCTCCCGCGACCTCGCTCCCCACCCGCACGGAATGCGCACCACCTTTAAGTTTCCCAAGCACGAAGAGCGACCGACGGGGAACAACATAAGGACGCCAGCCGCCGCCTGCGGAACCCGTTATATTCCAAAACGCCCCAGTCGGTTGACGAACAAGGGGGGTTCTGCACGAGATCTCGAGTTATAAGCGTTACCAAGAAGCGATAGCTCTTATAGGCTATTGTTATTCGATATATTATTGTCAAAATGCCGCTTCCCAAACTTCCCGAGACGCTTATAACTCGCGATCTCGTGCAGAAACAACCTCTGTCGGCGACAAACAACTTGTCTCATCGCCGTATTCTTAGGGAACCTTCATCAGCGTGAGCCCTCAAACGAACCAAAAACGCAGAAAGGAACCCAGCAATGCTCAACGAACTCACGCCCAACGACACGTTCTGCGACTATTACCAGCAGTGGGTGGCCATGTATAAGGAAGGGGCCGTGCGCGATGTCACGCTCAGCAAGTACCGGCTCACCTGCGCCTGGCTGCAACGGCTCATCCCCTTGTTGACCCTCGCGGAGCTCAACCGCATCACCTACCAGAAGCTGTTGAACGACTACGCCGCGAGCCATGAGCGGCAGACGACTATGGATTTCCACCACCAACTGAAAGGCGCCGTCCTCGACGCCGTCGACGAGGGCCTCGTGGAGCGCGACCCAACGCGCAAGGCCATCATTAAGGGAAAGTCCCCGCGAGCCAAGAAGCAGAAGTACCTCAACCAGTTCGAGCTGCATCGTCTTCTGAACGACCTCGATTTGGGGCCCGAGGTCAGCTGGGACTGGCTCATTTTGCTCATTGCGAAAACGGGCCTGCGGTTTTCCGAGGCCATTGCGCTGACGCCCGACGATTTCGAGTTCAGCCGCCAGGTTGTTTCGGTCAACAAAACCTGGGACTACAAAACGGGAACGGGGTTCGTCCCCACCAAGAATCGCTCTTCCGTGCGCAAGGTGCAGCTCGATTGGCAGCTCGTCATTCAGTTCTCCGAGCTCACCAAAAGGCTTCCCCGCGATGAGCCGATTTTCGTGGAAGGAAAAGTCTACAACTCCACCGCGAACAGCGTGCTGGAACGCCACTGCAAGCGCGCCGGCGTCCCCGTCATCTCCGTGCACGGGCTGCGCCATACCCATGCATCGCTGCTCCTGTTCGCTGGCGTCTCCATCGCCAGCGTCGCCAAGCGTCTCGGACACGCCAGCATGAATACCACCCAGAAGACCTACCTGCACATCATCCAAGAGCTAGAGAACCAGGATGTCGACCTCGTGATGCGCTCAATCTCCAGCCTCATCTAGACCCCCGCACGCTCACGCTGATGAAGGGCGATGAGCGAGTCGAGCTTGGAGAAGAGCGTTCCGATGCGGGATTGCTCGCGCGCGTCCGGCAGCAGAATTCGAGTATCGTTGATCGCGCTCTTCGACAAACTGGGTAATCCGGTCGATTCATCTTTCGCTTTCCAATTGATTCGTAGAAAGCAGCTTAGTGCGAATTCGATATCTATTCCAATTTTCGGAATTGCATAAAACAGCGTGTCAACCGTCCAAAATGGCGCATAAAGCTTGTAGGGCTGATCGATCGTTCCTTTTCGCCCGATCCCGATGGCATCTTCGTTTTTTGAAAGAGCTTCGTTGACGTACGTCATCAAACCGCCTGTCCCGTAAACCGGAATCAAGCCTGGTTTCAAATGCTTGTAGTCTCTTCCACTGCGAACATCAACCACTTCCCCCAACCTACGCTGTTCCCAATCATTAGCAGATGCCTGCTGAGATGATGCAAAAAGCTCAAATACGAAGAGGCCGCAGGAGATTCGCAACAACTTGGGAACAGCGTAAGTTGGGAGAGGTTGCGCTTGTGACAATGGGGCAATCCCCAAATGGGGCTTGCTATACGGACAATCCAAACGATGCGGTTCTCGTCCAGGGAAATGCCGATTTGAAAGATGGCTGGGTTTCTCCTCGAGTCTGGACAACAGAGGTCACGAAAACAGCAAAAGCTGGAGATCTAATTATGAGCGTTCGTGCTCCTGTCGGCGCAATGGGAAAAACCGCTTATGACGTGGTCCTTGGCCGCGGTGTCGCTGGAATTGCCGGCAATGAGTTTCTGTTTCAGGCCCTATCTAAAAAAGAAGCCGAAGGATATTGGTCGACCGTTTCCGCTGGTTCGACTTTTGATTCTATCAATGGAGATGAACTCAGGAATACACTGGTCGATTGTCCTCGCAGCGAGTTGGAGTGTGAGACGATTGGCGACTGCTTATCTAAGGTTGACTCCCTCATCACCCTTCATCAGCGTAAGCATGAGAAGCTGAAAACGGTAAAACAATCACTGCTTGAGAAGATGTTCCCCAAAGAAGGCGAGGATGTGCCCGAGATTCGCTTCGAGGGTTTTACTGATCCTTGGGAACAGCGTACGTTCGACGAGTTCGTTTACGCTTCCGGCTCGCGCAATGCGGACAATCTCGACCTCGAAAGCCATTCCGTTTCAAACACATCTGGCTTCGTGCCGCAGAGTGAACAATTTGAGAATGGCGGCACGATGGCAGAGGCTGACAAAACTGCTTACTGGATCGTTGAGCCGGGATCATTTGCCTACAATCCGGCGAGGATCAACGTTGGTTCCATCGGGTATCTCGCTACCAGGGAAAATGTCATTGTCAGCTCGCTTTACGAAGTGTTTCGATCTGATGAGACCTGCGACGATAGGTTTCTGTGGCACTGGCTCAAGTCGGCCCTCTTCGCCAAGCAGATTGAGGCGTTGCAGGAAGGCGGAGTGCGCCTCTACTTCTTCTTCGACAAGCTTTTGAAGAGCGAAATCACCATGCCCTCAATCAGAGAGCAGAGCATCATCGGAAGCCTTTTCGATTGGCTTGACTCGCTCATCGCCCTTCATCAGCGTGAGTTGGATATTCTTAAAAACCTTAAGCAAGCGTTACTTGAAAAGATGTTTGTCTAGGAGCTGCCATGACTCTAAAAAACAAGCTGGGCATCCATAACGCTGTAGAGCTTTCTCGCCAAGAGGAACGACTGTCGAAGCAGCGGGCATTGGAGTTGTTCGATGAAGGGCTGCTCGACACCTTCGAGATAGGAACTTTTGCAGGCTTGCAAGCGATTCACGCCCATCTCTTTTGCGATGTTTACGACTTTGCAGGAGATGTGAGAACCGGCAATATCGCCAAGGGGAGCTTTCGGTTCGCTCCTTCTCTCTATTTGGATGCTGCGCTTGAAAGCATTAGCGCCATGCCGCAAAGCACCTTCGATGAGATCATCGAAAAGTACGTTGAAATGAATGTGGCGCATCCTTTTTGGGAAGGCAATGGTCGAAGTATGCGAATTTGGCTCGATGCCATGCTTCGCCAAGAGCTGGGTGTCGTAATCGACTGGAGCCAGGTCGACAAAGAGGACTATCTGCTTGCCATGGAACGCAGTCCCGTGCGAGATAGGGAGATCAAGGCTCTTCTCAATGCGGCATTGACTGACAAAGCCGCTGATCGCGAGGTGTTCATGAAGGGCATTGACGCGAGCTATCGCTACGAGGGACTCGAAGAGTACGAGACGGGGAACCTGCCCGAGGATGACGAGGATTAGCTCATGGTTTTCGATACAGAGGCGGCATTCGAGGAAGCGGTTATCGAGAAGCTGAAGGCCTACGGCTGGGACGATGCGGGCGGAGTGTTGAAATATCCGACCGAGCAGCAGCTGCTGGACAACTGGGCGGCCATCCTCTTCGAGAACAACAAGCATCGCGATTGCCTGAACGGCGCGCCCCTGACGCCTACCGAGATGCAGCAGATCGTCGAAAAGATCCGGGAGAAGCGCACGCCGGTGGCCATTAACGAGCTGATCAACGGTAAAGAGATTATCATCAAGCGGGACAACGCCAACGACGACCTGCATGTCGGCAAGGAAGTGGCCCTTAAGATATTCCATCGCGACGAGATCGCTGGCGGGCAAAGCCGGTACCAGATCGCGCAACAGCCGGTGTTCCCCTCGAAGTCGAAGCTGGGCCACGACCGGCGGGGCGATCTCATGCTGCTCATCAACGGCATGCCCCTGTTCCATATCGAGCTGAAGAAGAGCGGTGTGCCGGTATCTGAGGCCATCGGTCAGATTCGCAAGTACGCCGCCGAGGGCGTGTTCGAAGGGCTGTTCTCGTTGGTGCAGATCTTCGTCGCCATGAACCCCGAGGAGACGAAGTACTTCGCCAACCCGGGTCCCGATGGCGCTTTCAACGAGAAGTTCCAATTCCATTGGGCCGACTTCAACAACAACCCCATCAACCAGTGGAGCGATGTGGTGAAGCACCTGCTGAGCATACCCATGGCCCATCAGCTCATCGGCTACTACACGGTGGCCGACAGCTCCGACGGCGTGCTGAAGGTGATGCGCAGCTACCAGTACTATGCGGCCAGCCGTATCTCCGACCGCGTGACGGTGATCGACCGCGACAAACTGTGGGGAACCAAGGGCCTGAAAGGCGGCTTCGTCTGGCACACCACGGGCAGCGGCAAAACCATGACCAGCTTCAAGTGCGCCCAGCTCATCGCCAACTCCAAGGATGCCGACAAGGTGGTGTTCCTGGTCGATCGCATCGAACTGGGTACTCAGTCGCTGGAGCAGTACCGCTCCTTCGCCAACGAATCCGAGACCGTACAGAAAACGGAGAGCACCGATGCGCTGAAGGCGAAGCTGAAGAGCAGCGATCCCTCCGATACGCTCATCGTCACGTCCATTCAGAAGATGGGCAACATCGACGAGGATGCCATGAGCGCCCGCGACCTGGAGGCGATTCGCAAGAAGCGCATCGTGTTCATTGTGGACGAGTGCCATCGCTCGACGTTCGGCAAGAACATGGAGACCATCAAGCGGGTGTTTCCTGGGGCGCTGATGTTCGGTTTCACCGGCACGCCCATTCACGAGGAGAACCGCAAGAAGCTGAGCACCACCACCGACGTGTTCGGCGACGAGTTGCACCGCTATAGCATCGCCGACGGCATCCGCGACGGCAATGTGCTCGGCTTCGACACGTGCCCAGTGGCCACCTACCCCGAGTTCGATCTGCGCCAGGCCGTGGCTCTGGATGAGGCCAAGGCGAAATCCATGGAAGAGGTGATGGGCGACCCGCGGCGCGAGCGCGTGTACTATCAGATCATGGACGAGATGCCCATGGCCCCCTTCCTCGACGAGATGGGCAACCGCTGCCACGGCATTGAGAGCCTGGTGCCGGAGAGCCAGTACGGCACGGCCGATCAGCGCGACGTGACCAAGCATCAGCGACAGGTGGTGGCCGACATCGTGAAGCACTGGCCCACCTTGAGCCGCTTCGGCAAGTTCCACGCGATTTTCGCCACCCATTCCATCCCCGAGGCGCTCGATTACTACCATCTGTTCAAGGAGACGGCGCCCGAATTGATGACGACGGTGCTCGTGGATCCTTCGATCGACAACGAGCAGGAGAAGATCGACCGGTCGCTTATCAAGGAGGAGGCACTTGAGGAGGTCATTGCCGACTACAACGAGCGTTTCGGCATGGAGTTCGCGCTGCCGACGTGGTCGGCGTTCAAGACCGATGTCTCCAACCGGTTGGCGCACAAGCGGCCCTACCTGGGAATCGAGAAGACGCCCGAGAAGTGCGTGAACATCCTGATCGTGGTTGATCAGATGCTGACGGGCTTCGACTCGAAGTGGATCAACACGCTGTATCTGGACAAGATGCTGCGCTACGAGATGATCATCCAGGCGTTCAGCCGAACGAACCGCTTGTTCAACGAGTCGGAGAAGCCCCACGGCACCATTCGCTACTACCGGCGCCCGCACACTATGCGAAAGAACATCGAGGAGGCCATCAGCCTCTACTCCGGCGACAAGCCCTTCGGCCTGTTCGTGCCCAAGCTGCGCGAGAACCTGCTTGCCATGAACTTGGTCTTCGAAGATATGATCGGCTTGTTCGAGGACAACGGCGCGGGCGATCTGTCGAAGCTGCCGGACAGCTCGGAGGCACGCAACAAATTCGCGCAGCTGTTCCGGTCCTTCAATGCGCTCCTCGAGGCGGCGAAGGTGCAGGGCTTCCGCTGGGACGAGTCGGAGTACCAGTTCCCCGTGGGGGATGATGTTGTGGAAGAGGCGATCGCGGTGGGAGCCTGCGAGGACGAATGTGGTGCAGAGCGTAGCGAATTGTACGAGGTAATTGCCGTTCCCTACGATGAGACAGATTACCTGGCGTTTGCGCAGCGCTACAAAGAGCTTGCCGGAGGCGGTGGCCGTGAAAGGGGAGGAGCGGATATCCCCTACGATCTCAGCGGGCATCTCATGGAGATAGACACCACTAAGATCGACACCGACTACATGAATGCCAACTTCACCAAGTGGCTCAAGCAGCTCGATTTGGAAGGCTCCGAGGCTGAGGCGACCGAGGCGGCTCTGGCGGCGCTGCACAAGAGCTTCGCCAGCCTGAGCCAGGAGGAGCAGAAGTACGCGAACCTGTTCATCCACGACGTTCAGAGCGGAGACGTGTACGTCGATCCGGGTAAGACGTTCCGCGATTATGTGACGGAGTACCAGCGTCATGCCAAGAATGTCCAGATCGGGCGGGCGAGCAGCCTGCTCGGCGTGGATGCGGCAATTCTGTCAGAGCTGCTTGTGGCAGGCGCGGATGAGGAAAGCCTCAACGAGTTCGGTCGATTCGACAAGTTGATTGACAGCCTGGATGCGGCTCGTGCGCGCGAGTACTTCTCGGCTCTCGAAGGCGCTCCGATTCCCGCATTCAAAGTGCGCATGCGTGCCGACAATCTTTTGAGGCGATTCGTCTTAGAAGGTGGTTTCGACCTATAGGCACGCCTCGACTCGCTCACGCTGATGAAGGGTGATGAGGTGATCTAACTGCGAGAGGCTGTTCCCGATAACCTCTTGCTCAGCTAGACACGGAACCAAAATAGATTCGCGCATGAGATCGTCAGAAACCAATTCGTTCATCATGGTTCCGCTTTTTGTGGCGTTGACGAGGATGGGTCTCATCGACTCTTCGCGCGGAATATAGTATTTCCAGAAGCTATAACGCTGCTCGACGATGGGCCTCAAACATGAAAATCGCGGCGACATAAGCCCGTCACCTGCGTCGTTGAGAACAAAGCGTCCATAGGCGTGCGCTTTGTTGGTATGGCCCTCAAAGGCGATATCTCCAACTCGAATGACTTTGTAGTTGCTTAGCGAATCGTCGGCTGCGCCGTTTCCTCCATTGAAAGTCATCGTCGCAATGGAAAGTGTCCTATCGTATCCAAGCTCACAATTGGCGTTTCGCTCATTGTTGACCACATACATATCCGAGAACTTACGCTGTTCCCAAGGGTCGCTGAATCCTTCGAAGCGGAGGGCGGGGACGAGGGCGTTTTCGGACTTACGCTGCTCTTCCATGTTACTCACCGCCCAAAAGCTTACGCAGTTCCGCGATGCCGAGCATGTCGAACTCGTCACCCACAAGCTGGCCGAGCATTGCATCCAGCTCTCTTTCGGCTTCGCTGATCTGCTCTGCCACATCGGCATAGGTGTCTTTGTATTTCTCTTCCAGCGCGTTCACTTTCTTGATAAGACCCTCAATAGACACTTGCGGCAGCGCGTTCAGATCATCCATGAGGGGCTCCACCCATTTGGCCTCGAGCAGCTCGTACACCTGCTCGTCGGTCAGCGCCTCAATGGTCTCGTGGGTCTTCTCTTCGAGGGCCGACTCCTGAGCTTTGGCATCCTTCTTCAAGCTCTTTAGCTTCTTCTGGAGGGCCGCGAGCTCATTCCGCTTCGCCGCGATTTCCTCCTCGGTCAAATCGCACGAATCGTCGGCATCGCCCTCTTCGGCGTCCTCGCAGGGCAGCTCCTCTTGCAAGCTCTCGCACTCGCCATTCAAGTGGCTCATCTCATCCTGCAAATCACGCAACTGCTCGGCTTCCACACTCAAGAGCGCGTCTTGTACAAGAGAGAACGGCAGGATATGGCCCTTCCATCCGTCCTGCACCTCAACGTCTTTGCCGCTCTTCTTCTTGATGACGTATTCCGGATCGACCTTCCTCGCAGCGTCGAAACCTTCCGTTTGCAGCATTTCCAAATCGGCGGCAATAACGCCCCAAGCATCATCAAGCGCCTGATAAGCGTCATATTTATCAACCAGAGTAAACGGTTCCACGAGCTTGAACACCTCATCGGCCACCGCAGCCTCCGCGCTCGGTGCGTCCACCCGCTGCCAGTTGCCGATGAGCGTCGCCACGAGCTGACGGCGCAACCCAGAGAACTCTGCGTGGTAGCGGGCAACGTAGCCTTCGACCGCCTCATTCCCCTGAATTGCATCGGCTACGTCCTCGCACGCCATCCGAGCGCAATGGCCATTGTTGGCCGTAAACAGCGCCTCACGAAGGCCGGGAAGCGCCTCCCAATACTTGCTTAGGGCGTCAATTTCCTGAACCGGAATGCCACCGAACATCGACGCATACAAGTCCCACGTTTCCGTAGGCTCAGAGGAATCCACGTAGCGCGGGATATTCAAGTTGTAATCGTTGGCGCGTATCTCGTCCTTTCCCACAAGGCGCGAGTAGCCCTCGATCGTCCGACGAGCCGTAACCGTATCGACAATGCGGCGGATATCCGAGGAGCGCAGCTGGTTATTCTTCCCGACTTTCTCGAAGTCCTTGGAAGCGTCGATGATGAGCACGTCGCTCTCGTCGCGCTTTTGGCGCAGCACCATGATGATGGTGGGGATGCCCGTTCCGAAGAAAATATTAGCAGGAAGACCGATGATGGCGGCAATCTTGTCGTTCTCGATGAGGTTGCGGCGAATCGTTCCCTCTTCTCCCCCTCGGAACAGGACGCCATGGGGCAAGACGATGCACATGATACCCGAGGGTTTCAGATGATACAGGTCATGCAGCAGAAACGCGTAGTCCGCCTTCGAGCGAGGGGCGATGCCATAGGCGAATCGGATGTCGTTCTCCTTGCCCTCCGGCTCCCACCGCTGCGAGTAGGGCGGATTGGAAACCACCGCGTCCACGTAGAGCGGGTCGTAGGTGCCCGATGGATCCGAATCGTCGAAGTAGGGCCAGTCTTCTTCCAAAGTATCGCCGTTGCGCACCGTAATGTTAGACGGCTTGATGCCCCGCATGACGAGGTTCATGCGCGTGAGGTTGTAGGTGGACTGATTGAGCTCCTGGGCGTAGTAGGCGATGCCGTCCGCATCCCCCATGCGACGCTTCACCGCATCGCCGATGGTGATGAGCAGCGAACCAGAGCCGCTCGTGGGGTCGTAGATACGAATCGTGTCCTGGCTCCGCAAATGATGAGCGACGATATCCGCCATGAGCACCGACACCTCGTGGGGTGTATAGAATTCGCCAGCTTTCTTGCCGGCGTTAGAGGCGAACTTCGAGATGAGATCCTCGTAGATGTAGCCCAGCACATCGTAATCTTGGTGCGTGCTCATGGGGATGGTCTGAATGAGATGGACGAGATCGCGCACGGCTTTCGTCTGCGACCCTGTATTGTCGCCGAGCTTGCTCAGTCCCGTCTGTAGCGTGATGAAGATGCCGTCGAACACGTTTTTGTAAAGGGGGCTCACAAGGCGGCTGAAGGCCGAGAGTGCCTCGTACACCTGCGACACAGCGAAATCATTGCCGGCTTGGATCCAAGTGGAGAACAGGTTCTGATAGGAGATGAAATAGCCCAGATGATTCTGAGCATAGCCTACGGTCTCCTCGTCCTCTTCCACCAGCTGCTCCATATCAGACGCCGTCATACCCTCGCCCAGGAAGAACTGCTCCTCCTTCTCGGAGAGGTACTTGTAGAAGATGAAGCCCAGAATGAAATCCTTGTACTCGCTCGCATCCACCTTGCCCCGCATGCGGTTGGCCGATTCCCAGATTTTCGCGGCGAGCTGTTGCTTGTTCATTCCGTTCCCTTTCGAATGGTGCACAGATCATTTCATTATAGCTAACGCTTTTATCACAGCGTTAGCATCAGTCGGAGCAACGCATCTGGAAGCGGCGCGGTTATACCGACATTTATACCGACATTTATACCGACATTTATACCGACACGATCAGCATTCAATGAGATTCTCTCAAGCAATGCACGGCTTGTATGTTCCGAAACGCAAAAGAGGGGCGAGGCAATGCCGCGCCCCTCATGCAGTCGCGCCCCTCCGCGCCGCTACAGGATCATGTTGCGGGCGATCTCCAGGGCCTCATCGATGCCGTCGGGGTTCTTGCCGCCGGCCTGGGCCATGGTGGGCTTGCCGCCGCCACCGCCCTGGATGGCCGGGCCCATGGCCTTGATGATGGCCCCGGCGTTGAAGCCCGCCGCTACCGCCTCATCGGTGCCGGCGGCCATGAGCACGGGCTTGCCGTCGTTCACACCGGCCACCACCATGGCGCCGGGCGCGTCCATGCGGCTGCGCACGACGTCCCACATATTGCGCATCTGGCCGCCGTCGCGAACCTCGGTGCGCGCGATGATGACGGGGTACCCCGCCGGCGCCAGCTGAACCTGGGAGAGCAGCGTCGAGAACATGTCGTCGCTCACCATGTCCTTGGCGCGCTTGGCCTTGGTGCGCATCTCCTTCAGGGCCTTCTGGTCGGCCGCCACGCGCTCGGACACGTCGAAGGGCGGCACGCGCAGCGTGGCCGCGGCCTCCTTCAGCTCGGCTTCCACCTTGTTCACGTAGGCGAGCGCGCCGTAGCTCGTCACGGCCTCGATGCGGCGCACGCCGGAGGCAACGGACGATTCGCTCACAATGCGGAAGGGGCCGACCTTTGCGGTGTTATCGACATGCGTACCGCCGCAGAGCTCGCGGGAGAGGTCGCCCGCCTCCACCACGCGCACGACCTCGCCGTACTTCTCGCCGAACAAGCCCGTGACCCCGGCGGCGCGGGCCTCTTCCAGCGACGTCTCGTAAATGGTGGTGGGCGTGGCGCTCATGATGTGCTCGTTGGCCTCGCGCTCCACCTCGGCCAGCTGCTCGGGCGTGCACGCCTCGAAGTGGGTGAAGTCGAAGCGCAGGCGGTCGGGGCCCACGTAGGAGCCGGCCTG
>OGQL01002454.1_pt1 | contig 11951 bp, 10 predicted proteins | sample 1553211 | NCBI WGS metagenome assembly OGQL01 (sample SAMEA2579942, study PRJEB22360) | human gut metagenome
GGAGTCGATCCCTTTGCGCAGCGCAAGCTCGGCAAGCTTCTGCACGAGCTCGCGAAGCGCGGCGTGACCGTGCTCATCGCCTCCCAGGACCTCAAGTTCTGCGCGGAATACGCGACGAACGTGTCTCTCCTCTTTAACGGAGACATCGCCACGACCAACACGCCGCAGGCGTTCTTCTCGTCGAACACCCTCTATACCACCGAAGCGAGTCGTATCAGCAGGATGCTCTATTCCAACACCGTGACCGATGACGAGGTCATCATCCTCTGTCTGGAAAACGGTTGGCAAAAACAGTAGGCGCGACACCATCACCGGAGGCATTCGTGGATAACGACAGGGCGAGGCAAATGCCGCCCGATGACGTAGGCAACTACTCGCGCGATAGGTACAGGGCGCGTGTCCATGACTCGAGTCGCACGTCCCGCTCGCCGCGGCAGGAAGCTCACGTTGGCCAGGTCGATCGTGGCGTCCGGCATGCGGACGCGGGTCACGAACGCGTCGCCGTCCAAGGCTCGTCGAGTCGCTTCAGCGCGGCAAGCTCCCATTCGCGCACCGTACCGCCGGGGCGTTCCGTCCATCAGGACGCCTCGCGTCTACAGGCGCGATCCCGACATCATGATGCCTACATGAGCGGTACCACCTCATATTCGCTATCGAGCGGAAACGCCGCCGCGTTCCAGAAGCGTGGCAGCAAGCGCTTTCTCGTCGTTATCGCGCTCGTGCTCGTTGCCCTGGCCGTGGCCGCGTGGCTCGTCCTCTTTCCGCCCATCGTCAATGTCACCGTAAACGGCGCGACCGTGAGCGTGCCGGCAAACGCGACGTTGCAGTCCCTCGTCGATGACGGCCATGCCGCCCCGGCTCCCGGTGACCTGATCGCCGTCGATGGGAGCGTTGCGGAGCGGGGAGGAGGCAACGCGCTTTCCGCCACCATCAACGGGGACGCGACGGATGACCCTCATGCGCGCGTCGTGAGGGACGCCGTCATAACCATAGACGATGGCGCTGATGTCACGGAGGAATACGAGGAGACGACCTCCCGTCTGCCATTTTCCGCGAGCTCGATGCAGGCGACGCCCGATGCGTACTACAAGGGATCGGTGCATCTGTACTCGACCGGTGTGGACGGTACGCAGGCCGTGCGTACGGGCAAGGTCTCGGGCAAGAGCGTCACCACGAGCAGCCCGTCAATTCGGGATTCACGGCATACACGCCCGATACGGGTGGCGACAAGGTGATCGCGCTGACCTTCGATGACGGCCCCTGGCCCGAAAGCTCGCGTCAGATACTCGATATCCTGAACGAGAACGATGCGCATGCCACGTTTTTCGTCATCGGCAATCAGTGTAAGGACAACGCCACGGTGCTCAGGCAGATCGCGGATGCCGGCAATCAGGTCGCGACCCATTCCTACGATCATGCGGAAGGCTCCGGTCAGGGCGTGAACATGACGCTCATGCCCGCCAACGAGCAGATTGCCGAGATAACCAAGGGGTTCGACGCCATCGAAGACGTGCTCGGCTACCAGGTGAGCCGCGTCATGCGTGCGCCGGGAGGCAACTACTACGGCCCGATGGTCGAAACCCTGTCTTCGCAGGTGAAGGCCGAAATCGGATGGGATGTCGACACGCTTGACTGGAGCCGCCCCGGTGTCGACGCCATCGTCCAGCGCATTCTCTCGGTCCAGCCCGGCCAGATCGTCCTTATGCACGATGGGGGAGGCGAGCGCAACCAGACCGTCGAGGCGTTGCGCATCGCGCTTCCGCAGCTCAGGGAACAGGGCTATCGTTTCGTGACCGTCGACGAACTTCTCGAATATGGCGTTGCGGGCAACTGAGGTGCCCGTTGACGAACCGTTGCGAAGCGTCATCGGCGGGGGGGCGGGAAGCCTATACTAGACGGCGTGCATAGTTCACGTCGATTAGGAGCAGACACCATGAGCATGACAAAGCTTGCAGTTCCGACCATGGGCCAGGCCGGTCTCGATTCCGAGCGCAGCGGTCACTTCGGCAAATGCGATTGCTTTACCCTCGTCACCATCGACGACGGTCAGATCACCTCGGTCGAGAACATCGACAACCCGCCTCATGAGGAAGGCGGCTGCATGCGTCCGGTCATGCTGCTTTCGGATGCCGGTGCCGATGCGATCGTCGCGGCCGGTATGGGCATGCGTCCGTTCATGGGCTTCACCGAGGCCGGAATCGACGTCTATTTCGAGAACGAGACGCCCCGGGTGGGGGATGTCGCCGAGCTCATCGCGCAGGGCAAGGTCGAGAAGATGACGGCTGACAACACCTGTCATCACTAGACCTTGGGCGAGATGCAGGGGAGGGGTGGTCGCATGGAGCGTGAGGGCACCGTTTGCGGCGGCGAGCACGATGGCGAGCCCATCTCCTGCGAGCCCTTTGGCTATACCCCCGACACCATGAGAATCTGGTGGCTTCCCGCGACCAAGGAGAAGTTCAGCTACGAGGATGGTTGCTTCTACCCCTATGACGGTCCCGTGATTCACGGAACGGGCTATACGTTCTAGCGCATGCGCCGCCTGTTGCATTGTCTCCATCACGCTATTATTATTATTATTTCTCATCGAATATAATCAATTCCGAGTGTCCGTTCGAAACAGGGAGACCTCATGGACAAGGAAACCATCCTAGCGGCGATCGACGCGCTTGATGCGGGAAAGACGCCCGTGTTCACCACCGAAGACGTTCCGGCTTTCGACGAGGAGGCGACGCGCGGAAACGAACATGTGTCACCGGCCTCACTCGATGCGATCATGGCCTCGCTCACCCGTGCGGATATCCCCACGCTCGGGCGTGCCGTGCGTGCCATCGACGAGGGCGACCTCGCCTGGCTCGGCTTCAAGGTCGTCTACGATGCAGCTGCCGCTCAGGGCAACGTGGATAACGAGGTCACGAAGAAGTACGGCGAGCAAAGCTCCGCCGACGGTGAGCCGCTCGTGTTCTTCTGCAACGACGCCAAGGAGATTGTGGCTTCCCGCGAGCTTTCGGCTCGCGATACCTTCCAGGCAAAGGACGTTACCCGCGGCCCTTCGATGCACAATGACCAGTTCGACGGCCTCACCTGGGCCAGCGAGCCGCTCTTCGGGAAGGTGCGCGTCTGGTTGCTCGGCGCATCGGATGCTGCCGTGGAAGTGGCGCAGCTTGCCGATCACGTGGGCTTCCATGTGGTGGCTGTCGATTACGACCCCGCCTTCTTGAATGAGGAACGATTCCCGCAAGCCGAGCGCATTATGCTGCACGGGGGCAACTTCGACGAACTGGCCAACATGCCGGCGCGTCCCGATGACTATGTGTGCGTGCTCACGCGTGGGCATATGTTCGATCCGGAAAGCTGCATCTGGGCGCTGCAGAACGGCGTGCACTACGTGGGCATGATGGGATGCGCGGGTAAGAACTCTACCGTGCACGACCTCGTCATCAACGCGGGCATTTCTGAGGCCGATTGGGATCGCGTGAAGCGCCCCATCGGGCTCAAGTTCGGCGCTAAGACCCCGGCTGAGCTGGCCATCGCCATCGTGGCCGAGCTGGTCGATGTGCGTTACAAGCAGCGCTACAGCGACGAGGCCCGCAACCGCCACGAGAAAAGCTTGGGCCGGGAGTAGCCGCTCTTCCTGTGCGCGAGCCGCCGACGGAAAAGCCGTGGGAAAACGGGGAGCACTCTTCCTCAGGAGGCTCTTTCCGTGATACCCTGCTCCCTGAAGCGAACGCGCTGTGACTGACGGCTATGCGTGGGGAACCCCGGGGGAGCAGCGCGCACCCCCCGCCGACCGTCTGGGCAAGCCTTCTCTCAGGAGGGGCTTGCCCTTTTTCGTTGGGCGGGATGCAGAAGATACCGACGTGCCGAGGGCCGATGCGGAAAGCGCAGGGGTCGCGGCAACGCCGGAGAGCCTCAAGAGAAAGGGAATGCCTGTGCAAGACCTCGTTGAACTGCTGAAGAACAACCCCTACCCGGGCCGAGGCATCGTGGTGGGCAAGGACACCGTGTACTACTTCATCATGGGTCGCTCGGTCAACAGCCGCAACCGCATCTTCGCCATCGAGCCCGACGGCATCCGCACCGAGGCCCACGATCCCGCGCTTCTGGAAGACCCGAGCCTCATCATCTACCACCCGGTGCGCACGATGGGCGACGCGCTTGTAGTCACCAACGGCGACCAGACCGACACTATCGTGGAGGCGGGCGATTTCCGCGCCGGCTGCATGCAGCGCGAGTACGAGCCCGACGCTCCGAACTTCACGCCGCGCATCTCGGCTATCGTAAACCCCGACGGCTCTTTCGAGATGTCCATCTTGAAGCACGGCGAGGGCGATCGCTGCATCCGCGAGTTCTTCGCCTACGAGGGCGTCGATGAGGGCTGTGGCTACTTCATCAGCACCTACCAGGGCGACGGCAATCCGCTGCCCACCTTCGCCGGCGAGCCCATCCCCGTCACGCTGCCGACCCCCGATGCCCTGTGGGCTGCCCTGAACGACGACAACAAGGTGAGCCTGTATGCCAACGTCGGCGGCGAGGTAACCCTCTACAACAAGAATCTCGGCGATTAGGAGAGACTCATGAACGAACTGGAACTCAAGTACGGCTGCAACCCGAATCAGAAGCCGTCGCGCATCTTCATGAAGGACGGCAGCGATCTGCCCATTCAGGTGCTGAACGGCAAGCCCGGCTTCATCAACTTCCTTGACGCTTTCAACTCCTGGCAGCTCGTGAAGGAGCTGAAGGAGGCCACGGGGCTGCCGGCGGCCGCTTCCTTCAAGCACGTGTCCCCGGCTGGGGCCGCTGTGGGCCATCCCCTCACCGAGACCGACCGCGCCATGTACTTCGTGGAAGAGGAGGGCGAGCTTTCCCCCATCGCCTGCGCCTACATTCGCGCCCGCGGTGCCGACCGTCTGTGCTCCTACGGCGACTGGGCGGCGCTGTCTGATGTGTGCGACGCCGATGTGGCCCGCTATCTGGCGCGTGAGGTGTCCGACGGCATCATCGCGCCGGGCTACACCGACGAGGCGCTGGAGATTCTGAAGACCAAGCGCAAGGGCTCCTACAACGTGGTGCAGATCGATCCCGACTACGTGCCGGCCGAAACCGAGCTGAAGGACGTCTTCGGCATCACCTTCGAGCAGGGTCACAACAACTTCGAGATCAACGAGGCGCTGCTGGAGAACGTGGTGACCGAGAACAAGGAGATTCCCGAAGCCGCGAAGATCGACATGATCGTCGCGCTCATCACGCTGAAGTACACCCAGTCCAATTCCGTGTGCTACGTGAAGGACGGCCAGGCCATCGGCGTGGGCGCCGGCCAGCAGAGCCGCATCCACTGCACGCGCCTGGCGGGCAACAAGGCCGACCAGTGGTGGCTGCGCCAGATGCCCGAGGTGCTGAACCTTCCCTTCAAGGACGACGTTCGCCGTCCCGATCGCGACAACGCCATCGACGTGTACCTGTCCGACGACGAGTGCGACGACGTGCTGCGCGACGGCGAGTGGCAGCGCGTATTTACCGAGCAGCCCAAGGCGCTCACCCGCGAGCAGAAGAAAGACTGGATCGCGAAGATGGGCGGCGTGACCGTGGGCTCCGACGCCTTCTTCCCCTTCGGCGACAACGTGGAGCGCGCCCGCAAGTCCGGCGTCGATTACATCGCCGAGCCCGGCGGCTCCATCCGCGACGACAACGTCATCGAGGTGGCGAACAAGTACGGCATCGCCATGGCCTTCACCGGCATGCGCCTGTTCCATCACTAATCGGGCGTTTGGGGCCTTGTCTGGGGCCTAAGGTGTCGGTTGTCGAACCCTTTGCGGCCGGCCTTTCGGGGGCGGCCGTTTTGCGCCATAATGGGTACGTCATTGGCCCGTCGGGCCGCGCGTGGGAGCGCGGTGCGCGCCGTGGACGAGAATGCGGCAGGTACGTGCCTCGGGAAATGCGGGTGGAAAGCCCGCGCTATGCCAGTAACCGTAAGGTTCGCCGTTGCGCCGAAGGGCGTGGCGGCGGCGAAGTCGGAACACCGAGCCGAGCAAGAGGGCCCTGGAAGAAAGGATAAGGAACTATGAACAAATTCGACATCACGGAGCTTCCCAAGCAGTGGCTCGTGGCCTTGGTGGCCCTGGCCCTTACTTTCTTGCTGGTGGTGCCGGGCTGCGCCAGCGAGGCGGCCGATAACGACGGCAGCGGCAGCGGAGAGAACGCGGCCGAGCAGGCGGCCCAGGTGGCCGAGGAAGAAGGCCCCATCGAGGCCGGCCAGGCGGCCGAGGACATTGTCGTGCCCGTTTCCATCACGATGCCCGAAAGCGCCGGCGCCGAGCCCAAGACCATCGAGGTGACGGTATCCGATGGCTCCACGGTGCTGCAGGCTCTGGAGGCCACGGGCTGGGACGTGCAGGCGGAGGACAGTGACTACGGCAAGTTCGTCACGTCCATCAACGGCATCGCCAATGGCTCGGAGGGGGATGCCTCCGGTTGGGTGTACACCGTGAACGACGAGCAGGTGATGGAAGCCTGCGACGTGTGCCAGCTGACCGCCGGCGACTCGGTGCAGTGGTCGTTCTACGTGGGCTAACCCGCAGCTCGTGTAATCTGACGGGCTCCTCCCCGCGAGGAGCCCGCTTTGCAGCTCCGTTGTTTCTCTCGGCGTTCTAAGGAGTTCCCCATGATCATTCTCGACGAGCCCTACGCATCGGTTCCGCTGCTCGATTGGATGGAAGCCTCGGCCCATCCCGTGCTCGCCAACGGGTTCACCGAGAAGCTGGTGGCTGGCGGCCGCACGCTCAACCTTGTGGACGCCGACGAGTGCGCTCGGCGCCTGGAAGCGGGGGAGCGCATCTACACGAACTCCGAGAACGCCCTGGCCTGGATTCTCGACCACGTGGAGAACCCGACGCTCACTGACGCCATCCGCCTGTTCAAGGACAAGGCGGCCATGCGCGAGAAGCTCGCGCCCTTAAGCCCAGGTCTGTTCCACAGAACCGTCGATCGCGCGGGGTTGGAAGCGGTGAACGTCGCCGACCTTCCGCTGCCGGTGGTGCTGAAACCGGCGGTGGGCTTTTGCTCCATGGGCGTCTACGTTATTGAAGAGCCCGAGGACTGGGCGATGGCTGTAGCCGATATCGCCCGGCGCGAGGACGGCTGGCACGAACGGTATCCGGAAAGCGTTGTCGGCAGCAGCGAATATCTCATCGAAGGCTACCTCGCGGGCACGGAATACGCCCTGGACGCCTACTTCGACGAGGATGGTGCGCCCCATATCCTGAACATCCTGCGTCACGACTTCGCCGGCCCCGAGGATACCTCCGACCGCATGTACCTCACCGACGGTGCCATCGTGGACGCCTGGAACGACCGCTTCACGGCGTGGCTGGCGGCCGTGAACAAGGTGGTGGGCGCCCGCAGCATTCCCGTGCACGTGGAATTGCGCGTCGACGGCGACACGATCGCCCCCATCGAGTTCAACCCCCTGCGCTTCGCAGGCCTCGGCGGCACCGATGTGGCTTTCTACGGCGTGGGCCTGCGCACCTACGAGGCCTTCCTGGAAGATACGCCAGTCGATCTGGCGGCGCTGTACGCGGCGCATCCGGGCAAGGTGTACTCCATGTCGCTGCTGAATCCGGCGCCCGAGGCCGATTTGGCGCGCCCCTTCGATGGTGCGGCGCTCTGCGATCGGTTCAGCCATGTGCTCGCCTACCATGGGTTCGACCCGGTGACGGTGGGCTTCTACGGGTTCCTGTTCCTGGAAACCGATGCGGAAGGCACGGGGGCCGACGAGCGCGATTGGCTTTTGCGCAGCGATCTCATGGAGTTCGTGGGCGGCGCGTTATAATGATGCACCTACCCCTGTCTCCTACCACGACGGAGGTGCGCTGATGCGCGGCAATTTGCAGAAGATCATGATCGGCCTGGTGGTCGTCATTGTGCTTGCGTTCATATTCTTTTCCGGCGACTCGCTGGTGAAGCTCGTCGACACCATCAAGCAGGGCACGCCCTTCTTCATCATTGCGGCGGTGGTGGCCCAGCTGTGCAAGTACCTGGCCCAGGGCCGCGGCTTTCAGGCCTGCTTCAACACGGTGAACGGGCACATCAGCTACCGCACGGGACTTTCGCTCGTGTTCGGCACCTTCTTCATGAACACGGTGGCGCCTTCTATGAACCTGGCCGGCACGTCGCTTGTCATGGCTACGGCCACGCGCAACGGCATGCAGGCGGGCAAGGGCACCACGGCGGCGCTGCTCATGCAGCTGTCCATCGATTCCGGCTTCGTCATCATCATGCTCACCACCTTCGGCGTGCTCACCTTCACGGTAGGGCTGCAACCGGGCTGGCTGGCACTCGGGCTGGTGGCCGTGGCGCTTGTGGGCGGCCTCGTGTTCGTCATCGCCGTGGGTGGCCTGAAGCCCCAGCTGGTGCTGAAGGTGCTGCGACCCTTCGTGAAGCTCGCCGACAAAATCCTCGCGAAGTTCAAGAAGCCGGCCATCGACGAGTCCGTGGAGCGCACCATCCACAACTTCTCGAGCGCCGCGCACCTCATCACAAAGAACCCGCGCAAGACGGTGCAGTCGTTTTTGTGGACGACCCTTTCCAGCATCTGCGAGATGAGCTGCTTCGTGCTCGTCGGCTTCGCGTTCGGCGTGCACCACCCAGAAGCGCTCATTTGCGGGTATGTTGTGGCCACGCTGTTCGCTATGATTTCCTTTGTGCCCCAGGGCGTCGGCGTTGTAGAGGCGGCGGTAACCGTGGCCTTCGCGCTCTTCGGCATCGATTCGGCCACGGGCCTTGCGGTGGTCATCGTCTACCGCGGCATTGTGTTCTGGCTGCCGTTCCTCGTGGGCGCGGTGGTCATCCAGCGCATCAAGGCGTTTATGCCGCTGGGAAAGCGCGATCTGAAAGGCAAGGCCGAAGCCATGGAGAACGAGCTGCCCGACAAGGTGGAGGCCGTGAAGCAGGTTGAAGCCAGCGGGGCCGCCAAGTGGGAGACTGCCGAGGCGCGGCCTGAGCTTGAGAAGGTGCCGGCAGGGGCCTCGGGAACCGCGACCGGGCCGGGGACGGCCCCAAAGGAAACGAAGTAGGCGGGGGCCGGGAGGACGCCTGGCGCGAAAGGATGCAAACGCGATGACGGAGACGAATCTGACGGGCGCGGCCCTGGAAGTGGCGCAGAAGCGCGAGACCCAGGGGCTCAACCACACGCTGGGCGTTCACTTCACCAAGGTGGAACCGGGCCTCGTCGAGGCGGAGATGCCCATCACTCCGGCGCTTTTGCAGCCTTTTGGTTTTCTGCACGGAGGCGCCACTATCGCGCTTCTGGAATCGGTCGCTTCGGCCGGCGGCGAGCTGGCGTGCGACTTGGAGACTGAGCAGCCCTTCGGCGTGGAGGTGACCATCCGTCACAAGAAGAGCGGTCGGGAAGGCGACGTGGCTCGCGGCGTGGCGAAACTCGCCGAGCGAAAACCGTCGTCGAAGGCCGGCTACAAGCTGTACTGGGATGTGGCCGCCTACGACGGGGACGGCGACGTCATCAGCGACGGCGTCATCGTGGTGAAGGTGGTGCCGAAAGACTACCTCGCCCAAAAGCTCGCCGAACGCGGGCAGGCGTAAAATTCCGCCGACTTTTCTCTTGCGCTGGGCGGGCTCTGTGGTATCATAGCGTTCGCTGTCCGCAAGGAAGCATTTCGGGTTGTGGCTCAGTTTGGTAGAGCGCTGCGTTCGGGACGCAGAGGCCGCAGGTTCAAATCCTGTCAACCCGACCATCGAATTCAAGAGCCGGCCCCGCGCCGGCTCTTCTTGTATGGAAGGGGAATGCTCATGCGCATACTCGTCGTGAATGCGGGTTCGTCGTCGCTGAAAAGCCAGCTTATCGAGACCGACGGCAAGGTTTCGCTCATGAAATGCCTGGCCGAGAAGGTGGGAACCCCCGACGCTTACATGAACGTGGCCTTTGCGCCCGATTTCCAGAAGGTCACCTATCATGTGGCGGATATGACAGTAGCCGAGTGTCTGAAGAAACTTTTGGAAGTGCTGGTGGACGATCCGGAGAGTCCCATCAGCGACCTTTCGCAAATTGACGCCATCGGCAACCGCATCGTGGCCGGCGGCGAGTACTTCACCAAGTCCGTCATCATCGACGAGCCGGCCCGCGAGAAGCTCACCTTGTGCGAGGAGCTGGCGCCGCTGCACAACCCGCCGGCTGACGCCTGCATCGATATGATGGCCGTGCTCATGCCAAGCACGCCCCAGGTCGCCGTCTTTGACACGGCCTTTCACGCCACCATGCCCGCGAAGGCCTACATGTACCCGCTGCCGGCTCGCTACTACGACGATTATCGTATCCGCCGCTACGGCGCCCACGGCACGAGCCACCGCTACGCGGCCCAGCAGGCGGCGAACCTGCTCGGCCGTCCGCTGCGCGATCTGGGACTCATCACGTGCCACCTCGGCAACGGCGGCTCCATCACGGCGGTCAACCACGGGAAGTCCATCGACACCACCATGGGCTTCACGCCGCTGGAGGGCCTCATGATGGGCACGCGCTCCGGTTCCATCGACCCGGCCATCCTCACCTACATCATGCGCCGCGAGGGCATCTCCTTCGACGAGATGGATGCCGTGCTGAACCGCGAGAGCGGCGTGCTCGGCGTGTCGGGGCTGTCGGCCGACATGCGTGACGTGCTGGCGGCGGCCGATGCGGGCAACGAGCAGGCGCGGCTGGCCATCGACATGTACGTGTACCGGGTGCAGAAGGCCATCGGCGGCTTCTACGCGGCCATGACCCGTACCGACGCCGTGGTGATGACCGCCGGCATCGGCGAGAACTCCGCCGAGCTGCGCGAGCTCATCTTCGAGGGGCTGGCTCATATGGGCATGATCCTCGACCGCGAGCGCAACCACGTGGTGGGCCAGATCGGCGTGAACCGCATCATCTCCATCGACGACAGCCCCATCAAGATCTGCGTGGTCACCACCGACGAGGAGATGCGCATCGCCCGCGAAACCGACAACCTCGTGAGCCAGCTGGGGTAAAACCCTGCTTGTCGGCAGGCGGCAAGCCGTCGACCCGTAGCCCGGAGCGGCATTTTGACGGATGCGGGAGCGCTGCGTGGCAAAATGGTGCCTCGGGCTGCGGTGTTTATGTGGGATAACTTTCTAGAAAATGAAGAAATACCAGGTCATAAGCTTGGACGTATTTGTTATATTCAGCTTACACCGCAGCCCGAGGCGCGAAAATGTCGGAGACGACGACTGGTGCTGACAAAAAGACGGCCCGTGCTACGGGTGCCAGGCGGCGGCACTCGCGGCACGGACCAGATGTTGCTTGGGGCTTCTTACTTCCCGGCGGCGGCGTTCTCGCCGGCGATCTTGCCGTACACCATGCACATGCCGCAGGAGAGACCCTTCAGCGAGATGGGGTACTGCACCGCGAAACGGCCGCCTTGGGTGGCGCCGGCCGCGTACAGGCCGGGGATGAGCTCGCGGTCGGTGTTGTACACGTGGCAGTCCTCGTCGGACTCCAGGCCGCCCAGGTTGCCCAGGGTGAGGGCGCATCCGCACTCGGCGGCGTAGAAGGGGCCGTTCTCCAGGGCGAACAGGCGCTGGGGGCTCTTGAAGAAGTCGGTGTCCTCGCCGGCGCGGGCCAGCTCGTTGTAGCGCTCGATGGAGGCCTTGGCGGTCTCGACGTCCATGCCCTCGATCATGCCGAGCAGCTCGTCGATGGTGTCGGCCTTAAGGCAGCGGCCCTCTTCCACGGCCGCATCGATGTCGGCGGGGGTGCGCACGTTGATGCGCAGGCCGGAGGCGGTGTACTCGGGCAGAGGCTCGTCGCGGTAGATGCAGGCCACACCGTGGGCGGCGGGGAAGTATGCCAGCTGCTCGGGCCAGGAGGCGTCGAAGAACTGGTAGGCCTTGCGCTGCGGCTGGAGCCCCACCTTGGTTTTCCGCCGCTGGGTTCTACGCGC
>OGQL01002459.1_pt1 | contig 11922 bp, 23 predicted proteins | sample 1553211 | NCBI WGS metagenome assembly OGQL01 (sample SAMEA2579942, study PRJEB22360) | human gut metagenome
CCCTCATATCAATGTTCATATGGATTCGTAGCCTTAACTGCCTTCGGCTGGAAGTTGCCGAGGGCAGTTTTCTTTGGTTTTTTCGGGGTATTATATCATTTTTCTGAAAAAAACTCCCAAATAATACATTAAGAAAATATCGATAAAACCGCACCGCTTGAGTTGACAATCTTCGTGCAACTTGTTAGAATAGGATCAAGCTGTAATGGGCGGACTCTGCCGTCTGGTTTCCGGCATTGCCTGTTCGCTCGGTACTGTTCTCCCCGGACAGACCGTTTTTCCCCAGTCCGTGCAGATACCAGTACGCCTGCACAGGATAGCGGTACCGGTATGCCGCCTTCTGGAATGCCTCCGGAGAGGCATCTTGTGTGGTCTTGTAGTCTACGCAGAACCCGTCACGCAGATAGTCCGGACGGCATTTGCAGCGGATTCCGGTGTGGACATCGTCCCAGAAAAAGGACTGCTCCGCCCTTCCGCCGGTGAGCAGCTGTCTTGCGGTCTGGCAGTGGCTCAACGCCTCCGCCATGTCGGTGCAGAGCCGGTAAATTTCCGACGTGATGACGGTCTTTCCGGCGGCGGATTCCTGAAACGCCTGATACGCTTCCCTGCCAGCTTTGGTGCGGCGGTCGGTTTCCGGTGCGACGGCGAATTCGTCTGCAAATCCGGACGGCTCCAGTATCATCTTGTGGACAGCCGAGCCGACCAGCAGTGCCGGTGTCTGCTCCGGCGGGTGGGCTTTGCGGTACTGCCAGTGCAGCGGCGAACGGTGTATCTGATCCAGATCAGACTTGGAGATCGCCGGGTCTGCGTGATATTCCCGATTGGTCATGTCAGAGCCTCTCCTTTCTTCCGCAGCAGCAGCCCGTCCACCAGTGCGTCCATGCAGTCCGCACACAGCCACAGATCGCTGTCATAGCACGGCAGGCAGACGAGTTCTTCTGTTTCCTGTTCGCATTCGTCGCACACCAGCACTTCCCGTTCGGCATCGTGCGGGTGATACGGGCAGGCTTGCCCCATGCAGCCCATTTCCGGCGGGCAGCCTACGCAGTCGCTGACGTGCTCGATCACAGTTTTAACCAAAATTCTTCACCTCTTTTTTTGCCAGATTACGGATTTCTTTCAAGAGGCTTTTTATATCACAGGAGACATGCTCAAATGTTTCGACTTCTCCGAATTCGATTGGAATCAGCTCTTTGTTGTAGTATATTCCTCTGAAGTTTTTGTAAGATGCACGGAACACGAAGTACTCCGTTGCTCTGTCTCCGACGTATCCCCATCCATCCGGGTAGATTTGCAACTCAATTTCGGAAACGTGCGGCGAAACGCTAACAAACACCTGCATTTTGGTTTCCTGTGATTCGTTGATAATCATAGCCAGACGTGTGATTTCTTGCACGGAATCAATGATTTTGTTCTTATCCACGCTTGCACACCTCCTCTGCCTCTTCTTCTGCATCCTGGAACACCGCCTGTTCCAGTGCCAGTGCGGTCTCATACCCCTGGAAGATATCCTGCATCATTGCAAACCAGTTTTCATCGGACACCGCATCATCTCTGCGAATGCTCAGTGCCTGCATCTTCTTTACTTCACTTTTTTTCATTTGACATTTCCTCCTAAGTGTGATATGATAGTGGTGGTTAATTTTTTTCCATGCCCCCGTTACCGGTTGCCGCCGGTGCGGGGGTTTTCTTTGTGCTGCCGCCAGCCGCTGTGCCGCACACCGTCATACGCCGCAGCCTCTTCCAGTGCGATGCGGATATGCTCCAGACGGGCGGTCAGCTCCGTTTCCTGCTGATTCAGATAGCGGTTGTGCTCCTGTAGTGTGTCCTGTGCCTGCTCCGGCTCTGCGGTCACTTCTGCGGTCTGCTTTTCCTGTTCTGCCATTGTCTTTTCCTCCCTGGCTCTGTTACGTTCTTCTTCGCTCATTGCGACATACTTCCCGTAGGAAATCCCCAGTTCTGCGGCTGCCTGTGCAGCTGCGGTCAGCGTATCCCGTCCTGCTCTAGGCTTGTTGCCTTTGCAGTCCGGACACCGCTTTTGCCGTCCGCCGTTGGGCAGAAACGGCTTGCCGCACATGATGCAGATCTTCTCAGTGGTTGGTCTTGCCATGGGTGGCCCCCCTCAGCAGAGCACCTCCGATCGGCAGGAACAGCACGTCCTGCCAGTGCATTGTCAGCTCCAGATCGCCGTGCTCGTTCTTATACGCCTCGCAGCACTGCAGCGACGGGCGATGCTCCACGGTGTACTCTGTGTCGCCGTTGGTGTTGATGTGCTTGTGTTTGATGGTCATGTGTCAGTCCTCCTCGTGTTACTTCGTCAGCTCCTGCAGCAGTTCGTCATACGCATCTCTGGCGTGCTCGTACGCCGTTCTGGCGGCGTTCCGCTTGTGCTCTGCTTCTTCCACACGTCTGGCGGTGGGCCACATGTCCTTGATAAGGCAGATGCCGCCGATGGTCCACAGGTCGGCGATGTCCTTCTTGCTCCGGACTGCCGGGTGGTAGCAGTAGATGTAGTGGATCTCGCTGAACTCCGCCTCTGTGTACGGGCGGCTGGTCAGACGGTCAAATTCGGATTGTAGCATTTAGGTTTCCTCCTTGTCCATGATTTCATCGAAGTGTACAAAAACCAGGGAAAGCCTTTTGAGCATTGCTCCCAGTACCTGCTTTGCATCGTGCTTACCGTTGCTGCAATCTGCCACGATATTGGCAACGTATACCGCACCTGCAAGATAGCAAGCTATCACGTCATCGCCGCTGACGCTGCTTATCTTTGAGTTCGGCGTGATCTGCTCGTTCTCGTCCATCTCGATGTGGATCTCAATGTGTTTCTTCTTTTCTTCCATCTGGCTTGTCCTTTCTGCCGCTTTTGCGGCTGGTGTCTTTGAATTCCCTGCACTGGTACAGTCTGCTCCGCTCCGGGCAGACGCTGTACCAGTAACAGGTTTTACAGGTTGTCTCGTTCTGCTGCATGCTTCTGTGCCTCTACCGCAGCGATCGCTTCATCGGCATGCTGCTTCACATACTCCAGAAACGCTGCGAAGAAGTCGTTCTGCGGTTCTTTGCCGGAAGAACGAACTTCCACCGGCATGTCTTTCAGATTGGTTTTTGCCATGTTATGCTCCTTTCTATTCAAACCCTGCTGCGTTCCTGCACATTGTCCTTGTTCTGCACTTGGAACTGCTGCCTGTCAATCTCGTCCTTGGCAAGTTTATAGCCGTCGAGAACGCCAGACAAATAACTGAACCGTTCCAGCGGTGCGACTACGTCCAGTGCCGCGTGGATCAGCTGCTGTGCTACTTTGGTTGTTGTCATAGGTATCACTCCTTTCCGAGTTGAGATAGTGTTTCCTCTGTCTGCTCTTTCACTTGGCTCATAAAGCCCAGACTGACCTTTTCCATTTGGTCGATTGACTCTGCGCAAACTTTTTCCAATCGTTTCATTGCCCGAATTAGATAGCATCGTGCAATAACAAATGAAACAATAGCTGAAGATGCGATTGCAGCTAACAGCATCATTTTTTTCACTTCCTTTCTGTTGTATTCCCGACTCCGATGTGGTATAATGGAGCGTGAGAAAAATGGGGGTGATGTTTATGTTACTCAAAGATGCCGCAAAAGAATTTTTGCGATCAAACCCAAAAACAAAATTTTTGATTATACGGGACAATGCAAAAGTCGGGGAATTTATCGGGATTCATGTGGAAACCGATAAAAAAATAAGAATGATAACTAGAAACGGCATTCCAAAACCGGGCGATCATATCCAAGACGGAACCGGGGAAATGTACATTGTAAAATCTGTCGAAAACATCGGCAACGTTATCACAATCAGCTATTAAAGAGCCTTTGCAAAATCCGAAACGCCTCATCATCTCCGCTTTTCGCACGGTCATAAAGATAAGCGATTATTTCTACAGAAGCAGAACGCTCTTCTTTGTCCTTACTGCTCCGGTCACAGGTATCCAGCAAATACCAGATACTGAATGCAATCACGCAGGAAGATGATAAAATGCTCAAGATCAATCTAGCGATTTCCACGGGTTACACCTCCGAATTTATTTCTAGCATACGTTTGAGTTCATATGCTCTCTGGTCACCGCACTGTGATTGGAATTTGATATAACTCAGCACTTCCTCTTTCAAGGAAACGCTAGCCAAAAGCGTTTTCAGTTCAACGAGCCGCAGAAAATCGTGCAATATTGATGCGGAACAGTTCAAGTGATTTCTTTTTACAGCACCGTCAATCTGATCTTCTGCAACTTCCACTGCTCCCTCTCCAAGCACCGTGCAAAGTTGCTTTTTCAAAAGGTCATATTCTTCTTTGATGTCCATATTTTTCACTTCCTTTCTGGTATTGATGCGAATCGAACTCAGCCAAAAACGCCCCGTCCTTGCTGCGATACTCCGTAATCAGGCGAAGTGGATTGGTAGAGGAATTTTCCTTTCCTGCCAAATAGACTACTTGCACCACCTCGATGACTTTGGCATCTTTTATAACCTTTGCTTGCTCCATACCATTTTCACCTCCTCAGTTTCGTTTTCCCCTAAGGGGAGATACAAGATTTTCGGCGTTTACGCCGCTTCCCGTTCGATCAGCGGATAGATGTCATCGGATTTCAACAAGTCATAGATAAACAGCCGTCCCTTTTGTGTCCAGTAGGTATGCGGTTCGGCAGCGTGTTCCATGCCGTCGTCGCCGTGGTAGGTGTGCGTCTTGGTGCTGGTGTAGCCCATGCCCGCATACTTCTGATACAGCAGCCACGTTTTGCCCTGTTTATACTGCACGCCGTGTTTGTGGAGATATTCGTTCAGCTTCTGAGCACTCCACCCATAGTCCTTTGCGATCTTACCGATGGAGATCAGGTCCTTGCAGTTCAGCACCACGTCATAGTAGCTTGCCTTGGGTTGTAACTCTGCGATCTGCTGGTTCTGCACGGCAACGGTGGTCAGAAGTTGCTGTTTCTCTTTCTGTTCTTCGATCCAGCGTTGTGCACGAAGCACAGGATCTTCAATCATGTAGCTGTCACGCTGGGAAAGTTCATGTACGCTGAAATAGGTATCCACCAACATTTCATACGCTTCCCATGCCTTGTCGGTGTTCAGGCTCTTTGCATGGAGCAGTGCACCTTTTTCCGTCCAGAGGTAAAACTTATTAAGATTTGGCGACACGTTGGCGACACGTCAATTTGTCCGGTCGCCTTAAATTCTCTCAATGTATCACCGGTCAAACAATAGTAATGCTTGCCCTCTGTATACCGCTCCTTGTTTCGGTTGAAATTTCTTTGGATCAAATCTGTGCCTGTTTCGTACCACTCCGCAATTTGTGCAGTAGTCAGCACTCGTTGGTTGTTGGTTTCTACAACTTGTAGACTTGTGTTCATGTTTCATCTTCCTTTCTGTGCTGAAACAACACTTCGATCGGCGTTTCCGGAAACCACGTTTTCTGAATGAAGATTGCCTGCTCCACGGTGAATGAACGTTTTCCGCACGTTTTGTGCCAGAGCGTCCCCTCATCTACGCCGAGTACCTGTGCCATTGTCTTTTTCTTAACGCCTTTGCGTTTGATCTCGTATTCGAGAAACGGGTAATTGTAATCCTTTTGTTTCATTTGTTTCCTTTCTGTCTGATTTACACTTGACTTTTGTAATAATTTGTGGTATGCTATAAGTATCACCTTACACGGAAGGAGGTGATATAATGGCGAATACCAAGCAGACGAGTAAGTCGGTTGCTTCCAAGGCTTCGAAGGTTCTTCGTGACGGAAGATATAGCAAAACCTCGAAGTCTGTGGCAGGCAGTGCACTTTCTCAGACAAAGAAGGGTAAGTAAACAGTTACTTACAATTCTTTTTGCGGCAAAACGAGGTGAGGCAATTGTGCTTTGCCTCGTTTTGTTATCCACGCACTTTTATGTTGCATTTCGCAACTTACGAAGCAAAAAAATATATGCCAAAACCGCCGGAATCGATTCCCAGAGCATTTGCAAGCTTTTCTGCTTCGTCCAAGAAAAACGGGCGGACATTGTTGATTTTCTGATTGACAGAGCATTCAGAAAGCCCCAGTAATTTTGCAGCATCTGCCTGTGTCATACGCTTTTCACGCATGATGCCTTTCAGCTTATCGGAATTTACCATTTTCTCACCTTCTTTCTTCGTTGCGTTTCGCAACTCTCTATTTGCAATTATACCACAGAAAAATTGGTTTGTCAATAGCGTTTTGCAACTTTTTTTGAAAAAATCGAAAAAAACTATTGCAATGTGCAATTTTATGTGCTATAATCAAATCATGAAGGAGGTGAGGAAATGGACAACTACGAAGCAATTGAAATTGGAAAACGCATTCATGACAAACGAATTGAATTACATATTACACAAGAAGAACTGGGAGCAGCTGTCGGCATGAATAAATCAACGGTACAGCGGTATGAAACCGGACAGGTCAAAAAAATCAAGCTGCCTGTTCTGGAGGCAATCGCAAAGCACCTCGGTGTCAATCCGGCATGGCTTGCCGGAAAAAGTGATGTAATCAAAGAGGAAACAACGGAGCAGAGCCTTTACGACCGATTCGACAACCTCCACCCCGTAAAGCTAAAGCGTTTCCCGTTGCTGGGCGAGATTGCCTGCGGCAAACCGATCTACGCCGATGAAGATCACGAAAGCTATGTTTCCGCAGATGCGGATATTCGTGCGGATTTCTGCTTGAAAGCCAAGGGCGACAGCATGATAAACGCTGACATTCACGATGGCGATGTGGTCTTTATCCGCAGCCAGTCTATGGTGGAAAATGGTGAGATCGCTGCCGTCATCATCGAAGATGAGGCTACGCTGAAACGTGTCTACTACGACCGTGAAAACAACCGCCTGCAGCTGATCGCAGAGAACCCAAAGTATGCACCGCTGGTATATACGGGCGAGGAACTCAACTATATCCGCATTCTGGGAAAAGCGGTAACGCTGATGCGGGAGTTGTGAGGTATTTTCTATAATGAAAAAAGGGGGGGGTGAAAAGTATGAAGAAATTCAGATGGGTGCTATTCGTTTTTACAGCCGCTTTTTTCTTTAGTGCGTTGAGTTCAAAGGTTTATATTAGCGTGATATGCCTTGCTCTCGCTGCACTTTTGATAATTCCGGTGAAGCCTTTCGGGAATCTCATCAAACAAAAGATAGACCAAAAGACGGGTGCCGAAACACGGCGAATCATCTCTATTGTTCTTGCCGCTGTATTGTTCATATCCGGTTTTATTCCGTTAAATCAAGCCGGAAAAAGAATGAAAGAAAATCAAGAACGAGAACCTCGGAATCCAGTAACGACAACAAGCACGTCTGCTGTTGAAACCACAACTACAACGGTAACTACAGTAACCGTTCAAACAACAACTGAAAGCAAATTCCCGACAGATATTTCTATTCTTACAGCCGAAGGACACCCTACATACTACGGCAGCATAAGCAGTGCTCACTTAGTATGGGATACTGCGGATAGCAGAAAAATTTCCTTTGATGAAAGCAACCGAAAGCGTCATGCGATAATATACCTTGATAGCAGAAGCAGCAACACCATACATAATATCGAAGTTTATTTTAATCATTCAAAAGAGTTAGACGATTTATCACTTGATGATGCCCTTAGAATTGCGTCATCATATTTGCCGTATGACATTTTGAGCAGATATTACGACTTTAGTGATTCGTATTGTGTTAGTCCAAAAGATGAAAATCATGAAGAAACCTACTATGTTGTGTCTTATCGACTGAACGAAAGCGGTAAAAGCACGGATTATGACGGCTCTGTCGATATTATCTTTGAACTTTCTAAAGAAGATAAGATAAATTATTTTTCTATCGGGTTTGGTGCGCCACACTGGATGAATCGACTTGATTTTAACGGGTATGAAGAAGTCGAATGGCAGTATAATTTCTTAGAAAGTACTGTTTCATAGAAAAAAAGCCCCACCGAAATCGGCAGGGCAGCATCAAGTATAAAAAACCGCCCCACGGCAGCAACCGTGAAGCGGCAAGAGGAAAAACTATTGCGATAATAGCCATTCCACAACAAGGTCTATTATAGCATATTTCCTCGTAAAAATCAAGTCTTAGGAGGAAATTTACACATGAATGCAGTGATCTACGCCCGTTACAGCTGCGACCGGCAGACCGAGCAGTCCATTGAGGGACAGCTTCGGGAATGCAAGGCGTTTGCAGCGTCTGAGGGCATTAACATCATCGGCGAATACATCGACCGTGCGATCAGCGGCACAACTGCCAACCGTCCGGAATTTCAGCGAATGATCGCCGACAGCAGGTACAAGACCTTTCAGGCGGTTATCGTGTACAAGCTTGACCGCTTCGCCAGAAACCGCTATGACAGTGCCATGTACAAAAGCAAGCTGAAAGCCAACGGCGTGCGGGTCCTCTCTGCCAAAGAGCATATCACAGACAGTCCGGAGGGCATCATTCTGGAAGGACTGCTGGAGGCAATGAACGAGTACTACAGTGCGGAGCTTTCCCAGAAGATCAAGCGTGGCATGCGTGAGAACGCCATCAAGGGCAAGACTACCGGCGGCAACGTGGCTCTGGGCTATCGCATCGGAGCAGACAAGCAGATGGAGATTGACCCGGCAGGTGCGGCACTGGTACGCCGGATCTTCACCAGCTATGACAGCGGCATGACATTCACTGAGATCTGCGACGATCTGAACCACGCCGGCTATACTACCAGCCGTGGCAAGCAGTTCCGCATTGATACCATTTCCCGAATCCTTGCCAACCAGAGATACACAGGGACGTTCCAGTGTGCCGGAGAAGATGCCCACTGTCCCCCGATCATCGAGCCGGAGCTGTTCCGGAGCGTGCAGGAACGTCTGACGGAATCCAGACACAAGCACCGCCACACCCAGAGCCCCCATGACTATGTGCTGACCGGGAAAGCGATCTGCGGCACTTGCGGCAGACGGCTCACCGGCAGAGCCGGAACCAGCAAAACGGACAAGCGGTATTATTACTACTGCTGCCCGAACAAATGCTGCGGCTGGCTGCCTGCTGCGGAACTGGAACATGCTGTGCTGGATGCGATCGCACAGTACACTACTCCGGAGGCGTGCGAGCAGATCGCAAATGCCACCTATGCACTGTACCAGCAGAGCACCCACGAAAACGCCGATCTGACGGCTGCACAGCGGCGATTGCAGGAAACGGAAAAGAAACTGGAGAACGCCGTAAACGCCGTGCTGAACGGCATCACATCGGCAGCCCTGCAGGCGACCATGCAGCAGCTGGAGCAGCAGAAAGTGGCTCTGGAAACGGAAGTGCGACTGCTGCAAACCGACGCACCGGAGCTGAAGCTGGAGCATTTCCAGTACTTCGCACACCGTCTGCTGGAAGTACAGGCAGAGGGCACGGAGAAAATCTTGCAGCTGCTTGTGAATCAGGTCATCGTGTACAAGGAGCAGATCACGGTGCTGGTCAATCTGACCGATAAAACAAAAACTCCCCCGCTGGAGCAGGTAACCGCTGCTCTGCGGGAGAGTTCGTGCAGTATTGCGTGTGGTGGAGGCGACGAGAATTGAACTCGTGTCCGAAAACAAATCCACACAACTTTCTACGAGCGTAGTTTATCTACATTGATTCCCGTTCAAAGCTGCCGGTAAACAGGCTGCTGAGAACGGTAGTTCAAATCCGATCCTGCGGTGTGAACAGGCCGCCGGAACGTTCACCACTGCAATGATGCCGCAGCGCAGACCGTGGTACTTCTGCGGGCGACAGTAGCTGACTTAGGCAGCTACCTGCAGGCTCTTGTTAAAGCTTACAGTAAAGTTCTTTTTAGCGTTTAATTTTAAACGTGCCGCTGTTTTAAGAGATGCAGCAATCTCTGCTCGCTTATCATGCTTCGTTGTCCCCGTCGAAACCGTTACGCCCCCATTCTGCCAGCTGTTTTGTCACTGGTTGTGTTCTTTGACTGCACGCCGGATCTGACGCTGTGCATCAGCTTTCGCAGCCGTCTGCCGCTTGTCGTACAGCTTTTTACCCTTGCAAAGTCCGACTTCCACTTTCACACGGGAATCCTTGAAATACAGAGAAAGCGGAACCAGCGTCAGACCGTCCTGCTTGACCTTGCCAAACATCCGGTTGATCTCCTGATGGTGCATCAAAAGCTTTCTGACACGCATCGGATCTGTCCGGAACAAGCCGTCCTTTTCATAAGGGGAAATGTGCATTCCTTTCACGAACAACTCGCCGTCTGTAATGTCACACCAAGCATCCTTCAGATTGACATGACCCAGCCGAATCGACTTCACTTCATTGCCCTGCAATGCAATTCCAGCCTCATAGCGTTCCAGAATGAAATACTCATGCCGTGCCTGCCGGTTGTCACAAATTTTTTTGGTTCCCTTTGTCTGCACTGCACGCACTTCCTTTCTGTATTTCGTGTTAAAATAGTATAGCACATTTTTCACGTCTTGTCAAGCTTTTTTCAGAATATCTTTCATGTCCGAATCTCAACTTTCGTGCAGAAGGCAAGCGAAAAAGAGCAGCTTTTTTATTTTTTCGCATTTTCCAAACCATAAAGCAAAAAACGACTGGAATTTCTCCCAGTCGTTTTCTTTCAGCATTTGCGGTCAGTTCCCTTCCCTGCTGATTTTTATTCTACATTTTTCGTTTCGTCTGCCTTATATTCAAAAAAGTCGAAGTCGGCATAGTGCTGATGCTTTACCCGGTCTGCACAGGTGATTCCCACCATAGTCCCTGTAAATTCGCCGTACTTACAGTACTCATCGGAGAACTTTGTGGTATCAAACGGAATGCCGATCTTCTCGTAGTTCTCGCCGTCATAGCTCCAATAGAACTGAGAATGTCTGCCGTTTATCACTAAGCGGAAGTAGATCGGTACATCATCCACCGGAATCCGGGTGTTCACGAATTCCGTCTTTTCGCCGTTCTCCAGCTGGATGATCGAGATAGCACTCTGCCCCAGCGTTTCGCTGTAGTACTTCCGGAGATTGATATAGTTCATGTTGTCGTAGTAAAGGATCAGTCCTGCGCTGTGCTGATGCACCTCCGGAACAAATTCCATTTTTGTGGTGATCTGTGCATAGACACTGGTCAGCTTTCTGGCAAGAATGCTGGTCTTGTTCAGAGAAGTTCTTGCCTCCTGTCCACGCAGTCTCACCCAGCCCGGACGAGCCGTAACATCCGCAAACCGCTGCGGCATGATTCTCGGCGCATAGTACCAGTTGCCCAGGGTGTCGCTGTCGAAGTCGTCGAAATTCGGGATCTGCGGCACAGGATACTCCGGCAGCCTGCTCTCTTCGCAGTATTCCTTTGCAATGTTCGTGCCGTCTGCCATGCGCAGCCAGCCATCCTCTGTCCACATCATTTTCTGGATCGCCGTTTCTCTGCCCAGTGTGCAGCGCAGCTCCGGTGTAAAGGGACGGGAGCAGAGATGCACCAGATATACCTCACCCAGGGAAGTTTCCACATAGCTGCCGTGGCCAGCCTTTTGCAGCACCACATCCGGGTTGTAATACTTGGGCTTGAGGTGATCCGGATCATGGCGCTCGTTGGAAACCGCCGGATTGGATGTGACAATGGGATTCTTCGGGTCACCCGCATAGGGACCCCACACGTTTTCAGAACGTCCCATGGTCACGCAGTGGTTATAACCGGTTCCGCCCTCGGCGCACATGATATAGTAGTAACCGTTCCGCTTGGTCAGATGCGGTGCCTCGATGCAGCCTCTGTCCGTACCGCCTTTCCAGATGCGTTTCGGATAGCCGATGATCTCTTTCTTCTCCGGGTCATATTCCACCATGCAGATCGCACCGGGCTTTTCATAGCCGGCACGGGTTTCCCAGTCCAGGGAAACGATGTACTTTCTGCCGTCATCATCGTGGAGAATGGAGGCATCAAAACCGGAGGAATGCAGAT
>OGQL01002473.1_pt1 | contig 11844 bp, 10 predicted proteins | sample 1553211 | NCBI WGS metagenome assembly OGQL01 (sample SAMEA2579942, study PRJEB22360) | human gut metagenome
GAGCGGCAGGTCAGCGTCGGCGGCAAGCGCTATGTGCTGCCCGAGCTGTTTATGGTTATGGCGACGCAGAACCCGATTGAGCATGAAGGGACCTATAATCTGCCGGAAGCACAGCTTGACCGCTTTTTGATGTATATCAGAATTGATCAGCCGGAAGCTGAGGCGGAGAGAAAAATTTTGCGTCTGGTACGCAACGAAAACCGCGAAGCCTGCGGCGCCGATATCGAATGTTGGGCCGATAAGGGGCAGAATGAGCCAAAACTCAGCATTAAAGACGTGCAGGCAGCCCGGCAGGAAGTTTATAACGTTCATTTGAGCGAATCGATAGAAGAATATTTGGTGCAGCTGATTATGGCGACGCGGCATCCCGAAAAATATGCTCCGGAACTCAAAGGGCAGATTTTGTACGGCGCCAGCCCGCGCGCGACTATTGCGCTTGATCGCTGCGCCCGAATCAACGCCTGGCTGGACGGGCGCGATTTTGTAACGCCGGAGGACATTCAGGCTGTGGTTTATGATGTTTTGCGGCACAGGATTATCCTGAGCTTTGAAGCTCAGGCGGAAGGTTTGACGACAGATGAGGTGATTGGGGGGATTGTGCGTGCCGTTCCTCTGCCGTAAAAATTTGTATTTTGGGTTATTAGAGCAGTTTTCGCGGGGCTCGAAAAACTCACATAGGTTTGTCTATGCTCAAGTTTTTCTCGCCCTAAAAACTACTCTACTAACCTCAAACTCCAAATTTTTACAAAAGGTTGGACAGTGGGTTATTAAACAATGAAAAAAGTTAAGCAGATTGCAGCCAAATTATTTCACAAGCCGGAGATTAAGGTTTCCGGCGGGGGGCTTTATGCGACTCCGGAAGAATTGATGGAACAGCGCCAGTTTGTCCGCTATTTGCGAAATGTTCATAAAGTTCCGGCAACTTCAATACAGGCCGGAGACGTTAAGTCCGTTTTCAAGGGACGGGGAATGGAATTTGAAGAAATCAGGCCCTATGCCTTTGGCGACGATGTCCGCGATATTGACTGGCGGGTTACGGCGCGCAAGCTTTCTCCCTATACCAAGCTGTTTGCCGAAGAGCGTGACCGCGAGGTATATGTGTTGTTGGATTTGTCGCCCAAGATGTTGTTTGGCACCAAAAAGGAGCTTAAAACGGTAACGGCGGCCAAGATTGCCGCTTTGCTCGGCTGGATGTCGCTGGAAAACAAAGACCGTTTCGGCTGTGTCGTTTTTGACGGCGAACACAGTTCTCTTTTCAAACCGCAAAACCATCGTGCCGGGCTTTTGGCACTTTTGAACAAGATTTCCGAGGTCAGCCGCCGGGTTATGGAAATGAAAAGCTCACCCGCCGCTTCATCGTCTTTGGACAAGCCTTTGCAACTATTGCAGAATACTCTCAAAAGCCGGGCGATTGTTTTTGTGGTCAGCGATTTTGACGATATCAGCGAAAAACAGCAGAAAAATCTGGCAATGCTGGCGCGGCGTTCGAGTCTGGCCTGTATTAACGTTTTGGATATTTTGGAAGAAAATCCGCCGGCTGCCGGGGAATATATGGCGGAATATGCCGGACGGCATCTGGTTTTTGACAGTGCGCCGCAGGAATATCGCCGGGGATACCGGGCTTATTTTGCCGAAAAGAGGAAGGCTTTTAAGAATTTTTGCCGCAAATTTTCCTGCCGCTATTTGGAAGTGCGGACGGATTTGCCGCTTTATCGGCAGTTGAAAGACGTATGATTGCGGGGCGTTGCTATAACTCTAGGCTTGACAAAATCATAAAATATGCTAAGTTCTAATGAGAATTATTTTGTAACTATAATTTGAGAAGAGATGAGAAAATGGTTAAATCGAACGAAAATGGAGCATATAAAAGAGGGCAGGAGCTGCTCGATCAGGGAATGTACAGAGAGGCAATCGAACAATTTGACGTGGTGATTGCCGAACAGCCGCAATCGTGGAAGGCGCTGAACAGCAAGGGGTTTGCTTTTCAGAAAATGAGCCGTTATACGGAAGCGGTGGAGTGTTTTGACAAAGCTTTGGCCTTAAATCCGAAGTCTGTCGAGGTGCTTAATAACAAGGGCGTTACCCTGAGCATGCGCGGCCTGTATAAAGACGCTATTGACTGTTTTAACGAAGCGGTGATGATTGACAAGACCTCTTTGGAAGCTCTTAACGGCAAGGCGATTGCGTTGCAGCATATGTTTTCTTACAAGGAAGCGTTGGATGTGCTGGAACAAGCCATGAAAATTGACAACAAACATACTCAGACTTTGCTCAGTATTGCAGTTACGCTTCAAAAACTCAAGCAATATGACCGCGCAATTTCTTTCTTTAAGAAAGTATTGTCCGGCGATAAGTCCAACATTAAGGCCTGGAACGGCGTTGGCGTCACTTATCAGCTGATGGGCGACAATAATTCGGCGATTAAGTGTTTTACCAAGATTTTGAATATTGACAGTCATGAGATTCAGGCGTGGATCAGTATTGGCTTTGTGTATCAGAAGATGATGAAGTTCAACGATGCGCTCAAGTGCTATAAGAAAGCGCAGATGTTGATTAACAATCGTTATCATCACAAATTGTATGACGGGTTGGCAAGTTGTTTGACCAAGTTGTCGGAGTTTGATCAGGCGATTGAAATCTACAAGCAGATATTCCAGCGCGAAGAGGGCAAAAAGAAGTGGGATGCGCAGCGTTCCATTAAGTTTGTCAATAAGCTCAAGCGCAAAAAGGCAATCGGCGAACTGCCGGATATTATTCCGGCGGACAGCGCCACAGCATCAACACCAGATGCGCCTGCGGAATAATCGACAGGACGAAATTAAGGGCGGTTCCGGGAGGGGCCGCTTTTTTGTGTCCGGTTTTCCCTTGAAATCCGGCAGTTGATAATTATGTCTTGAGGTGAGGTGTTTATCAAGCAAAGGAGAGTATGATGGGTACGTTTTTGAAATATGTATTCTATGTTATTGTGATTGTGGTTGTTTATTTGATCGGCCGAGGCATATATGAAGGCAGCATTACCGAAAAAACTACTGTCGGGCAAGTTGTCAGCGATGTCGGAACCGGAAGCAAAGAGCTGGTTAAAGACGGTATTGACGCGACGAAGAAGAGTATTGACAATTTGGATACCAGAACTTCTGCCGAAAAGGCCCGTGATGCCGGACAAAGTGCGGCGGATAATGCCAAGGAAGCATCTGCCGATGCCTGGAAAGCAACCAAAAACGGTGCGCAGAGTGCGAAAGAGAGCGTTGCGGAAGGCATGGGTAATATGAATGCCCAAATGAATAATTAGTCGGTCTTTGGCTTGTTTAAAATGCCCTGTTTAGTCGGGGCATTTTTTTTTGTTCTTTAAAAATATTAGACAAATTTTCTTAGGGTGCGCTATTAAATTATTGCAAAAAACAAAAAAATATATTATTATAATTCTTATGTATAGAATCGTTTATGGGAGAAATGCTGGTTTTGTAGATATTTTTACTTTTGTCTAGTTTTTTTATCGGAGAAGGATTTTGTTATGTGGCGTTTGGAAAAATTCCGCCGGCGTGAGCGCGGTTGGAAAAAGGTAGGCTTATGTCTGGTTGCGGCAGCCGGTTGGGCTGTGCCGTCTGATGTTTGGGCAGCGGTTTGCTTTTTACCCGATTGTGTGGATAAGAAACTGGAGTTTGTTCCGAGCGGCGTTGAAAGTTGTTTGGCTGCCGGTTATGAGAGCAGTTCTTCGCGGATTTGTCCCGAGTATTCCAATATTGAGCATTGTCCTGAAAATTCTTCTTATATTAAATGTAATTTGCGCCAATGGTGTCTTGATCATGCTTACGTGGAAACGGAGTGTGATGTCCCTTATTATCTTGATGAAAAATGTCCGAACGGCGAGGAGCTTTATAAGAATTGTTCGGTTGATTATGAGCGTTCCTGTCAGGATTTGAGCGAGGATTATGTCGCCGTTTGTCCCGACGGTTTCGGTCGTGATGAAACGGAGGTCTGCCCGTATTCTAATTTGTATGCAAAATGTTGCAATTTATGCGAAGGGTTTGATTATGAGGCAGATGAGATACCGGAGGGGTATGTTGCCGGGAACAGTTGTTTTGCCTGTGGTGACGTTATGAAGTACGAAAAGGAGGTTAATCCCTGTATCGGTTATCAACGTTGTCCTGACGGACATAAAAGCGGTACGGACGAGTGCCGTCACGGTGATGAAATATGGTATGAAGAATGCTGCGCTTATGAGTGTGATTTGCCTTTTTGTCCGGAGGGGACAGAGTGCCGTTTTGAGGCCTGTTCGGAAAAATATTGCGGATTGGGGTGTTTGGCCGATTACGAAAACTATTGCACGGTTCCGATTACGGACTGCAATTTGTTGGGTTATACGCGGGAAGATTGCGCCGGCGACAGGTTGATTTGTCCGTATGATGAGCAAAAGTATTATTGTATTTAGAGGAGGGTGCGTTATGAAAAAAATCGGCATAAGAAAAATATTGATGTTCGGCACGGCGGGATGCTATCTAATTGGAGCGGCCGGTGCCAAAGCTCAGACTTGTACTCCAGCGCCGGACTGCGAAAGTCTGGGGTATGACCAAAGTGTTTGTCCGGGTGGTTTTTTGCGCTGCCCGTTTGATGCTGACAAGCTGTTTTGCACTCCGGAATGCAATTTGACAATTACGGCAGAACAATGTGCGGCGGAGTGCAAAAATCCGGGAAAACTTTCTTGTATCCGGGAGGGTGTGACCTATTATTCGGAATGTGGAGATAGTTTGTGTCGGGGAACCGAACAATGCGAGCAGGGACAAAAGGACGCTGATGATAATTGGAGCGCAGGCGTTTGTACTGCCGGCGGTTTGGGCGGAATCTTATACAGCGATATGACGGTCAGCAGAGAAATTGTTTCCGGCAAAACGGCTATTGGCGTCATTGCCACCGGAGATGCCGACAGCCGCCACCGTTTGGTTGTGGCGTTAAAAGATTCCGGCGATTTGAAATGGAGTACGGCAGTTTCCGATTTGTCGTTGACGAATTATGCTTTGAAGGAAGATGCGTTGAAAGATCGGAGCGGCAAAGAGAGCACATCGGTTTTGGTCGCCGCTTCGGGGGACAACAGTCAGCATGCCGGCGGGTATTGTTATAATTATACGACTGCCGGTACCAAAAAAGGGCAGTGGTATTTGCCGGGAGCCGGTGAGTTGCATGAGGCTTTTTATACCAACGGCAGCCGATTGGCGGAAACGCTTTCCAGAATTTCGGGTGCTGCCGCTCCCGTTACGGACGGTTTATATTGGACGGCCACCGAAAGAGACGAGACTACGGCCTGGGGAGTTAAGTTTGGCGAAGATGTCGTTCATTACGGCAGTAAAACGGCGCCGGATACGGTTAAGAAGGCCCGCTGTTTCTTTGAGGTGACGTATAATGACGACGGAACGGTCGCGCCGGTTTGCGAAACCGGGTATCATTGGGAGAATTCGGCTTGTACGCCTGATTGCGGCAATGGCGAGTACTGGGACGGTTCTGCTTGTAAGTGTCAAACTCAGTATACGCAGGATTGCACGGCTGACGGGAATGTCAGCGGCGGCGAAGGGATTGAGTGCGGCGGCAAGTATGCGTCTTGCAGCTGTGTGGCGGGCGCAAGCTGGAACGGTAGTGACTGTGTTTGCAACAGCAGTTATAAATACAGCTGTGACGGAGCGGGAGAACTGCCGGATACCAGTAACGGCTGCGGCGGAAAATATAAGGCCTGCGGTTGTGAGGCCGGCTATTACTGGTCGAATGGTGTGTGCAAGGTCAATTGTTCGACATTGTGCGACACCGGTAATATTTATTACAGCGACGGAACGTGCAGTTCGTGTTATAATTCTGCCAAGACAGCAATCGGCGTGATTGCGCTGAATCAGGGGAGTGCGCGACTGGTAATAAGCCTAAACGAATCGGAGCTGCTTTGGGCGCCGATGAACGAGGATGTTTCCGGCATGGGAGAAGCTTCTTCGGGTAAGTCGGAAACTTCTACTTGGGTCGGTTATTATGGTGCGGAGTTGTCGGATTATGCGCCGGGGTATTGTTATAACTATACGACGACAGGCACGTCTAAGGGACAATGGTTTTTGCCGTCGTTGGAAGAGTATGAAAAGATTATGAGCCGGGTGACCGCAGTTAACCGCGGGCTGGTTGAAACCGGCAGCCAGGCCTTATCCGGAGATTATTATACCTCAACACAGTTGGATAAGGATAATGCCGCTGTCAGTTCTGGCGGAAAGTCTGACAAACAAGAAAAGCAAAAAACACGGTGTTTGATGTATATGGAAGTTAATGACACAAATGATAAGGGAACGCTGTGTAATGCCGCTTATAAGTATTCTTGTTCGGGAGCCGGATATCTTTGCGGATTGGGAGAAACTTGTGGCTGGCTATTTAAGAACTGTCAGTGTACGGAGGGGTATTATAATCAGGACAACCGTTGTTATTCTTGTGATGCCAGTTGCGATGAAATCGGCAGTATTTATTACAGCGACGGAACCTGCAGCCTTTGTTGGCTGACTTCCAAAACGCCGGTAGGGGTTGTGGCTTATAAGTCTGGTGACAAGCGTTTTATGATTAGTTTGGAAAATAAAAGTATGAAATGGAGCGCCGATCAGGTCGATATTGCCGCTTTGCGCAATTTTTCTTCGGCGGAAGCTGCTAAGTTAGATATGGAGGGTAAGGAAAACACCCGGATTATTGTAGAGCATTATGGCGCAGATACAGATGTAAGCACTAATGCGGCGGTTTATTGTTATAATTATGCTCCAGAAGCTCTCTCGGAAACGAAAGGACAATGGTATCTTCCGGCGGCCGGAGAGGCTTATTTGAGCTATTATGCCAATAATACCATGATTAATAAGGGGTTGAAAACGCTTGGATTGACAAATTTAGGTGATCGGCATTGGTCTTCGTCCGAGTACACGTACGACGACGCGTGGTACGTGAACGCCTATAGCGGCGGTGTGCTCAACCTCAGCAGTAAGTCCAACGACGATGGTTACGTCAGGTGTGTCCTCGCTTTTTAATTAACTATTTGTCTATTTTACTATTGCTAAATCGCAGCGAGCGACTGCGAGCTGCGATTTAGAAAATTCTTCGGGTAACAAATATTATTATGTGTTTTCTTTCTCTACGGGTTCCGGAGGTGCTTCTTGGTGCCTCCGGAATTGTTTATGAAGGAAACATTTTTTTCTGACACGCCGGTTTTGTTTACTATTTGTTGATTATATTGTATTATCATATTATAAGTTTGATATCTGTAATTGTAAGGAAGTTTTGATGTCTGAGAAAAATTCTTTTGAAGTATTTGACAATACGCTGGTGCCGATGGTCATTGAACAAACTGCAAAAGGGGAGCGGTCGTTTGATATTTATTCCCGCTTGTTGAAAGAACGGATTGTTTTTCTGACCGGTGAGGTTAATGATGAGGTGGCGTCTTTGGTTTGTGCCCAGCTGTTGTTTTTGGAATCTGAAAATCCGAAAAAAGACATCTATATGTATATTAATTCTCCGGGCGGCGTGGTAACTGCCGGGCTTTCGATGTATGACACGATGCAGTACATCAGCTGCGATGTCAATACCATGTGTATCGGGCAGGCCTGTTCAATGGGGTCTCTGCTGTTGGCCGGCGGGGCTGCCGGAAAGCGTTTTTCGCTGCCCAATTCGCGGATTATGATTCACCAGCCGAGCGGCGGAGCCAGGGGAATGGCTTCCGATATTGAGATTCAGGCGGCCGAAATCCTCAGAATGCGCAAGATGTTGAACGGTATCTACGTCAAGCATACCGGGCAGAAGCTGGCGGCGGTCGAGAAGGCGGTTGACCGTGATAATTTCATGAGCCCCGAAGAGGCCAAAAAGTTTGGGCTGATTGATGAAATTGTGGTTTCCCGCAGTGAAATAATTAAGTAAACATGAGGTTGATATGACAGACAAGACCGATAACAATGATGAAATTCTGCATTGCTCGTTTTGCGGCAAGAGCCAGTCGGAAGTAAAAAAACTGGTGGCCGGGCGCGGCGTATATATTTGCGACGAATGTATTGAAGTCTGCATTAATATTGTGGCCGATGAAATGAGCGAAATGGCAAAAGACAGCGGCGAGGGCGCCAATGTCGGGCAAAATTTGCCGACGCCGTCAAAGATTAAGGAATTTCTTGACCAATATGTGATTGAGCAGGATTATGCCAAAAAGGTTTTGGCGGTAGCCGTCTATAACCATTATAAGCGGTTGAACAGCAAAAAGACCCAAAAAGACGTGGATATTTCCAAGTCAAATGTTATTCTGATCGGTTCGACCGGAAGCGGAAAAACGCTGTTGGCTCAGACGCTGGCGAAGATTCTTGATGTGCCGTTTGCGATTTCCGATGCGACGACGCTGACGGAAGCCGGGTATGTCGGCGAAGATGTGGAGAACATTATTCTGAAGCTGGTACAGGCGGCTAATTATGATATTGAAAAAGCGCAGCGCGGCATTGTTTATATTGATGAAATTGACAAGATTACCCGCAAAACCGACGGGCCGTCGATTACCCGCGACGTATCCGGCGAAGGGGTGCAGCAGGCTTTGCTGAAAATTGTCGAAGGAACGGTTGCCAATGTTCCGCCGCAGGGTGGGCGCAAACATCCGCAGCAGGAATTTTTGCACGTTGATACGACCAATATTTTGTTTATTTGCGGCGGTGCATTTGCCGGTTTGGAAAAAATCGTTGCCCGGCGCGGGAAGGAAACTTCCATTGGTTTTGGGGCCAAGGTCAGCGGTCCGGATGAGCGCGGTATCGGCGAAATCATTAAAGACGTACAACCCGAGGATTTGTTGAAATACGGCCTTATTCCCGAGTTTGTCGGGCGAATGCCGGTTATTGCCACATTGTCGGATTTGAGCGAAGATGCGTTAGTTAAGGTTTTGACCGAGCCGAAGAATGCGCTGCTGAAACAATACGCCACTTTGTTTGAGATGGAGGACGTCAAACTGACGGTTACCGATGAGGCTTTGCGTGCAATTGCCAAAAAGGCGATTGAGCGTAAGACAGGAGCGCGCGGTTTGCGGGCTATCCTGGAAGAAAATCTGATGAATCTGATGTATGAGATTCCGGATAAAAAAGATGTTGTGGAAATTATTATTGATGAAGCTGTCATTAATGACAGCAAAGAGCCTAAGTTTGTCTTAGGCGATAAGACACAGAAGACGGCATGAGTTTTAGTCGTGCGCGACTGATTATGAGAGTTTTAGAGCCCTGGCCCCCGAGAGGGGGCTTTTTTTATGCCTTTGAAAGCAACGTGTCAGGCGCGTGATTCAGAAGCGCTTGTTGTTTTCAGGGTGGAATTTCTAAGCAATATCTTGCAGGAAAGGAGGCTGATAGTTGGGGCCTTTTAAGAATTTGCCATCGGCGCGCTTCAGGGGTTTGCCGTTGACCAGTTTAGACATATTGCTCTTGTGAACGCGGGCAAAAGCCTCCTGCATGGGCAAGCCTAAGCTGACGACCATACCGCTCAAAACATATTGCAGGTCGGCCAGCTCCTTGAGCATTTTGGCACGGCTTTCGCGGGTGGTGGTTCCGGAGGTTTTAAGTTCGCCCAGGAGGTTGTCAATTTCAATGTTGAGTTCTTCCATTTCTTCGTTGAGCAGGCGTTGGCGGAGTTCCAGCAGCGGAATGCTGCATTCTTCATTGATGGCCAGTTCCATGGCCCGGTGGCATTCTAAAACCTGAGCTTCATATTCTTCCATGGGTTTTTTCCTTTCGGAAAAACTATAAGCAGAATTTTTTGACTTGTTAAGACCAAAAATCGGCCTGTTTATCAATTAAATTTGACAAAAACGCCAAAAAAAGTCTTGTGAGGGGGTTAAAATTGTGATATTATTAAAATGTTAAAATACTATTTTGGATATATTATCAGTCAGCCGATCAGATTCTTGGCAACGGGAAATCTTTTGCGGTTAATCATAATGTGTTTAGGGTAGGATTTTGGCTCTTGGTGCGAAACACGCATTAAGATTTTTTTATTAATCTAAAAAATTTTTTTGTATGAAAACGAAGAATGAAGGCCTTAAGGCAAAAGTGATTGAGAAAGCGGTAAAATTGTTTGCCGCAATCGTGAAACTTTTTCCGGAACTGTGGTTCCGTTTTACCAAGAAGTCAAACCGGTACGCCGCTTATTTTATTCCGAATTTGGAAAAAGAGCGGAAAATGCTGGTGAAGTTGCAAGATTCAGAGATTCCGGAACATCTTTGGAGCCAGGAGATTCGTCTGGAGTTTTTGGGTAATGTTTATGAGACCGAAGTATTTTGTGAGGATATTCAAAATGCCGCGGAGTTTGATGCTCTTTTGAAGGTGGCTGTTCGGGAGGCAATCCGGAAAGCTTGTATGAATAAGGGGTATACGCTTAATCGGGCGCAGGTTATCAAAGTTTGCAACTGTTGGCCAAGAGACTGTATGGAGCCATTGATGAGAAATCAGCCAAGAGATTTTGATGTTAATGTTATAAAATCATTGGAACCTGATGCTTTACATGTTTTTATACTCTATGGATCAAAATATGCGGTTACGACTGAAGTGCTCGAGTATCTGACAACAAATATTGATCTTGAATCCGGGCAGAAGCAAGATTATTTCCTGCTGCTTCAGAATAATTTGGACAAGTATCCAAAAAACAGAAAGTCTTTGCAGTTTTTGCAAAACTTTTATGAGCTGTATCAGGCTTGGGTACGGGACAACGCGGCGAGAGACGTGTTTAAGCTTTGTTTTGAAGATTGGTATAAAGCCGAGGATTTTTCTCATTTTATCAATGTCTTGATAAATAAAGCGCTAAACGAAAAGAACTTTCGGATTCTTAGTTCTATCGCCTGGAAGTATCAAAATTCGGATGAAAACCGTTTTTATGATATTATCAGGAGAATGGTACGGGTCGGAATTCCTTGTCCCGTTTTGTTGTCCGCAGCCGGTTTTGCCGAAAAACAGCCAGAACTGTATGCCGATGCTGTTAAGGTTTCGCTGGTACAAAACGTTGTTGATGAGATTTCTCCGAAAGTTGCAGCAACTTTTGAAAAGAGTCTTTGGACGCAATATGTCTTGGTGATGGCGAAAGCTGGGAAACTCAGCTACGAGCAGTATTCCAAGTTGGATAGAGAGCTTAAAAGTCTGGTTATTGGTATTCAGAAAGATCATGCAGATATTGCTTGGCTTGGTGAGCATCCTCATTTGTCCGTAGATGATTTGAAGAACAAAAAATTTTCTGCATATGTTCAAATGTGGATGAGCAGATACTTCTGGCGAGCTTTGGAGTTATATGTTATAGAGCATGAGCTTGAAGTTTGTGTTCTCAAGAATATTATGAATGATGCCGACAAACGAAGTTTTTTGGTTCAGTATTGCCAAGTTCATTCATTTTCTCCGGAGTTGCGAGAGTATCTGAGCTTTTCGCCAAACAAAGGCTTGCTGCCGGCGATCTGAAAAAGCTGAATGGAAAAGGTGTCCGATAATGGGCACCTTTTTGGTTTGGGGGGGGGAGGAATATTTTTTTGCGGATGAGGATATTTGTTGAAAAAGGTAGGAGCTTGATTTTTTTTATAAATTCAAAAAAAATGAAATTATGTGCAAAAAATCTGAAAATTTCTCTTGACGAGAATAAAAAAAACTGTATATATAAAGGCACCGAATGAGTTGAAGGTAATTCGAAGTTGGCCGGTTGGCAGAATGGCTTATGCAGAGGACTGCAAATCCTTTTATATCGGTTCAATTCCGGTACCGGCCTCCATCATTCCGACTTAGCTCAGTGGTAGAGCAATCGGCTGTTAACCGATTGGTCGCAGGTTCGAGCCCTGCAGTCGGAGCCAATAACAAAAAACAC
>OGQL01002477.1_pt1 | contig 11829 bp, 6 predicted proteins | sample 1553211 | NCBI WGS metagenome assembly OGQL01 (sample SAMEA2579942, study PRJEB22360) | human gut metagenome
GCCGATGGTCGCGCCGCCCGCCCCGACAGGGCGGGGGGCGCCCGCCTGTCCAACGGCTCCTACGGCGAGGAGAACGACCGCGCGTTCCACGGCTTCGGCAACGACCTGGTGCGCTGGCTGATCAAGAAGATCTACGGCTTCGCCTTCGACGACGTCATGACGGGCTACCGCGCGTTCAACCGCGTGTTCGTGAAGACCATGCCGGTGCTCTCCGAGGGCTTCCAGATCGAGACGGAGATCTCCATCCACGCGGTGGACAAGCGCTGGCGCATCGAGGACGTGCCGATCGACTACCGCGACCGCCCCGAGGGCAGCTACTCGAAGCTCTCCACCTTCGGCGACGGCGCGAAGGTGCTGCGCGCCATCACGAGCCTGTTCAAGGACTACCGCCCGCTGGCGTTCTTCGGATGGCTGGCCCTGATCCTGCTGGTGCTGGCCGTGGTGGCGGGCATCCCCGTTGTCGCCGAGTACGCGGCCACCGGCCTGGTGCCCCGCATCCCCACGATGCTCGGCAGCCTGGCGCTCGCCGGCTGCGGCGCCCTCTCCTTCGTGACGGGTCTTATCCTGGACACGGTCGCTAAGAGCCACCGCCGCCAGTGGGAGATCGACGTGTACAAGGCGATGAACGGCTTTTATCGCGAATAGCCGCAGGGGCTTTGCCCCAGGCCTTTGTAGAATGAAAATAGTAGCTTCACTAGAGAAGGAGTGCGCTCATGGAGGCATATAAGAAAGAATTCATCGAGTTCATGGTGGAAAGCCATGTGCTCAAGTTCGGCGAATTCACGCTTAAGAGCGGGCGCAAATCCCCCTTTTTCATGAATGCTGGCGCCTATGTTACGGGTGGTCAGCTGAAGCGCTTGGGTGAGTACTACGCTCGCGCCATTCATGACAACTTTGGCCTGGATTTCGATGTGGTATTCGGTCCCGCATACAAGGGCATTCCGCTGGCTGTTGTTACCGCCATCGCCTTGGAGGAGCTGTACGGCAAGGAAGTTAAGTACTGCTGCAACCGCAAGGAAGTGAAGGACCACGGCGCCGATGCCGGCAACCTGTTGGGTGCCGAGCTTCACGATGGCGACCGCGTGATCATGGTTGAAGACGTTACCACGTCGGGCAAGTCCATCGATGAAACCTACCCTATCCTGAAGGGTGCCGCTGATGTTGAGGTTAAGGGCCTGATCGTCTCCCTGAACCGTATGGAAGTTGGCAAGGGCGGCGTGAAGACTGCGCAGAAGGAAGTCCAGGAAAAGTATGGCTTCCCTGTAGCTTCCATCGTAAGCATGGCTGAAGTTACCGAGCTCCTGTACAACCACGAAGTTCAGGGCGAAGTGGTGATCGACGATACGTTGAAGGCTGCACTCGATGCTTATTACGAGCAGTATGGTGCCAAGGAAGCGTAGATTCCAGCCGAATTGGTTTTTCTTGAGGCGTCTGCATAGCGGGCGCCTTTCTTGTTTCTGATTTTGGATTGCTGGTCATGATGCTCCGCGCATTTTCGCGGGATTTGCCCTGTTGCGGCGATCGGACCCATTGCAAAAAACAAAAAACTCGGTATCTTTGCAACTTTTTTGCGATTAGGGGCTCTTCTCGGTTCCTTCAGGCTTGAAATATGCCATTTTTGCTGCGTTTTTGTGCCGCGATTCGCGATTGGGGAGCTCGCAACAATTGCCAATCGCAAAAAAGTTGCAATTCGGACCGATTTTTTGTTTCTGGGTTCCTGGGAGGGCCCCCGAGGCAGTGCTGGGATGTTATGGGCCCGATGCGGAGCGGGGGTGGATCTGGCGCGGGGCAGGGTTGACTCGATGCAGCGCCAGGGTATTGCTTGGCCGCGGCGCTTGGGTGCTGTCTGGGTGCCGCGCCAAGGTGTTGCCCAGGTGCGGCATCGTGATGTTGCCCCACTGCCGCGCTAGGGAACTGTTTGGGCGTGGCGTCGTGATGTGGCCCGAGCGCGGCGTTGCGAAACACGGGCGGCGCCGCGGGGTTGGGCGCTTGCTCGTGTATCGTGTCGTGTTATTGCTTTCTCTTAAAATAAGTAACGCCGCGTTACTAAAGTTGGTTTTCCGCTACAATGGGCGCAGAGAATTTGTAGAAGAACAGGTAAGGAGCCCCCCCCTATGAGCAATCTTTTGGATACCCCTAAGTTGGGTTTTGGCTGCATGCGTTTGCCCCTTACTGACCCCAAAGATCAGAAGAGCATCGACATCGAGCACTTGAAGAAGATGGTCGATGCGTTCATAGAGGCTGGCGGCACGTATTTTGATACCGCCTATGTCTACCACGAAGGCGAATCGGAAGTTGCCATGCGCAAGGCGCTGGTGGAGCGCTATCCGCGCGATTCGTTCACCATTGCAACCAAGTGCTTGGCTTGGGCTCAGCCTACCGCAGAAGACGCTAAAGCATGTTTGGATACTTCGCTCAAACGCCTGGGCACTGACTACATCGATTTCTACCTGCTGCATAACATGGGCGGTGCGCGCACGGCGAAATTCGATGAGTACGGAATGTGGGAATGGGCCGCGCAGAAGAAAGCCGAAGGTGTCATCAAGCACTTGGGTTTCTCGATGCATGACAACGCCGAAACGTTGGACAAGTTGCTCGCCGATCATCCCGATATGGATTTTGTCCAGTTGCAGGTGAATTACCTCGACTGGGAAGATCCTGTGGTGGAATCGCGCAAATGCATGGAAGTTGCGCAAAAGCACGGTGTACCCGTGGTGATTATGGAACCCGCTCGCGGTGGTCGCTTGGCGGACTTGCCGGAACGTGGCGCAAGCGTGCTGAAAGCGGCCGACCCCGACAAGAGCGCGGTTTCGTGGGCATATCGATTCTGCTACAACCTGCCCAACGTTATCAGTGTGCTCTCGGGCGTATCGACGTTGGAGCAGATTCAGGAAAACGTGCGCGAATGGAAGGCGAACGAACCCTTATCCGCCTTCGAAGAAAAGGCGCTGGGCGATGCGGTTGATGCTCTGAAGAGCGTGGGGTTGATCCCTTGTACCAACTGCCGCTATTGCGTGAAAGACTGCCCTGTTGGCGTGAAAATTCCCGAAGCCTTGGGTTTGCTGAACTTGGAAAAGATGACCGAGAACCGCGAATTTGCGAAGAGCCAGTACGCCTGGCAAACTCGCGACGGTCGCGCTTCCGCCTGCATTCAATGCGGTGCCTGCGAGGACATGTGCCCGCAAGGCATCAACATCATTGAGCTGCTTGAGGATGCCGCCGACTTCTATGAGTAGCGTGGGAGAAAAGGAAAGGTACCAGATTCCCATCTAGCGAGCAGAGCCGCGCTTGCGGCGTAAGTCACGAGCGCGGCTCTGCTTTTGCGCCTTATTGCGAATACAGGGAAATGGGGCAGGCGCTAGGTTCCCGCCAAACAGGATGCATAGAGCACTTGGCACTCTGCCATTTGCAGCAGACAATTGCCCGAGCAATAAAGCGGGAATCTGCTGCTGGTTCCTTTTCCTGCCTATATTCCGAGACCACCCATGTTGTGGAAGCGCTTCTGCAACATGTCGGTGGGGTAGGCGGTATCGCAGAATTGTTCGATGGGATTCTGCGGCGGAATGCCATCGGTGCGGGCATCGGCGCGCAACAAAACGATGATGGTCATGACAATGTCGAGTGCCATGAAGATGGAAAGCGCTGCCGTTGCCACGCGGTACGGGGCGCCGGTGGTGTTCACGCGGTTGAAGATGCGTTGGCATAATTGCAGGCCAACCTTTACCCACAGCACGCCAATGGTGCCCCAGATCAAGCAATGGAACACGTCGGTGCGCCCGTCAAAATTGAGGGGGATGTTCAGGTAGCTCCACGCCACCACGCCCCAAAATGTTTCCATGGCCCAGCTGGCGAAGTACTCAAGGCTGCCGCCTACCACGGCGCTTACTGCCAAAAGCAGCGGAACGCCTTTGTCCTGCAAGGGTTCGAGCAACATGGTTAACAGAACGGCCGCCAACCCGTAGATGGGTGAAAACGGCCCCCAGATGAAGCCGGCGCGGCTTTCCAACTCGCCGAACGCCACAAGGTGCTGCAGCGTTTCGCCCATAAGGCCAACGACGGACATGCCCATGAAAATCCACACCAGCTGTCCTGGATGTTCGGCAAGATGCGTTTGCTCGTGGGTTGCCGAAGCGGAATGACGGTTAAGTTCGCGAGCAAGTTTCACCACGGCAATCCTTTCGTTCGGGGTTTGTTGTTCGCTGGCAGTGCAGGGGGTACTGTGCTGTTCAACGCTGGTGCGGTATCGGTTGCGCGCGATCCTCTTTGGGGAGCGGCGCAGTCGACGCGCATTTGTGCGACGCCACCTTTGCGGGAGCGGCGTCGGCATGTGCAAAGGCGAGAGGCTGTTGCGCAGGGATCGTGTGAAAGCGATTTTCCTGCGTTGCCCGCCGCGCAGACATGCCAAGGACATTCCTTGCGTGGCGTGGTTTCGTCCCAATGCACTCAACGCGCATTTGCACAGCATTGTTCATTGTAACTTTTACGTCCCACGGCGGGCGGAAGAGGCAGGAAAATTACACCGTTAAGCGACCTTTGCCCTGCAGTTCCTGCTTTGCATCCGCCTGTTTGCTAGGTGCTATTCCAGCACGTCGCGACACTCAAAAAGAGCGGATGCCAGGTTCGCCAAGCGAACGGTGTACAGGCCGCCGTCCGGCGAATTGGTCATAGTGCTCATAAGGTAGGTGGTGTCGTCGGTGCACTTGATGAGCCCCGCATCGCACAAACCGGTGAAACGTTCGCTGCCAGAGCACCAGCCTGCTTTGTTGAGCACGGCTTCGACTCCTTCATCGTCGCTCACGCCGGAACGGATGAACGATACGTTCGTCTGCTCGTAGAGAGATGCCAGGTTTTGCGCAGTGGGCGTATTGGTTTTGAGGTACTGATACGCGTGCAGCCACAACAAGGCGGACTCGCGCGCGGAATAGCGCGGGAAGTGCGTGTCGTGCATGATCTCGGAATCCACGCCGCACGAATTGAGCCACTCGGCGAACCCTGCGCTGTCGTATGTGTTGCGCAGGCTGCTGAATGCGCTGTTATCCGAGTAGAGGATCATGGGTTGCATCAGGGAATATATGGACGACGAAACGCCGGAGCCCGCCGCTTCACTGCTGGATGGGTAGGAAGCATCGTTGTCGCCCAGGTGTTGGCACAGGAAGGCGGCGTAGGGACCCTTGAACGAGCTGGCGCCGTAAACGCGCGAGTCAAGGTTGTAGGCGATGCCCTTGCCGGTGTTCAAATTGATGAGCGTGAAGCCAACGGTGTAGCCGCCGCCTTCGATGTTTTGGGTGGCTGCTGCAAGGGATTCTTGCTGCTCTTCGGAAAGCGGTGTGGCATTTTCGCCTTCTATCAGGGAAAACGTGCCAGGGGCGGTGGTGAAGGAATCGACGCTGTTGAGTGCGTTGGGCGTGAGACGTTGAGCGACGAGTCCCGCTGCCGCTTCTTCTGCGGCAGTATTCGTGGTAGTTGCAACGGCGTTTGCTGCGTAGTTCACAAAGCTGCTGCTTAGGGGGATGCCGTTAGGGGCGGGCCGGCTGCTCGAAGCCACGGCTGCGCCGATGCCCACTACGGCGCACAGCGCAATGGCTGCAGCGATGGCGGAAGCTTTTTTGTGCAGGCCGAGGAAATCGCCGGCCTTTTTGAGGTATGCGGATGCTGTCTCTGCTGCACGGGAGGTGCGGTGCTCGATGGGCGTTGCCTTTGCTGCGTGGGCGGCATGGTGCTTGTCGGATGCCGTCTTTGCTGCGTGAGCGGCGCTGCGCTCATCGAGCGGTGCCTCTTCTGCGTGATTGGAGCGGCTTGCTGCTTCTTTGTCGGCGATGGCGGCGTACTCGCGTTCCGATGAGACGTCGCCGACACCGTCGCGCTGCGCTGCTGCCTCGTTGCCATGTTCAGGCGAGGGGGCATTGCCGCGTTTCGATGAGGAGGTGTCGCCGTGTTTCGGCGAAGTGACGTTGTCGCGTTCCGGCAAGGCGGTATCGCCATGCTCTAACGAAGCGGTGTTGTCGCGCTCCGGCGAGGCTGCGCTGTCGTGATCGGATGGTTCGGTGCCGTTATCGCGCCCGTCTGTGTCGTTGATGTAAGTATCTTCTTTGCTCATGTTCGCCATACTACGCGAGCACGTTTTCAGCGCCGTTTCTTGGCGGAAGGTACCAAAATATTTTCATGGTTTCTTGGACGTGTCAGCATGCGGTGTTGAATTGGCCGATGTTTCGTTCGCGTGGTGTCTCCCGGCTCCGTGACGCCACAGTGCGTTCTCAGGTGCCTGGCGATGGCAATATTTCGCCCTGGCGCGTTCCCGGGCGGCAATCCGTGGCAAGTTTTGCGCTCCATGCATCCCGAAAGTGGCCTCGGACGGGAAAATTGCCAGTTCGTGGCAAGATTCGCGCGCCATGCATCCGAAATGAGCTGGCTTTGGCAGGATATGCGCGCCATGTATCCGAAAAGCCCCGCAAATCGCCGTCGGAGGATGCATCACGTGAATATCTTGCCAGGAAGGGCCCCTTTTCGCTGCACAGACCCCTCGAATCATGCACGACGCGCGAATCTTGCCATTCCTGGGTGTTTCGTTTGGGAGTTGCGGGCGAGGCGAGGGGCGAGGCGGGGCGAGGAGTGCCGGCGCAGCGCATGCGGCTCGCTTTGTGCGAGGCGGCGCGGCGCTTTCGCGGGTTCATCCCATGCAGCTTCGAGCTGTCCCCGCTCACGCGCACGATGCTCCTGTTGTTGCGCCTGCCCTCGCGTGAGACGTGCCCGTTGCCCACCCCCCCGCGTGAGGCGCGTACGTTCCGCGGCGCCCTATGCGAGGTAAGCGCATTCGCTTCGCGTCGTTGGGTTTGCCTCTCGCCTTTCACGCGCCGTCTTTGCCTTGTGCGTTCGTTCCGCGGCGGCGCGCGTTGTTGAATTGGTTGGCGCTTCGCATGAGGGTGACACCCACAGCCCCGTTGCCGCGTCTGTGTTGTGGGCGAAGCGACGGCATCGGCGGTGGGCTACCTCACCGCGTCGCTGCATCTACCCGCCTCACCGCCTGCGTGCAGCCTCTTCTCGCCCGCGGCTTCATCGCCCCGTCCACATTACGGCCGAAGCGGCGGGATTGTGTCGTTTACCGCAGAAAACATGGCGCTGTGATGGTGTTTCGTTGAATTGCCGTTGTTCCGCGGTACTATTCTGAAAGATATCGTGCCTGTTTACGCAAAACGGGTTGTGGGACCAACGATGGCGGCGGCCATCAGAATAGGAGATGAAGCTGTCGTGAACGACTCCGACGGCGGCGGTCGATGTTGCTCGACCCGAAAACGCACCGCACAATGCAATAATTCTCTTTTTGGTCCCGCGCGGTCTTTGTCTTCGTGTGAAGAAAAGGCTGCGTTTCTGTATTCAGATGCTGCAGCGCAAACAGCGTTGCAGCTCTTCCTTGCGCGTGCTTTATGCCTGGATGTGCGCAAGCGCCTTTCCTTGTTGGCGGACGTAACGCGCCTTATGCCCTTCCCAAAGGGGGAGATGGCCGTGTAATTTCGGTTTTCTCGGAAAGGGCGCAAAGCGCACCGATTCCCCATTAGCGGAAAAGCAGGCTGGCCCTCTTTTCCGATTCTGTTCCCGCAATGAGAAATGGCCGATCCGTTTCTCGTCCCCGCAGTGAGAGATGGCGATGCCGCTTCTCACCCGCTTACGCAAGGAGTTTTGTACATAGATGCCTATTTGGTTAAGTTTGATATTGGTGGTCCTGTTCCTGCTGATGAACGCTTTTTTCGTTATCGCCGAGTTTTCCTTGGTGCGCGTTCGTAAATCGCAGATTGAGATTTTGGTGGAAGAAGGCAAGAAGGGCGCCAAGCGTGCGTTCGAGATGGCCGACAACGTTAACGAGTACCTTTCGGCTTGCCAGCTTGGTATTACGCTGGCTTCGCTGGCGTTGGGCTGGCTGGGCGAGCCCGCGTTTGCCGCGCTGCTTCACCCGATCTTCGTGTTCTTTGGCTTGCCCGACACGGCTGTCACCGTTATTTCGGTGGGTATTGGCTACTTCATCATGACCACGCTGCATGTGGTGGCCGGCGAGCTCATCCCCAAGAGCATGGCTATTCTGAAGACGGAAACCTACGCGCTGCACACAGCGGGTCCGCTTCATGCGTTCTATCGCATTACTTATCCCATCATGTGGCTGTTTAACGCTACCACCAATGGCGTTATGCGCTTGACCGGCCACGATGCCAAGAATGAAACTGAGGCTTATTCCGAGGAAGAAATTAAGCTGCTGCTTGAAGAAAGCGCTGAGAGTGGATCTATCGAGCAGGATCAGTACCAGTATCTGGACAACATTTTCGACTTGGACGACAAGGACGCGAAGGCTATCATGACGCCCCGCACCGAGGTGCTGGCCATCGACTACGACGATGACCTTGAAACGAATCTCGACTTCATGGGGAAGAACAAATTCACGCGTTACCCCGTGTTCCGCGAGGACAAGGACAACATCGTGGGCTTCGTGCACATCAAGGATGCTTATCTGCTGCCCGAGGGCTCCACGATGAAAGACCTGAAGATTCGCTCTATTCAGGCGGTGCCGGAGAGCATTTCCATCGCGAAACTTTTGCAGGTGCTGCAGGCTAAGCACACGAAGATCGCCGTGGTGGTTGACGAGCATGGCGGCACGTCCGGTATCGTTACCATGACCGATGTGGTCGAGCAGATTATCGGTCGCATGGAAGACGAGTATCTGCACGATGATCAGGACGAGATCTTGAAGGTGGGCGAGCACCATTACTTGGTAGACGGTTCGCTGCCGGTTGACCAGTTCGTTGAGTTCATTGGATTTGAGCCCGTGCCCGTGTTCGACTACGAGACCGCGGGTGGCTTGATGCTCGACCTGCTGGACAAGATCCCTGCCGAGGGCGATTCGTACGAGCTGCATCACGAGGGCACGAAAATCACGATGATGGCTCGTGTGATGGACGGCCTGCGCATCGACAAGATTGACGTCCGTTTCGAGGAGGAGCCCGAGACGGCAGAAGGCGAAGAGAAGGAATAGCGCCTAAAACGCTTAGGGCTGCTGCTATTTTCGCTGGTAATAGGCGAAGGCCGCGACGCCGGCGTGGCCGAAGGGCTTAAGCGCCCGCAGGCCCAGCAGATTGCTGCGCAGGCGGTTTTGGGTTCTGCGAAGCTGGTGCTGGATCGGGCAAGCATCCTGGCCAGTTGAAGGACGAGGTGTGCTCGCCTTTCGGTTCCACCGTTCGCGGAGTTGTGGTTCTGGAAAAGGGCGCGTTCCGCGGCACGGTGATTGACGCGCTGCGCACTACCATCGCCCGCGCGCGTTCGCCGTAAACCGCCCGAAAGGCAACAGCCGCGTTACAAACGGGCGGGCGGCCTTCGCCTTCCTTGACAGGTGCAGTTCCCATACTAGAATTCTTATTAGCACTCCTCTTGCGGGAGTGCTAATTTGCGTTTGCCCACAATATAAATAGGGTGTTGCCGCGTCTGTGCCGTGTGGCGCGTGCCATTCGCCCAAAGAAGGAAGGATCTGAATGAAGCAGTTCCAAACTGAGAGCAAAAAGCTCCTCGATCTGATGATCAACTCCATCTACACGAACAAGGAAATCTTCCTGCGCGAGCTTATTTCCAACGCATCCGACGCGGTGGACAAGCTCTACTTCAAGAGCCTCACTGATACCTCTATCGCCGTTTCGAAGGACGACCTTTCCATCGATGTTGCCTTCGACAAGGACGCACGCACCATCACCGTTTCCGATACCGGCATCGGCATGACGCGCGACGAGCTCGAAACCAACCTGGGTACCATCGCCCATTCCGGCAGCCTTGAGTTCAAGACTGAAAACGCCGAAAAGCAGGGCGAAGATGTGGACATCATCGGCCAGTTCGGCGTGGGCTTCTATTCTTCGTTCATGGTTGCCAAGGAAGTTACCGTAACCTCCCGCGCATACGGCGAGGCCGAGGCGTTCACCTGGAAATCCGACGGCATTGAGGGCTACACCATCGAGCCCGCCACCGCGGAAGAAGCCGCCGCACTGGGCGCCGACCACGGCACCAGCATCACCCTGCACCTGAAGGACAACGCCGACGAAGAAGAGTACGACGTATTCCTAGACCAGTATGAGCTCCAGGCCCTCATCAAGCAGTACAGCAACTACGTGCGCTACCCCATCCACATGGAAATGGAGGAGCGCAAGCCCCTGCCCAAGCCCGAAGATGCTGGCGACGACTACAAGCCCGAGTTCGAAACGGTGCGCGAGGTTAAAACCATCAACTCCATGATCCCCATCTGGAAGCGCCGCAAGTCTGAGGTGTCCGACGAAGAGTACGCCACCTTCTATAAGACCGACTTCCACGATTTCGAGGACCCAGCCCGCACCGTTTCCGTGCACGCGGAAGGCGCGCTGACCTACGATGCGCTGCTGTTCATCCCCAGGCGCCCGCCGTACGACTTCTACAACAAGGACTACGAAAAGGGCCTGGCACTGTACAGCTCGAATGTGCTGATCATGGAAAAGTGCGGCGATCTGCTGCCCGACTACTTCAGCTTCGTGAAGGGCGTGGTGGACTCGCAGGACCTTTCGCTGAACATCTCGCGCGAAACGCTTCAGCAGAACAGCCAACTGCGCGCCATCGCCAACAAACTCGAAAAGAAGATCAAGAGCGAACTGGAGAAGTTCCTGAAGAACGACCGCGACGGTTACGAAAAGTTCTTCAAGGGCTTTGGCCGCAATTTGGAATACGGCATCTACACCAGCTACGGCATGAAGAAGGATGTGCTGGCTGACCTGCTGCTGTTCTACTCCGCCAAGCAGCAGAAGATGGTGACGCTGGCCGAGTACGTGGAGGCCATGCCGGAGGACCAGAAGTCGATCTTCTTCGCAACGGGCGAAGCCATCGACCGTTTGGCGAAGCGCCCCATTGTGAACACGGTGCTGAGCAAGGGCTTCGACGTGCTGCTGTGCCCGCAGGATGTTGACGAGTTCTGCTTCATGTCGATGAGCGAATACAACGAAAAGCAGTTCAAGAATGTCGCCGGCGGCGACCTGGGCCTTGAAACCGAGGACGAAAAGAGCGCGGCCGAAGCAATTACGAAGGAAAACGAGGGCCTGTTCGCCGAAATGCAGAAGGCACTCGATGGCAAGGTTAAGCGCGTTGCCGTTTCCGCCCGCCTGACCGATACCCCTTCATGCGTAACCGCAGAAGGTCCCATCACGCTGGAAATGGAAAAGATCTTGGCGCAGGGTCCCGACGGCGAGCACGTAAAGAGCGATCGAGTGCTCGAACTGAACGCCGAGCATCCCGTATTCAAGGCAGTGCAGAAGGCGTTCGAGGATGGAGATACCGAAAAGGTGCACCTGTACGCCACGATTCTGTACGATCAGGCGCTGATCACTGAGGGTCTGCCTATCGACGACCCGGTGGCCTACACCCAAGCCGTCTACAAATTCATGGCGTAAGAGGGAATATAGGGACTGATACCAAATTTCCAGCTTTACTAAGGGCGTTCGCAAAAGCGACCGCCCTTTTTGTTTGGCAACACGCACAAAAGCAGAGCCCTGTTGGCGTAATTGGTCGCAAGCAGGGCTCTGCTTGTTAGACGGGTAAGCAAAAAGCCCTGGATTTCTCCAGGACTCAAAAGGCCAATGTGAAAGGATGCGCGAGAAAACAGCATCCGCCCCCATTGTCCCAAAGCAAAACAAAAGGGTCGGATCCGAGATTTCCTCAGACCCGACCCTTTGCCGTACGCGTTACCGCCGTATTGCCTTGCAGTCAGTACAACGTAGTGAGCAAAAAGTTAGTTCATCTTCCTGCGACGCAGTGCAAATGCAGCAACACCAGCAGCCGCAACGG
>OGQL01002484.1_pt1 | contig 11809 bp, 9 predicted proteins | sample 1553211 | NCBI WGS metagenome assembly OGQL01 (sample SAMEA2579942, study PRJEB22360) | human gut metagenome
CCTCGTCGATCTGGATGACCTTGATGCCGGCCTCGCGCCACATGGGCAGGTACTCAGTCGGGCTGCCGGCGCCCGTGGTGACGACCTTGACGTCGAGCTCGACGACGAGCTTGGCGATCTCGGGCGTGAGCGGGTCCATGAGCATGATGTTGCAGCCAAAGGGCTTGTCGGTCTGCGCCTTGGCCTGCTTGACCTGCTCGGCAATCCAATCGAGCTTGGCGCCGCCGCAGGCGATGATGCCCAGGCCGCCGGCCTCGCTGACCGCCGCGGCAAGCGAGGCATCCGCAACGCGGGCCATGCCACCTTGGATGATGGGAGCCTCGATGCCCAGGAGTTCGGTTACTCTCGTTTTCATGAAGCGCTTCGACCTACTTCAGGGAGTCGATGTGCTCGACGATGTCACCAATAGTCACGAGATCGGTCGGCTCGCCAAAGTCGACCTCGCACTGGTCCTCGATGTCGCAGATGAGCTCGACCATGTCGAGGGAGTCGATGCCCAGGTCCTCGATGACGGCATCTTCGGTGATGGCCTCCGGGTCAAGATCCTGGTTCTCGACCAGCACGTCGCGGACGATGTCGATAGTTGCCATGATGGTTCCTTTCGCGGTGTCTAACAAACAAGCGCGACTATTGTAGACGAAGATTTTATGAGTGAGCCGTGGTGCAAAATCTTGCGCAAACATCGCAAACGAAGGCATATTCCGGCGGAATTACTCTAAGATAGTCGGGCGTCAGCCCACCCGGACGGACGGGGGCGACGACCGACCAGCAAGGAGAAATGCCATGGGATGCAAGATCGTCGGACACGGAAAGGCCCAACCGGAGCTCGTCGTGAGCAACGATGACCTGGCAAACATCGTCGACACGAGCGACGAATGGATCGTCGAGCGCACTGGCATCCACAACCGCCGCATCGCGGTTGACGAGTCCACCACCGATCTTGGAGTCCAGGCTGCACAGGCCGCCCTCGAAAACGCAGGCGTCGCGGCCGTAGATGTCGACCTCATCGTGTGCATGACCATCTCTGGGGACGTCATCGTTCCGTCCCAGGCGGCGCTTATCAAGGCGCAGCTGGGCGCCGAGCATGCCATCGCATTCGACCTTAACGCCGCGTGTAGCGGGTGTATCTACGGCATCGACGTCGCCTCCACCATGATCGAGGCCTCCGTCGCCAGCGAGGGCGGAAGCGGCATCGGCCACAAGCGCAACGCCATGCGCCGTGCGCTGGTCGTGGGTGCGGAGCGACTCTCGCGCATCACCGACTGGACCGATCGCGCCACCTGCGTGCTCTTTGGCGATGGTGCCGGCGCCGTGGTGCTCGAGTGGGATGAGAGCGCGCCGGGCATTCTGGCGAGCTTCCTCAAAAACACCGATGATGACACCCTATGCCTGACCGTCGACGCGAACCACGATATGAGCACGTTTCCTTTTGGGGAGAATGTCGGCAACGTGGGCGTGGGTGAGATCATGGACATCGAAACCGACGAGGGCGGCTTTGCCGAGCACGCCGCGTTCATCCGCATGCACGGCCAGCGCGTCTTCAAGTTCGCCACCGCCGCCATCGTGGAGGCTGCACGCGAGGTGTGCGAGCGCGCGGGCGTGTCGATGGACGAGGTGAGCTGCATCGTGCCACACCAGGCCAACGACCGCATCATCCGCTTTGCCGCCAAGAAGCTGGGCGTTCCCTACGAGCGCTGGCAGGTCTCCATCGCCGAGGCGGGCAACACGAGTGCGTCGAGCGTGCTCATGGCGCTTTCCGATGCGTACGACGAAGGCCGCATCGCGCCGGGCGACAAGGTGATGTGCGTGGGCTTTGGCGGCGGACTGACGAGCGGCGCGCTGCTGTTCGAGGCATAGAGGGCGCAGGGCGGAAAATCGATAACGGAAATCGCGGATTTTCGGTAATGCAGCGATTAGGGCAACAAAATGTATCACATTTGTGGTACATTTCTAGCATACCCCCTAATGAATGAGGCCGATGATGCAAAGCACCAAGGCAAACAACAGAAAGGCGCTTTCGCTTCGAGTGCCCGCTTCTCTCGCCGAGAAGGTCGAAAGCTACGCTAAAACCCATGGCCTGCGGAAGACCGATGCCTACGTTCATTTCATCGAGATGGGATTGGACCAGAATAGTCAGGACATTCGAGCATCCCTTTCGGAAATTGACAGCAAGCTCGACGCGCTTCAGGCGCTACTGGGCGGTACCAGCACCGGAACGGGAGCCGTCCCGCTCGAAACGCAAGCTGTCCTCAATGCAATCTCCAAGACATCCGCGCATTACCCGGGCATAAAGCGCGCGTTGTTGTTTGGTTCGTATGCGCGAAACCAGCAGAACGCCGACAGCGACATCGATATCAGGCTTGAGCTAGACCGAAGTGCCGGCTTTAACCTGCATGACCTTGCTTCGTTCTCTAAAATGATTGAGCAAGAGACCGGCAAAGAGTGTGACGTGATTACCGCGAGCACAATCAAGAGCCAATCACTAGCGCAGGCCATCGAACGAGACGGGGTGTGTGCCTATGAGCGCAAAGAAAAGTGAGCTAGGACGAATCCAAGAAGTCTACGACATAATCGCTAAGACGCGCTCGCAAATTGCCAGCACGCAGTTCACCAAGGAGCGTTTTCTTGACCCGGCAAACGATGAAGATGACCTCATGGCAGAGGGAATCCTGAATCGCGTTCTCAGGCTTACCGAAGAGCTTAGCTACATTGAAGAAGCAACGGCAAAGAAATACGCTTTCAACGATAAGGGCGCACGTGGCATTCGCAATCGTCTGGCACATGCTTATGGCGAGGTTGACCGTGAAATCATATGGGATGTTATAGAAAACGACTTCGACGAAATAATTGATGAATGCACGGCGTATTGTGGGGATATAGGCATAGAGCTTGGCTAGGATTAGATAGTAGCGTGGCCGTGTCGGGCGTCCTGCATCGCGAGGCGTGGTGGCAGGGAGTGGCCGACGTCCAGCTCAACGAGCGCCAGCGGAAGATGCTCCGGCTTCTCCTAGGTGACTTCGAGGGAAAGCTCACGTCCGGCAAGTGGGCAAAGATCTGCAAGGTCTCGAGTGGCACGGCGCTGCGCGACATCAACGACCTGATTGCGAAAGGCCTTCTCAGGCGCGATGAGAGTGCCGGTGGTCGGAGCACGAGCTACGCGTTGGTTATAGGTGACGAGATGAGTCAAGGCGAGAGTAATATTCCAACATCATGAAGACAGCTTTCGCGTTGACCTCTTAATACCGAAAACTATGATTTCGTTACCGCTACCGTAAGGTGATGGCTCCTGAGCGCCCGTCTTTAGATGGTAGAATCTTATTTCGCACACATATCTAGTATCGCTTAGGGAGAATGTCTTTTGGAGCAATTCACGCTGGATCCAGAACCAAGCATTCTTATCGAAAGCCTTCGAGATATCGGGTATTCATTCAACAGTGCTCTAGCCGACATAATTGACAACTCTATAACCGCTGAGGCAACGGATATTAGCGTGCTCGCTATTCCCGATGACGACTTTCGTATTGCTGTTATAGATAACGGTGTCGGGCTTAGCCGCGATAACCTCAAAAGAGCAATGCGCCTTGGAAGTTCAGATCCGCGTAAGGAATGCGCACAAAATGATCTTGGACGCTTTGGTCTCGGATTGAAAACGGCCTCTTTCTCCCAATGTCGTCGACTCACGGTTGTTTCCCGCAACGAAGGCAAAACATCCGCATTCACGTGGGATTTAGACTTGGTTGCCAAGAACAATGAATGGACCGTCATCGAGCATGAAGATACAAGCTCTATCTGCTTCATCGATCAACTTGGCTTAAATGGCACGCTGGTGCTTTGGGAAAAAGTTGATAGGCTCACAGGATCCAGAGGATCAGGAAGAGTCAATTACGAAAGACTCATCAGCGAAGCACAAGACTATCTAGCGCTTGTCTTCCACCGATTCCTCGCAGGTGAAAAGGGCCTGCAAAAGATTTCAATACGGGTGAACAACCTCGAGCTGGCCCCGATAGACCCGTTCAATACTAAGCACCAAGCAACCCAAGCAGCCCCAAAAGATGCTATTACAGCAGATATTGAGATGCAGGCGTTCACACTGCCACACCGTTCACACTACAGCTCCTCACAGGAATATGAAAAGTACGCTCTACCTGGTGGGTATCTGAAAAACCAGGGTGTTTACCTATACCGTGCCAAGCGTCTTATCTTGTATGGAACATGGTTTGGCATCGCCAAGAAAACAACATTGACTGAGCTCACACGCGTAAGAATAGATATTGACATCAACCAAGACGAGCTATGGAAGATCGACGTAAAAAAGGTTTCTGCGCAAGTACCCGAAGCGGTGCGCTCACGTCTTAAGTCGCTTATAAAGACAATCGGCGCGCCATCAAAAAGACCCTATCGCAGGCGCGCCACGCGTTTGACCGACAGCAAGACATATCCAACGTGGACCGCAGAAAAAAGCGGAGACAAAAAATTCTATCGCATCAATCGCGACCACCCTATCATTGACACCCTGTACAAGAGTTTGGACGAAGATGACCGCAGGCAACTGTCAACAGTCTTCTCCCTTATCGAATCCACTTTTCCAACCGAATCGCTGCTCTATGACTTCGCAAACAACGAGAAGAGCGTCGAACTCGAAACAATGAGTCGGGAAGACCTCCGCTCTTCTGCCATTACGTTTTTTTCGGCCCTCAAGCAGCGAGGCGTTGAAGAAGAAACCATCGTTTCAATCATGAAAAATGCCGAGCCCTTTGCATCTAGATGGGGTGAGAGCAAAGGTGCCTTAGGAATAGAGGAGGCTTGATGCTAAACAGCAATCCACTGATATCTCAAGTCGATAATGCCGTCAGACAACACTTCAGCGAACAAGACGTCGATCCGACTGATTCCGAAGTCAGAGCACAATACGAGATGATTTACAACGCACTTGCTGAATTACCTCCTTATTCTGAATACGACACTGACCGTGAACAAACCATTGACGCGCTTGTTGATCAATACGCTTCGCAGCTTATTATCACCAAGCGCCTAGGCTTTGCGTATCAAGACGAGGACACCGAACCCTGGCTTCGTGAAGCGGCGGAGAGGATTGAGGCGGAAAATGGCTGGTTTTATTGGAAAAGGTATAAAAACCATCTTCTCCGAGACAAGCATTGGCCAAAGAACACAATCCGAACGATAGAACGTGATACCGAAGCAGTCTTGGATCTAATGGCCGACCCAGCGGCTAACCATTCCTTCGAAAGGCGGGGGCTCGTCGTAGCATCCGTGCAATCAGGAAAAACAGCAAACTATACCGGTCTTATATGTAGGGCTGCTGACGCTGGCTACAAGATAATCATCGTTATGGCGGGCGTTCACAATGTACTCCGAAACCAAACCCAGGCTCGCCTTGAAGAAGGGTTTACGGGCTTCAACATATCGGGAAGATGCAGTGTAGGCGTCGGAAAAACTGACTCTTTGAGAAGACCAATTTCATGCACCTCACGCGATAATGACTTCAATAAAAGCCGAGCTGAGACATTTCTTGGACTACAAACAGAGCAAACAAATGAACCTCACTTGTTTGTAGTCAAGAAAAACAGCAACTCTTTAAAACAAGTATATGAGTGGCTTAGGGGGAATTCGAAATCAACCGATCCGCTCTTATTAATAGATGATGAAGCGGATAATGCATCCATTAATGGCAAGTACAAAAGAGAATCCCGCGAAGAAGAGCCCACTCGAATTAATGGACAAATTCGCAACATCCTCGGGCTTTTCGATAAGAAATGCTATGTTGGCTACACGGCTACTCCCTTCGCAAATATCCTTATTGATCCAAGAGTATGCATGGACGAGTTTGGCAGAGACCTGTTTCCGTCGAGCTTCATCTATACGCTTGAAGAGTCGAGTGACTATTTTGGCGCAACAAAGGTATTCGCTGATTACGATGACGTTTGTCCTCGCCATCTAAGATTCATAGATGATATCGACTTAATTCTCCCTCCTAAACATAAGAGCATCTCTGAAATTGACAGACTTCCTGAATCGCTCAAAGACGCGATCAGAACATTTATCTTGGCAACGACAATTCGCATTTTGAGAGGCGACGGTGACGAGCACTCGACAATGATGGTCAATGTCTCACCTTATAAACAGCCCCAGAAACTTGTGGCGGGTGAGATCAACGATTACCTAAATGATGTAGTGACCGGAGTAAAATCTTATGCAGCTCTTGATCCCGAAACCGCTCTTTCTCACTCTAAGGAATTGACATTCCTTCACGGAACTTGGCAATCCGAGTTCAAGCATTCTACGGATTTTTCATGGGAGCAAATCCAGAATAACCTGTATGACGCAATCAGAGACATTCGCGTAGTGAGCATAAACTCGGACTCACCTGAAAGGCTCGAATACGAGCTTCATACGGAACGCGTCATTGCTGTTGGAGGCTACCGTCTTTCGCGAGGCCTTACTCTCGAGGGTTTGGTTGTTTCATATTATTCACGCAATGCCAAGGCCTATGATGCGCTCATGCAGATGGCTCGTTGGTTCGGCTACAGACCCGGTTACGAAGATTTATGCAGAATATGGATGTCGGAAGAGGCTGCCGGTTGGTACAAATTTGTGGCTGATTCGACGGCAGATTTATTTGATGAGCTTCGTAATATGCGCCAAGCTTATAAAACGCCAAGCAACTACGGTCTGAAAATCAGGCAGAGCCCGGATTCACTCATCGTCACAGCCCGCAATAAAATGGGTGCTGGCATGAGGTTTAACGCTCCCATAGACCTGAATAGTGGATTTATAGAAACAATTGCCTTTGATCGAAACGCCTCGTCCATCGCAATAAACAAAGAAGCTGTCAAGCAGCTTATTAAATCAGTAGCCCAATACAAAGATGGTAGCGAAGGGGGCAAACTTTTCTATCGCAAGGTTCCGGTTGCTCATATCATCTGTTTCCTGAACAAATACATAAACGACGATGTAAGATCGCCCAAATCTCAAAAAACACCTGTTCTCAACTACATAGACGATCGGCAGAACGATGGCGAGCTATCTGAATGGGACATCTTAATCGCCGAAGGGAAAGGTGATGAGGTTGATTTGGGCGATGGCGTTTCAGCGCGACGCGAGATTCGCTCTCCAGGAAGTTCAACAAGCTCGAGCTCTCTCATAGTTGGAGACAGGGGACGCTTAATGAGCCGTGGAGCAGAAAAGACTGGCTTGAGTCAAGACGAGCGTGAAATAGCTGAGAGCAAATTCATCAACGATCACAAAGACAAAGAAATCAAGAACATTTCTGACAGATATTACAGAAGAGAGAGAACATATCCCCTCCTGATCATTCATCCCGTACTTATGAAATACTCTGACGATCAACACAAGGATAAAAAAGGGGGTATTTCCAGCCCTTCTGCAGCAAATTGGGATACTTTGGAACATGCTGAAGAGGCCTACGGCTGGAGCATTAGTTTTCCTTATACGGAAAAGTATACGAGGCCCGTCGATTACATTTTCAATCAAATTGCGATAGAAGCAATGTCCAAAGAATTCGAGGAAGATAGCGATGACGACTACGACGATGAGTGATGGCCCCTGGAATGCAATTCCCTCCTCGAACATTCGCGGGGAATATAAATCAATCTTGGTTTCCGAGGACATTAACCCCGCGCGTCATCATCTTTACTGGGCTCGAGGAGTTAAGAACCATCGAGCACTCCTCGTAGAGTATGAAGACGATGATAATGTAGATGCCCTTCCTGAGTTCAGGAATATAAACATCGAGGAAGACCGTGGAAATCGTTGCATTGTTTTAGAGCTACTTAGCGAAGATATGGCAGATATTTTTCTTAAGCTTTGCCTTGACTTGATCTCCGCACTTCAAGAAGCCTCCTCAGACAGAATCAGAAAGATATGTATCCTGCGGTTAAAGCGCTGGATGTACTTTCTCCGACCCGGCCACGCGAAACTATCTCCCGAGGCTCAGAAAGGCCTGATCGCCGAACTCGAGTTCTTGCAGCAGGATGCACTTGATTCTCTCTGTCCCGAGGACGCTCTCAATGGTTGGATCGGACCAGAGGCAGGGCCGAGAGATTATGCTTATGGGCAAGTCTTCATAGAGGTCAAGTCCAAGCGAAGCTCTGCTAATCCAACCATCACTATCTCTTCGGAAGATCAATTAAACACAAATCCATCAGAAAGTCTCTTTCTCTACGTTCTCGAATTAAACGAGGCGCCGTCTGACAAAGAAGATTCATTCACCATCACTGACGTAGTCGAGGAAACACGAATGTCTCTTGACTCTCCGCTCGACCGAGCAACCCTCGAAAACAAGCTGGCAAAAGTAGGATATTTCGACCAAGACGATTACTCCGACACAAAATGGAGCAAGGGAGAAGTCTCATATTATGTGGTAACCGGAGACTTCCCGAGAATTGATTCACAAACATGTGATCCGGGCATAAGCAAGGTGAATTATCAGATAGATCTCGAATACTGCAACGATTACCTTGTTGACAGGGCAGATCTCTTGAAAGCAATGGGATAAAACATGACCGATACCGATGGATTTTACGAAGAGCTGTTTAAAGACGTCGTCACGACGGCGGATGCATATGGCATGTACAAAGAGGAAGCATTCTTCGATATTGTCACCGACTATCTCACTGACGCCGGTGAGTTCGACGAAGCTATCCGCGCTTTTTACAAGCCTGCACAGGGCGGTATCCGTGTCGATGGTTATTGCGGAGACCCCCTAGATAACGCTATATCAAAGGAATCAAACTCGGGTACGCTGGGGCTCATTATCATTGATTTCAACCAAAATACAGAGCCCGCATTGCTGTCGAAAGCGGATCTCGAGGCAAACTTCAAAAGGGTCGAAAAGTTCCTATTGAAATCGCTCGACACCAAATTCAGGGATTCACTTGAGCCAACTGATCCGGGTTTTGGCCTCGCAGACATGATTAATACACGTTGGCCAAATATCTCTTCCGTCAAACTATTCTTGCTCACGAACAAGCGCCTGAGCTCGCGTGTCGAAGGCAAGGAAGCTAATGCAATAGACGGAAGAAAGGTAATCTATAACGTCTGGGATATTACGCGCTTTGGAAATCTCGTTTCTTCTGGTAAGGAGCGCGAAGAGCTCATTGTCGATTTCGACAATCTTCCCAATGGCCCCCTGCGCGCCCTTCTTGCCAGCTCGCCTGAAAGATCAAATCAGGTTTACCTTGCTGCCATTCCCGGTGTTGATCTTGCCTACATCTATGACAGGTGGTCGACCAGGCTTCTGGAGCAAAATGTCCGCGTGTTTCTTCAAGCGAGGAGCAACGTAAACAAGGGCATCAAGCGCACTATCGAAAACGAGCCTGATTTGTTCTTCTCCTTTAACAACGGCATCACTGCAACGGCGGAAGCGATAGAAACAACAGATGACGGCGATTTATGCATAAGTAAACTCACCAATCTGCAAATCGTAAATGGCGGACAGACGACAGCTTCAATCTACGCTGCATTTAAGAACAATGTGGACCTGAGCAAGGTTTATGTCCAAATGAAATTGAGCATAGTCAGTCCAGAAGAGGCCAAGGATCTAGTTCCGCGCATCTCTGAATATGCAAATAGCCAGAACAAGGTATCCGCTGCGGACTTCTTTGCAAATCATCCTTACCACATAAGGATAGAAGAATTCTCAAGACGCCTGCTTGCACCAGCTAGCGATTCCAGTTTCGACCAGACCAAGTGGTTCTACGAACGGGCGCGCGGCTCTTACCGAGATGCCCAAGCTTATCTTAGTGCTGCCGAGAAGAAGAAGTTTCTTAAAGAATACCCAAAGACTCAAACGTTCACCAAAACTGACCTAGCAAAATACCTCATGGTTTGGTCCGAGAAGCCCTATCTTGTCAACCGCGGCGCGCAAAAGAACTTCGCCGAATTTGCAAAAGACATTGCCGGTGCATGGGACACAGACAACAAGCAATTCAATGAAATCTACTTTAAAACACTTGTTGCAAAGAAGATCGTATTTGATAGAACTACAAAGATTGTTCAGGAAAGAGACTGGTACGAAGCGGGTGGATACCGTGCGCAGCATGTGGTACTAGCCATCGGACTACTGGCAAGCGCCATTGCTTCTATGGGAAAAAGCGCCAACTTTCTTGCCATATGGAATATGCAGGGGTTATCGCCTTCTTTCGAACGCGCACTGGCGCAAGCCGCAGACGCGGCCCATGCTGTACTCATGAACCCGGGGGAAGGTTATAGAAACATCTCTGAGTGGGCCAAGCAGCCCAAATGCTGGCTAGCCTTAAAACAAACTGAAGTTGCCTGGGACAACGAGTGGCTCGAGGGGCTTATTGATAAAGAGCAAGCTGATGAACTTCAGAGGGAGGGGGCTCGCGACCAAAAGGAGCTCAATGGCATCGAGGCTCAAACTGCCGTTGTCGAGGCGGGCGCTGATTTTTGGAAAGATGTGCTCGACTGGTGTGTCAAGGAAGACGAGGCATCAGAAAAAGAGCGAGGGATACTTAAAACAGCCACAGGCATCCCTGCAAAGATTCCCACAGACAAGCAGTCGATCATTCTTGTTGAGATGATGCGACGCCTGCGAAAAGGCGGTTGCCCTTATCGTCTAAAGCGCTCTAACCATCGCAGGCGGGTATAAGCGAATCGCAAAAACCATAGGCCTCAATATCGAGGTGTGTTGCCACGACCTTTGCAATCTGCTGAGCAAGCAGTGGCGGAACAGCATTTCCAACCTGTGTATATTGAGCCGTACGTTCGCCTTCGAAAAAGTAGTCATCGGGGAAAGTTTGCAATCTAGCTGCTTCTCTTGCGGTTAGGCTCCGGCACTGTCTTGGGTCTGGGTGAATGTAATAGTGCCCATCCTTTGCAATATGCGACGTGATGGTCGTAGATGGTTCATCCCAAATCTGAACTCGAAAACGATCGGAGAACTTCATGACCTCATCCTTTTCGAGGTTCTGGACATTTTTATGATTGGGATATAGATCTTTGGGAAAGTCCGTTATATGCGCAGGCTTTCCATTTTTCTCGGCATAGGCTGCACAGAATAGATATCGATCCAAATCAGCCGCAAGATGCGGTCGCGCCGTATGGTTTGGCAATGTCGTGTATGGTGCCATCCGCCCTCGATACCAACTAGCATAGCGCTTCATATTATTGTCGGCGACATTGGATGTCATCGAACTCGGAAGGGCCTCCTCATTAAATGAGCCAATAATATTTTCAAGTTCTCTGCCTTCTTCATAATTCAATATGTTTCGCGCGGCAGCTTGTACATACTCTTGCCAACAATCATCAGTTAGACCTGTATTGCTCTTTGAGAATCCGCTCCGCAGCACTGGGATGCCTTCAAGCGCTTCGCGTACCGTAATAGGGACAGAAGGTGTGAGAACACCTACTTCCTTTTGACTTTCTTTCCTGATGCCAAGCAAAATAACCCTGTGGCGCTTTTGAGGAATGCCGTATTCTTCTGCCCTGACGACAAAGTCCCTTGGATCGCTCGAGTCCTTCTTCACAAGGGAATGGATCTGATAACCAGCATTTTCCATATCAGAGCATATTCGTTCGAAAACACCCTTTCCTTTATGCGATGCGGAAAGGATACCCTTTACGTTTTCCATAACAAAAACTGCAGGCTTTAGCTCCTTTATGAAAGCGAGGTAACACTTGTAGAGGGTCTGTTTTACGTCATTTTCAAGACCCTTTTTATCATTTGCGCGTCTTGATCGTCCGGCAAGGGAGTAGGCTTGGGAAGGCGGGGCGCCCATCAAAAACCACGGACAGGCCGATCTTATTT
>OGQL01002485.1_pt1 | contig 11808 bp, 9 predicted proteins | sample 1553211 | NCBI WGS metagenome assembly OGQL01 (sample SAMEA2579942, study PRJEB22360) | human gut metagenome
ATTTTCTTTGATTGTCTCTTCATCGAAACCTGCTGGCACGTAAATGCGAACCTGTCCCGGCGCTTTTCCCACCTGCTGCGGAGACACAATGCCTTTGATGCCGCCGAAGTGATCGGCGTGGGAATGGCTGATGATGACCGCCTTGATGTTGTCGTGAATGTTCTCGCCCAGCACCTCTTCCGTAATGCGCAGACCATACGCCGCCGCCTCGATGTTGGTCGTCACATCAATGGCGATCCAGCCGGTCTTGCTCCGGACAAAGGTCAGATTCGCCACATCAATGCCACGCACCTGGTAGATCTTTCCCGGCAGCACCTCAAAAACACCTGCCTCGATATTCGCCTTGCCGTTGAGCCACAGACTGGGGTGAACCGTATCCGCCACCGCCTGCTGTTTCAGAAAATCATACGCCTGCAAATCCCAGACCACATTGCCGGTCTTGTCCTTCAGCCGGAATCCGTCCAGCTTTTTCAGGCAGCCACGCCGTGCCAGCGCCACTTCACTGTTATAGGCATCTTCCAGGTCGATCTGAAACTCCCTGGCAAACGCCGCATTTCGCTGTTTGGTGAATGCAGTTGCCTCTTTGGCAGCTGTATTATAAATGTATTCAGACATTGCAGTTTCCTCCTCTTAAATGCGTTCCAGGACCGGCGGTTCCCATTCGCCCCGAATGGTTTGTTCGTCCGGCGTATACACACGCAGTGCCAGTGAAAAATGCTCTTCCGTTTTCGGCGCCGGCAGCCAGTTTTTCCGTGCCAGTTCCTCTTCCGGTTCGTCAGCGGAAATGAAAATATCCAGCGAACCGTCCGGATTCTTTTCCACGCTGCCGTCCTGTAAATCATAGGTGTTGATCTTAAACCGTCCAATGGGATTGGGTACCAGATACTTGCTGGGTTCGCCGTACAGCGTAATCGACCAGAACACGGATGCGTGGGGATAACCGTCTGCCGGAATGTGCAGCCGGTAGCGGTTCCTGCTTTCCAGTGGTGCGCCGCTGTCGTCTGCCGCCGCAACAACATAGGCGCTGTCCTGGATGATGTTAGCGCCCCAGCCGCCATAGGCAGTCTCGGCACGCTGGAGATAGTCTGTGCCATACGTTCCAACGCCGCCGATCACAGAGAGCCAGCCACGATGCTGCACCGTATACTGCGGATTTCGCTTTCCCTTTTGAATCTCCGCAAAGCCCAGGCGGCTGCCCTCTATCAGTGCCTGCTGTTGTTCTGCCGTCAGCGCATCCCAGGGAAACGTACCGGTCACACGGTCATAGCCGAACTGTTCGAAAATCTGCACATATGCCTCGTTCCGAATGGGATTCTCCACCGAAAGTGCCGCAAACAACGTGAAAAATTCCTTGGGCGAAACGGTTTCGATATAAGCCGCCGGAGAAATTTCCGGTGCCTGCCGCACCGGGCGCACCCGCTCCGGATACAGGGGTCGGATGGTAATGGAATCCTGGATGCGGTTCACCACCGGATAGTCCGCCTTGCCCCGTGTCTCGATCCGCAGCAGCACTGCATTCAGAGAATCCTGCAAGCGAATCACCCGATAGGATTCATAGCCTGCCGGAACCGGCGTATCCTGGTACAGCAGGATATAATCGCCCTCTGCCTTGTCCGGTGTGCGTGTACCGATGGATTCCACCACGTTGGTATACGCATCCAGAATGGGGAACAGATAATAGCGTTCCGTGATTTTCGGAATATGCACCAGATACGGTGTCTGCGCCAGCTGTGTCCATGCGGTGGAGTACAGCGTATCATTGTTCAGTTTTACGATCTTGTTCACCTTGTCGGTGGGAAATGTCCGCAGGTGGTGAAAACCCTTGTCGTCCGAACCCCAGTGGGTCGCCTCCGTTACCACCAGCGGAAATCCATAGAGATAGAGTGCCTTTGCCTGTTCTTTCAGGTTTGCCATGATATGTTCCTCCTTATTCACTTGTTTTCAGTTTTTCATAATAAGATGTATCCACAAAGCTGTCCATGTCGATTGCCTTGGAGATATAGCCGTTTTCCAGCATAAAGTCGCTGAGATAGTTCAGCTTGTCAATGACACCGCTGTCAATGTCGCTGTCCAGAAAGGCAAAGGTATCATCAAATCCATACGCTTTCCGGAACACGTCCACACCCAGTGTCGGGGACGCAATGGCGTTGTAGAATTCGTCGGGATTGGAAACAGTCTCCTCCTTGGCACGCTGCAACGCTTTCAGCACTGCCACAGCGGCATCCGGGTTCTCCTGCAAAAAGTCGTTTCTGCCGGTGACGGTCCAGAGTCCTGCCATTTCCGGATGTGTAACTGTGTTTTCCACATCAACGCCCAGTCCCTGGTTCTCGTAATATACCACATTATAATACAGGGTCAGCCATGCGTCCGCCTCACCAGTGGTGAAAACCGATGCCGCATCAGAGACCACGTTGACGATTTCCACCTTGCTTTCGTCAATGTCATAGGCATCCACCAGGTGTTTCCAGTACTCCTGGAAGTTGGTGCCGATGCCGACAATAACCTTCTTGCCTTCCAGGTCTTTCGGCGTCTGGATGCCGGAATCCTTCTGTGCCAGTACACCGATGTTCATTTGCTTATCGGCGACGCCGACCAGACGGATATCTACGCCGTTGCTGTAAGCCGTTGCCGCCGGATAGTCTCCGTAGAACGCCATGTCCAGTTCACCGGAGGCATATGCCTCGTTGATCGCCGGGCCTGCCTCCTGGAATGTCACCAAATCCAGCGTATAGCCCACGGCGTTGAGTTCTTCTTCCAGATAGCCCTTGTCATAGGCAAGCTTGCCGTTTTCCAAAAGCGGATAGTCATCAAATCCCGGACTGCCCAGCCGCAAAGGTTTCAGATCACCGGAAACAGAAGTCGATGTCTGTTTGGTGCTGCTGTCAGAAGAACCGGCACTGCCGCAGCCCACGATGCCAAGGCTCAGGACACCTGCCAGAAGAAATGCGAAAATCTTGTTGTGTTTCATTTGAAATACCTCCATTTACTTGTATTGCTTTACTTTGTGTTTCCTTTATTCCAGGGCGTGATCGCTGTAAAAATCGCACCCAGAATTTTATCCATTAAGATACCGATTACGCCAATGACGATCATGCACACGATCACCACATCCGACTGCATCAGACTCCGTGCATTGCTCATGCGATAGCCGATGCCGGACAGGGATGCGATCAGCTCTGCGGCAACCACTGCCATCCAAGAAATACCCAGCCCCAGTTTCAGCCCTACCAGAATCTGCGGCAGTGCATGAGGCAGATAGACCTTTCGGAAAGTTTTGAAATAGTTCAGCTTATACAGCTGCGCCACCTCGATATAGCCTGCCGGCGTACTGGAGATGCCGCTCATGGTGTTCATCATAATGGGGAAGAATGCCGCCATAACGATCACCACCACCTTGGACAATTCTCCGATGCCGCACCAGAGAATAATCAGCGGAATCCATGCAATGATAGGGATCTGCCGGATCACCGTCACCGTTGGCTGCAGCAGATTGGCTATCGTCTTTGACATTCCCATCAGAGACCCCAGAACCGTTCCCAATGCGACGGAGAGCAGGTAGCCTTTCAGCACACGGGAAAGCGTGACCGAAAGGTCGTTCCAGAGTTGACCGCTTTGCAGCATTTCCAGAAACGCCTGCCACACCATGGAGATTCTCGGCAGGATGCTGGTCGGGATGCTGCCGAAGTGGGTGGCACAAATCCACGCCGCCACGATCACTGCCGGAACAATCAGCCCCAGCAAAACCTGTTTGATTTTCTGCGTTTTCATGTTGTCCTCTCCTTTAGATCATGTACTCTGCCTCTTGCAGGAACTCCGCAGAATCCTGGAAGAAGTGTCCGTAGATTTTCTTTTTGTATGCGGCAAAGCCAGTGCTGCCACGATTCATACGGGAGTATTTATCTGTGGTAATAATCTCCTGGATCTCACCCGGCCGTGCCGACATAATGACGATTCGCTCACCCAAATAGATTGCCTCGTCAATGTCGTGTGTGACCATGACCATGGTGACTTTTTCCTCCCGCTGGATTCGCAGGATCTCTTTCTGCATCTGGATTCGTGTCAGCGCATCCAGCGCACCGAACGGCTCATCCAGCAGCAATATGGATGGATTCCCGGCAAGACCTCTGGCAATCGCCACGCGCTGGGACATACCGCCGGACAGCTGCGAGGGATAGGCATTTTCAAAGCCTTTCAGTCCCACCAGTTCCAGATGCCGTGCAATGTGTTCCTCTCGCTCTGCCTTTTTCATGTTCCGGATGCCGAAACCGATATTGTCCTTGATTTTCAGCCATGGCAGCAGCCGGTGATCCTGGAATACCATGCCGCACTGTGCATCCGGTCCGGAAACGGTATGACCGTTCCGGGAAACGCTGCCATCCTGGTAGGATACCAGACCGCAGATGATTTTCAAAAGCGTACTCTTTCCGCATCCGCTGTGTCCTACGATCGTGACAAACTCTCCTTTTTTTACGGAAAGATCAATGTCCTTCAGCACCTGAAACGAAGTGCCGTCCTTGACGAACGATTTGTTCAGATGGGAAACCGTAATGATGTTTTCCTGTTCGGGTTCTTTCATTGCTATCACCTTTTTCTCCTATGTGTCTTAGGGGTTTCATTCCCTTGGTGTGATTCCATTCTACCCCACCGCAAGTGAAAAGTCCAGAAAGAATGGTGACAGCGTTATCATTTTGCGTGATTTTTTCTCCCAGATGTAAGTCTTGCCGGAAAAACAGGCAAAAAAATACCGCTTTCCCGGCGGTACGAGCAGCGGTTTTGTTTTTTGGGAAGGATAGGCGGCAACGATGCCAGAAAGAAATCTGCGAAAACATGGGCTGATTTCCCATTCCCCCATATTTCCTACAGGATAACCGGTATTCTATTTTTGACAACGTTATCATTTGCCTTGACAAGCCGGATCTTGTCCGCTATAATAAAATATAGAATACAGATAGATATTATCGGGTATGAGGTGAGGGGAAATGTCGATCACAAAAATTGCAGCAATTACCGGTGCATCCGTTTCTACCGTGGCACGAGTCCTGCGGGATCCGGAACACAAATGCCACTCCATGGAACTGAAAGAACGCATCTTACAGACTGCACGGGAAATCGGCTATGTGCCGAATGAGGCGGCGAAAGCCTTGAAGAGCGGCAGTGCGCCGAAAAAGATCTTTCACATCAACATTTTGCTGACTCGTGTTAACTCGGATGAGACCGACCCGTTCTACAGCGAAATGCTCCGGCTGGTGGAGATCGAAGTGCGCAAAAGCGGCGGTCTGATCGAAAACATCTGGCGGCACGCCGTCTTTTCCAGCGAAAAAAAGACCGACTTTCCGGAAATCGAAAAGTCGGCTGCACAGATGTTTCACGATGCCAAGCAAAAGCACGATGGGCTGATTCTCATTGGAAAATGCTCGCAAAAGGGATTGAAGTCGCTGAAACGCTATGAAAAGAATCTCATCTCCATCAACCGCAATTCCACCACTTATGAAGTGGATGAGGTGCTGTGCGACGGCAGAAAAATCGCACTGACGGCAGTGAATTATCTGATCTCCTGTGGGCATCAAAAGATCGGCTATGTGGGAGACTGCCACAACGAGACACGGTATATCGGCTACCAGGAGGCACTGGTACACCACGGCATTGCGCCGGACATTGACGATGTCTACGACATTACGCCCAACGAGAAAAACGGCTATCAGGCTATAGCGTATTTTTCCCAGCTGGAAACGCCGCCCAGTGCGTTTTACTGCGCCAACGACATTCTGGCGATCGGAATGCTGAAATATCTGGCGCAGAGCAAAAACTGGTATTATCATCCCTCTGTCATCTCCAGCGACAACATTGTAGAATCTCAGTATACCACGCCCATGCTAACAACGGTTTCCCTGCCGAAAGCGGAAATGGCGCATCTGGCAATTCAGATTCTGACAGACCGCATGAACGGCGGACATAAGGCTGTGGTGAAAACGGAGCTGCAGTCCACCCTAGTCATACGCCAGAGCGTGCATCAATATGTTTCCACGGAAAATGAACCGGAGTATTATATTTAAGGCAGCCGCTTATTTTGCCTGGTCAGAACGCTGTTCTGCATTCGTTTCCTTTTTTTGAAACAGCAGCAGCGAAAACGTATTTCCCACAGAACCGCACCGCAGGTTCAGATGCCCATTCTGTTTCATGGCGATCTCTCTTGCCAGATACAGTCCGATCCCGATACCCTCTGTGTTCCTGCTGTTTTGTCCCCGATAAAACCGCTGCGCTCTGACTCCGGAATCGGATCTGCCTGGTCGGTCACATCTACCGCAGCAAACAGCCCCAGTTCCCGTACCCGAATCGCCACCGTGCTGCCGGACGGGGCATATTTCACCGCATTGTCCAGCAGATTGAAAATCGCCTCCGCAGTCCAGCGCTGGTCATGCACCAATGTGATATCGCTTTCGCTGTCATAGGTTAGTGTGATATGCCGCTGTTTTGCCTTTACAAAAACATTCTTCACCGCCATCAACACTGTCTGGTTCAGACTTTTCTCCTCCGGCTGCAACTGAATCAAGCCGCTTTCCAGCCGGGAAAGCTGAATCATGCTCTCGGACAGAAACACCAGCCGGTCTACCGCTGTCCGCAGCACTTCAGTATACTGCTTTCGCTGCTGTTCCGTCAGTGCCGGTTCTTCCAGCAGTGCAGTGTACAGTTTCAAGGATGCGATAGGCGTTTTCAGCTGATGTGAAAGGTCGGATATCAGCCCTTTCAGATTTTCCTGCGCCTGTCGGGAATCCTCATTTTTCTGCTGCAGGATCGTCACCAGTTTCAACACCTTGTCCTGTAATTTTGAGAGGACTGTGTCCTCATTCCGTGGAAAGATTTCCCGATGTTCCAGGGAAAGCAGGCAGTCGCACAAATCGGAGAGCTGCGCCGCAACGCTGCGCCAGTATGCCTGTTCCCTATGCCGCTGCCATGCGGTGAAGAGAACTTGCAGCGCAGACAACCCCAGCACAATACACGCCGCAGGCACATTCCGGGTCAGAAAGAACACACTTCCGCCGCACAGCAGGGGCAGCAGTATCGCTAAAACAATGAAAAAGATTCGATTTGTCTGCTTCATTGGGATTCTCCAAAGGTATAGCCGATGCCGAATACTGTAACGATCAGCTTTGGATTTTTGGGATCGGTCTCGATTTTCTGCCGCAGCCGGCGGATCAAGACACGCAGCGTATTCTCATCCACAAAGTTCCCGTCACAGTCCCAGAGCCGTTCCAGGATCAGATCACGGGTCAGCACCTGTCCCCGGTTACGGATCAGCAGTTCCAGCAGCTTGTACTCCATGGCGGAAAGTTTCACTGGCGCATTCTCTTTCTGCACCTGCATTTTCACAAAGTCCACCGTCAACGTCAAATAGGAGAACACGTCTCCCGATGCGGCACTCTGACTGCGGCGAAGTACTGCAAGGATTCGCTGGTACAGCAGTTCGATGGAAAATGGTTTCGCTATATAGTCGTCACAGCCATGCTGAAACCCTGCGATCATCTGAGATTCCGTGTCATTTGCTGTCAGAAAGATCACCGGCGCAGCGCTGATTTTCCGCAGCCGACTGCAAAGTTCCAGACCACTGCCGTCCGGCAGACGAATATCCAGCAGGATCAGATGATAGGACGATCCGGCAAGCAGTGTTTCTGCCCTGGCAATGGTACCGGCACAGTCTGCGGCAAATCCCTTTCCCTGCAAATAAAGGCGAATACCGCCGCTGATCGTGGCATCATCTTCTACAATCAAAATACGCTGCATGGTGCATTTTCCCCTTTCGTTTTTTCAATTCAGTATAGCATTTTCCGGGTAAAAAGTCAATTTGCAAAAATCCCTTTTCCGATATGGAAAAGGGATTTTTCTCACTCCATGTGCCGCAGCCGTGCAGTAATGCTTTCTTTCGCCGCAACTCGATAAACCAGAATCGGGACAAGGATACAAATGGCAAAGATCAAAGAAGAAAGTATTGCCAGCCATCCCCACGGATAGCGGTATACAGCATAATCTGCTGTCTTTTCCGTCATGAATCCCACCAGATATAAGATGCCGCTGCCCAGGGTCAGAATCAGAGCCAATGTGATTCCGGCGTAGTAGATGCCCTCCAGCATCAGCATTCGCCGCACTTGTTTCTGGGTCATGCCCACGCTTTCCATCACTGCAAGTTCTGTCCGCCGGGTAAAGATGCCGGTGAGCATCACGTTGATGAAATTGATAACGCCGATCAGAATCAAAATACCAGAAACACCGCCGCTCAGGAGTCTGATCGTGAACATGGAATCCTGGAATTCCTGTATTATCTCTGTGCGTACTTCTGTATGGGAAACGACCGGATACATTTGCGTAATGCTGCGGATCTGATCGTTTAGGCGGCTCTCTGCCTTGTCGTCATACTGTATCCCAATAAAATTGATACTGGGCGTATCGGTCAGCTGCTCCAGGGCAGTTTCACTGACCAGAATAAAATCCGGTGCGCCGGTGATGCTCCAATAAGAACCTATGTGCAGTTTGCTGATATCCCCGTTTAATGCACAGCTGCCCACTTCCAGAGAAAGCGAACTGCTGCCGTATTTGTCCTGCATAGTAATCGTTTTGCCCTGCATCTGTTCTGCCTGTTCCGCTGTGCTGACAGAACCGAGAATGCACTGCCTGCCATCCAGAAATGCTTTCACATCTACCGGCACTGCGGCATTCTGGTTATAGGTTTTCAAATCCCTTTCCGAAATTGTTATAACAGTGGTTGCGAAATTCTCCGGTGATTCGGTAAAGAATTTTTCCAGATCCTCCAGAGAGCTGCCATAACCGTTGTTTTCCATGATCGGCTGATACAATGCTGCATCAAAGGACAGGGTCACATCTTCACACCGGGCTGTATGCACTGCGGTAATGCCGTCCAGCGCCTGTATCTTTTGCAGCATTTCCTCCGCAGAACGATTGTTTTTCCGGATCTGCGCCGCATCCGTTCCGTCCGCCTCTGAGCCGGAATTGACATAGATCGTATAGTCATCGGACAGGTAATATTTTACATAGTTTTCCAGTTTCATGCTGTCCGCAAAGGCATTTGTGGCGAGAAACGCCATCGTCCCCAGAAACAGGGACGCAAATACCAGTACCGCACGTTTCTTTTCCCGAAAGACATTCCGGAACGCCATCTTCGAAAGCTTTCCGCCGTCTGTTCCCTTTTTTGGCTTAATTTTTGCCGGGCGCTGTCCTTGATATTTCATTGCCTCTATCGGGGAGATACGACTGGCGAGCCTGGATGGTTTGCGGCAGCTGACTGCAATGGTGAAAAGGGCAAACAGAATCGTTCCCACATAAATCAGCGGATGAAACTGCATGGTCAGCGGCATGGGATCGTCACCGCTGCCGAACATCCGCATTGCATAGGGAACTGCCACAAAGGATGCCAGCGTTCCCAACAGCATTCCCACAGGAATACCCACTACAGAGAGGGAAAATGCCTGCAAACGAACCATCTTCCGAATCTGTTTCGGTGTCGTTCCCACAGTTTTCAGCATTCCGTAAAAGCGAATATCCTTGGTAATGGAAATGTACATAACATTATAGATCAGCAGGTAGCCGCTGAATACGATAATCAGACCGATCGTACCAAACAGACCGGCAATGAGAACACGGTTGGACACCGTTTCATTCAGCATATCCGAAGTGTAGTCAAAGTCCTGCCCGTCTTGCAGCTGAACCTCTGCATCTAAGGAATCTGACAGCTTTTCCTGCAATCCGATTTTCGCTGAAATGGAGAGCCTGCCATCTTTTTCCGCTGTCAGCCCCAGCTGGTCGGCATAGGCTTTGGAAACGAATCCCTGAAAACCGTCCTGGGAATTGGTGTAGTCCGTAAACCAACCGGACAGGGTAAACAATTTGGTTTCACCGTCCGTCAGCAGGGAAATTTCCATCCCGATTTTGGGTGAAGTGATGTGCATGGTTTCTAGCGCATTCCGGGAAAGCATCACCTCTCCTGCCTGCGTGGGGTAACTGCCCTGTACATCGCTTACGGCAGGGGTGTAGTTCTTTTCAAATTCTGTAGTGTCGTAATAGCTGAGCAGAATTGCCGTATTCTCTTCGCCGGAAGTATAAGCCGTCCCTGCCTGTATCTGCACCCCGGCAGCATACAGATAACGGTTTTCCTCAATCTGCTGCACCTGCGCTGCCATCGGATGGTCGAGATAAATGGAAGAACGTGTTCCCTGCTGCCGGGTCAGCATGACCACCATGCCCTCTGCCAGACTTGCCCCAATGGTGAAGATCGTGGTAAACATAAACGTGGTCAGAATGACAGCCAGTATCACAATGCCGTTGCGGATACGGTTTTGTTTCATAGAACGAAAAGCGATTTTCCGGACGATCTCCCGGTTGTTATTTTGCAGCATCGCCGTTCACCACCTTGCCGTCTTCGATCCGAACCATCCGGTCTGCCATCAGTGCAATCTCCTCATTGTGTGTAATCATAACAATGGTCTGGTGAAACGCCTGGCTGGTCATTTTCAGCAGAGCGATCACATCCATACCGGTCTTGCTGTCCAGGTTTCCCGTGGGTTCATCTGCCAGAAGAATGGCAGGCTTTGCCGCCAGCGCCCGTGCAATGGCGACACGCTGCTGCTGTCCGCCGGAGAGCTGATTCGGCATTGCCTGCGCCTTTTCTTCCAGCCCCAGCGTGTGCAGAATGGTCTGCGCATAGTCGGTGTCGATTTTTGTCCCGTCCAGTTCAATGGGCAGAACGACATTTTCATAGACATTCAGCACCGGCACCAGATTGTAATTCTGAAAAACAAATCCAATGTTTCTCCGGCGGAAGATCGTCCGGGATTCATCGTCCATCTGAAAGAGATCTTTGCCGGCGACCAGAACTTCGCCGGAAGTCGGCGTATCCAGTCCGCCCAGAAGATTCAGCAGGGTGGACTTGCCGCTGCCGGATGTGCCGATCACCGCAACGAATTCCCCGTTTTCTACGGAGAGAGAAACATGATCCAACGCCTTGACCTGGTTTTCACCGGAACCGTAGGATTTGCACAATGCTTTTGCAGATAAAATTTCCATGTGGATGCACTCCTTGTTTGAGATTATCTTTAGTATAACAAAGAGTTCTTACAATTTTGTGACACATCGCCGGAATAATCTGTCAGCCCCACTTTTCCCTGCCGCAAAAAAGAACTGGCATACAAACAATGTTGTACACCAGTTCAAAAGGTTATGGATTCTATGGATCCGAAGATGTCGGTTTAAGCAGATGTCGATTTAAGTTTCCCACAAGCTGCGGTAAATGGCGGCGCAGTCCGCTGCACTTACGGCACGCCGAGTATTTCCCGGACTGCCGCTGGCGATGGCATCTGCTGACATCTTTTCGATGACATCGAAAAATGCTGTCCTGGAGATGCCGTACTGTTCCGGCGAAGGCACTTCACAGGTGCGGCACAGCTGCTTCACTGCCGCCAGCAGCGCATCTGCTGCCGCCGCATCGGAACTGTCTGCCGGCGCTGCGCCAATGGCACGTCCCAGCGCACCAAACCGCTCATAGCAGCCCGGCAGCGCAAACTGCAGGCACTTTTCCAGCAGCATGGCGTTGGACAAGCCGTGCGGCACATGAAACAGCGCCCCGATGGGCCGGCTCATGCCGTGAACAATGGTGACACTGGAATTGTTGATACAGATGCCTGCCTCCAGCGCTGCTGCCGCCATCTCTTCCCGTGCCTTCCGGTTTTTCCCGTCACGGTATGCCGCAGGGAGATAGGAAAAGATACGTTTTACTGCGGAGACCGCCAGCGCATCTGTCAGCGG
>OGQL01002490.1_pt1 | contig 11795 bp, 8 predicted proteins | sample 1553211 | NCBI WGS metagenome assembly OGQL01 (sample SAMEA2579942, study PRJEB22360) | human gut metagenome
TATGGCAGCCAAGCAGCCGCAGGACCACAAAACCCCGAAAAACCAGCCCAAGACCGTCGAGGCCATGGGCGTCACCCTCGCCGTCAGCCCCGCGATCTTCGACGACCTCGACATGGTCGAATACCTCTACGACCTCCAAACCGCCCAGTCCGGCAACGGTGCCGGCGCGTTCGCCATCGTCCCCTTCCTCAAGAAGCTCTGCGGCCCCCAGTACACGGCCATGAAGGACGCATTGCGCGACCCCGACACCGGGCGCGTGAGCATCGACAAGGTCAGCGAATTCATCGCCCAGCTCCTCGAACAGGTCGCCCCAAACTCCTGACGCTCATAGGAATGCTCGCCACGGCACCCGACGCGCTCGAAGCGGACTTCCAGCGTTTCTATGGGCTTAACACCGACCTCATATGGACTGGCGAACTGCCCGCCAACCGGGCGGCCGCACTGGCCGCCAACCTCCCCCGCCAGTCCATCATCTGGCAAAAACTCAACCCGCGCCTCGCATGGGACGACCAAACCTACCTCCTCGCCGACATCCGCGACAGCCTCGCGTTCCTCGCCTGGACGAAAACCAAGGAAGCCTCACGCAAGGGCGCGCGCTGGCGCGGACAACTCCAACGCCCCGGCACCGTCCGGCATGAAGCCACGGGCGGCGAGGTCATGGCGATGGACGACGAACAACTAGCCGCATACCTGGCCGCACCGCGCACCACCATCAGGGAGGCATAGCATGGCAATCGAGATCGCCACCGCGTTCGTACAGATCGTGCCCAGCATGAAGGGCGTCGGCAAGGCCATCGAATCGGCGTTCGGCAGCGCATCGGAAACCGCCGGCAACACCGCCGGTATCAAAGCCGGCAACGGCTTCGCCGGCGGCTTCGGCGCGAAACTCGGCGTCATCACCGGCATCGCGCAAAGCGTCGCGGGCAAGGCCATCGAAGCGTTCATGGGCCTGTCCGGCGAGATCACCAGCGCATCCGACAGCGCCCAGAAGTTCGCCAGCACCCTGAACTTCGCCGGCGTCAGCGAACAGCAGATCAAACGACTCACCGCCAGCACGCAGGACTACGCCGACAAGACCGTCTACGACCTCAACGACATCCGCAACACCACCGCCCAGCTCGCCGCCAACGGCGTGCCCAACTACGACAAGCTCGCCGAAGCCGCAGGCAACCTCAACGCCGTCGCCGGCGGCTCCGCCGACACCTTCAAGTCCGTGGCGATGGTGCTGACGCAGACCGCCGGCCAGGGAAAACTCACGACCGAGAACTGGAACCAGCTCTCGGACGCGATCCCCGGCGCGAGCGGCAAGATCCAACAGGCACTCAAGGAGGCCGGAGCCTACACCGGCAACTTCCGCGACGCGATGGCCGACGGGCAGATCACCGCGCAGGAATTCAACGACGCGATCATGTCGCTCGGCTTCACCGACGCCGCCGTGGAAGCCGCCACATCCGCCAGCACCATCGAGGGAGCCACCGGCAACCTCGAAGCCGCGTTCGTCAAGCTCGGCGCGAGCGTGCTCGACAGCGTCAAACCCGCCATCACCGGCGGCATGAGCTGGATCGCCGACGGCGTCACCAACGCCGTGCCCGTCGTCCAGGCAGGCATCGAAGGGCTCATCGGCTGGTTCCAGCGCCTCTACTCCAAACTGGAGGAAAACGGCGCGATCACCGCGTTCAAATCCGCGTGGGACACCATCAGGGACGCGATCATGGGCGTCGTCAACATGGTCATCGACTGGGCGCACATGATCCCTCCCGAAGGTCTCGCCGACGGCATCAAACTCGTCGCCGACACGCTCAACTGGTTCATCCAGCACGGCAAGGAACTCGCGCCCATCATCATCGGCATCGGCACCGCGTTCGCCGCAGTCAAGGGCTATCAGGCGCTCAACAGCGGTCTACAGGCGCTCACCGGAACCATGAACACGGTGACGACCGCCGCCAAGGGCATCAGCAACGGCATCATGCTCATGATGGACTTGGGCGGCCCGATTCAAATGCTCAAACAGATGGGCTCCAGCCTCAGCCTCGTCAAGACGGCTCAGACCGCGTGGAGCGCCGCCACCAAAATGGCGACCGCCGTGCAGGGCGCGTTCAACGCCGTCATAGCGGCAAACCCCATTGGCGCTATCGCCGTCGCCATCGCGGCCGTCGTGGCCGCGCTCGTCTGGTTCTTCACCCAGACCGAGGTCGGCCGCAAGGCATGGGCCGCGTTCACCTCATGGCTCACGGACACGTGGAACACGATCGTCGCCACCGCGCAAGACCTATGGAACGGGCTCGGCGAATTCCTCGCCAACCTATGGGCCACGATCACAGGTACCGTGCAATCCGCATGGGACGGCATCGCCGGCTTCTTCACGGGCCTATGGCAGACAATCAGCGGCGGCGTCACCGGCGCATGGACGTCGATCACCACGTTCCTGTCCGGCGTGTGGACCGGCATCAGCACGACCGCCACGACGATCTTCACCGGGATACGAGACTTCATCGTCAACGTGTTCACCGTCATCGGCGCGCTCATCGTCGCACCCTTGCAGGCGATCCAGAACGGCATCAACACCGTGTTCGGCTGGATACTCTCGTTCATCACCCAGCAGATGAACAGCACGAACACCGTGTGGAGCACCATCTGGACGGCGATCTACAACGTCGTCTCCACGATCTTCACGCTCATCAGCGGCTACATCTCGACCGCGGTGAACGCGATCCGCACCGTCATCGCCGTGTTCCTCAGCTTCCTCAAGGGAGACTGGCAGGGCGCATGGGACGCGATCAAGGACTTCTTCACGACCACATGGGACGGCATCAAAGCGTTCCTGTCGAACATCCTCGACGGAATCAAGGCCGTCTGGACCACCGTATGGACCGCCATCAGCACGTTCTTCACCGACGTGTGGAACAAGATCGTCGCGTTCTTCATGCCGATCATCAACGGCATCAGGACCACGATCGGCACCGTCCTCAACGCGATCCAGAGCGTGTGGACGAGCATCTGGAACGCGGTCAGGTCCGTCGCGTCCACCATCTGGAACGCGATCAGCGGCGTGGTTTCCACATGCATCCAGAATGTGAGCAACACCATCTCGACCGTCCTGAACGCCATCAGCGGCGTGTGGACGAGCGTATGGAACTCGGTCAGCTCGTACCTGTCGAACATCTGGCACGGGATCACGTCGGCCGTGTCCAACGGCATCCAATCCGTGTCGAACACGGTCGGCCGCATCCGCGACACCGTGCTCGGCGCGGTCAGCGGCGCGGGCCGATGGCTGTACGACACGGGCCGTCAGGTCATCCAAGGCCTCATCAACGGCATCGGCGGCGCGTTCCAGTGGGTCAGGAACACGATCAGCAACCTCGGCAGCAGCCTCGTCGGCTGGGCCAAGAGCGTGCTCGGCATCCACAGCCCGTCACGCATCTTCCGCGACGAGGTCGGCAAATGGATACCCGCCGGCATGGCCCAGGGCATCGACAAGGCCAGCGGCCTCGTCGAGGACAGCATCGACGGTCTGACCGACATGATCCCCACCGTGAGCCTGAAGACCGACACCAGCATGCTCGAAACCCCATACGCCTACCAGACCCGCATCACGGGCGGCCGGATGGCCTACACGATCGACAGCAGCCAAGGCGAATACGCGACCAAACAGGACATCATCGACGCCATCGATCAGGCGCTCAGCAGCGGCATCACGCTCAACCTGTCCGACCGAGGCGGCGAGGTCATGGCCGGCAAGCTCGCCAAACCCATGAGCTACGAACTCAACTACCTCGCCATGAGAGGCCGTTAAAACCAGAGAGGACAGCATCATGCTCTACCAGCGACGCATGCGCCTGCCGCATGTCGAAGACCCCACGCTCAACGGCGTCCCGCTGGAACGCATGATGCTGTCCCTATCCTCCGACGGCGTGACCATCGACGCCGCCAAACCGACCTTGAGCATGCAGGACATGCCCGGCCGCGACGGCCGGCTCGACCTGACCCTCACCGACCCGACCGGGGCAGCGTACATGGGCGACCGCGCCATCACGCTCAGCCTGTACGCCATCGGCGGCGAAGACGACATCCTCGCCGCCGAAACCCGCGCATGCGTCCCCCCGCAAAACCCCGCCCCGCCGCCCTAGCCGGCACCATAGTCTCACTCTCATGGCGCAGCCTGCCCGGCGAATACCAAGGCCGCATGAGCCTCGGCGCGTGGGAAGACAAATGGGCCGGCGACCACCAGATCGCCACCCTCGTGCAAGCCGAGATCGACGCCCACCCCTACCTGATCGGCCGCAGCCGATCCATCGCGCTCAAAACGGACGCGAACACGATCCACGTCAAAGGCAACCGGCCATGCTGGCCCACATGGACGCTCACCCCCGCCGCCGACGCCAAGACCGTCAGCATCAAGGACGCGCACGGCCACAAACTCGCCGTCACGTCCACCATCGCCATCACCGGACGCATCTCCATCGACACCGACCCCGACCACCGGGAGCTGCGCGTCAACGGCAACCTCATGACACCCACACTCGAATCCGACTACTTCCCCCTATTGCCCGGCCTGAACACGCTCACCCTCACCGGAGCCACCGCCGCCAGTCTCGCGTACAGGCCACTCACACTCATCTAGGAGCACACTCATGCGATACATGATCTTCGACCGCTGGGGCAACCCGCTCGGCGACCTGCCCTACGCCATCAAGGCCATCCGCACGAGAGCCACCGACGGCACCGACACCCTCGACATCACCACCATCGGCGAGATCAACAAGGACGAACGCATCGCGTTCAAGGACTCGATGGGCCGCTGGGCGGAATACCTATGCCAGTCCACCCAGACCGCCCGCGCCGCAGGCATGCCCGTCACCGTCGCCTACTGCACCGGCAGCATCGCCGAACTCTCGCGCACCTATATCGAGGACAAACGCAACCGCAACGCGAACGCCAAAGCCTGCCTCGCCAAAGCCCTCGAAGGCACCCGGTGGGCGGTCGGCACCGTCGAGACCGGCACCATCACCGGCACGGCCAACCTCGCCTTCTACCACTGCACCGCCCTCGACGCCATCCAGAAAATCGCCGACACCTACGGGCTCGAAGTCCAGACCGAATACCAGCCCGACCCGACCGGCAACCAGATCGGCCGGCGCATCATCCACCTCGTCGAACACCGGGGCTCCACCAACACCACGAAACGCTTCGAATACGGCAAAGACCTCACCCAAATCAAACGCGACATCGACAGCGGCGACGTCATCACCCGCCTCTACGGGTGGGGCAAAGGCATCGAACAAACCAACGAGGAAGGCGAGGCCACCGGCGGATACAGCCGCAAAATCAGCTTCGCCGACGTCAACAACGGCAAACCCTACGTCCAAGACGACCAAGCGCTCGCCAACTGGGGCATCGTGGGAGCCGACGGCACCAGACACCACAGCGAAGCCGCCGTGGACTTCCCCGACTGCGAAGACCCCAAGGAACTCCTAAACCTCACCAAAGCGGCGCTCAAAACCCGCACCACGCCCGTCGTCTCCTACACCGCCGACGTGACCGCCCTCGGACAAGCCGGCTACGACCCGGAAGGCACGGACGTCGGCGACAGCGTGCAGATCATCGACACCAGCTTCACCACACCATTGCGCCTCGAAGGCCGCATCCTCCAGATCGAGGAAGACCTTGCCGGCAGCCTCGCCGACACCAAGATCACCCTCGGCAACATCCGGCAATCCTACACGCAGCGCCTCGCCGCCCAACAGCAGGCGCTCGACAAACTCGTCTCCAACTCCGGCGCATGGAACAGCGCCGCCGGCGGCACCGGCCCGTACATGAAGGACCTCATCGACCGCATCAACCAGATCATGAACGCCACCGGCGGATACACGTACCTCAAACCCGGCCAAGGCATCTACGTGTACGACAAGCCGATCGACCAGCACCCCACGCAGGTCATCCAGATCGGCGGCGGATACTGGCGGTGCGCAAGCTCGAGGAACGCGAACGGCGACTGGAACTGGCGCAGCCTCGCGAACGGCAAAGGACTCTTCGCCGACGCGATCTACACCGGCCTGCTCTCCGATGCCGCAGGCTACAACAGCTGGAACCTCGACACCGGCGACTTCAAACTCTCCGCACGAACGACGGTCGGAGGAAAAACGGTCGACGCGATCGCCGGAGACTCATCGTCGGCAGCGCTCGCCGAGGCGAAGAAGTACGCCGACCAGATGAAGCGTGAGTCCGACCAGACCGACCTCGACAACCTCGCCGCGGCCAAGGACTACGCGCAGGCGAAAGCCGAAGAGGCCCGAAAGAACGCGCTCGCGTCCGCCTCGACGGACGCGACGAACAAGGCGAACGCGGCCCTCGAGGCGGCGAAGAAGGCGGCGCAGGCGTACGTGGACGCCTTGGACGAGTCCCTTGGGCAGAAGAGCGTGTTCGACCGGCTCACGAACTACGGCAAGATCCAGGGCCTTTTCATGGAGAACGGCAACCTGTATGCCAACGCGTCCTACGTCAAGTCCGGCGTCTTGGACGCGAACCTCGTCAAGGCGGGCATCCTGACCGACAAGAAGGGCCTGCAGTACTGGGACATGACCACCGGCGAATTCCGGCTGGCCGGAACCAGTACCATTGCCGGGAACAAGGCGAGCGACCTCGCCACCACCACGGCGGCACAGCGGCTCACCTCCGAAGCCGAGGCGGCGGCCAAGAAATACGCCGACGGCATCGGCTCGAACACGCTCGCGTCCGCGAAGGCCGACGCCACAAGCAAGGCCAATGCCGCGCAATCAGCGGCCGCGGCCGATGCTACCAAGAAGGCGAACAGCGCGGAAGCCAACGCCAAGAAAGCCGCTTCCACGGACGCGACGAACAAGGCGAACGCGGCCCTCGAGGCGGCGAAGAAGGCGGCGGCCGACGGTGACACCAGCACGCTCGAAGCCGCCAAATCGTATGCCGACAACACGGCCACGAGCCATGTGAACACGTTCGAGAAGGCGCTCACACAGCAGTACATCTTCAACAAGCTCACGAACAACGGCCAGCTGCAGGGCCTGTACATGAGCGGAGGACTGCTGTACGTCAACGCCACCTACCTGCGAAGCGGCATCATCAGCGGCGCGAGAAGCTACTGGAACCTCGACAGCGGCATATTCTCCATGACCGACGCCAACGGCGTCGAAACGGTTCATCTCGACGGCAGCGGAGGCCATAACACGCTCACAGGAACCTTCCAGACTGGCACGTCCGGATCTCGCCTGTGGATGAGCCCGAAATTCAAACAGAAGCCGATCGGAGGATCCGCCGACATCACCGGCGCCGGCATCTCGTTCATCCACGCGACAGATGCGGCGCAGCAGCCATACATCGCTGCCGAGTCCACGAATTCCGAGGTGGGCGAGATCTCGACGCTCACCTTCAACGGCGGTCGTCGCGCGAACACAGATCCAGGCGCCTTCGTACGAGTCGGCAGCACGAAAACCGACAACGCCAAGATGCGAGGTGTCTTCCAGGCACTCGTCGTGCGCGACTACAGCCTGTCGTCAAATGACGCGAAAAGCTCCGGCGCACGACTGGTGTCTTCGGCCTCTCCAGACACAAACGCGATGGACACGTATTCGGAACTTGCGGCATGGGATCCAAACGGCGCCGTCGGGGTGAAGGCAGACATCAACACCGGATACCTCTACATGGGAGGCTTCCTCGGAGGCTATGCGAACCGTCATACTCTCGATGGATCCATGGCATGGAAGGCATGGATGCCGAACGGCGGGGCGATCTCGGTCGGCGCGGCCGCGACCGTGCACTTCACCGCGTCGTCGCCGGCAAAATACGGCAGATACTACGCCGTCGCAAACGCTGACGGAGAATGGGGCGGCATCATCATGCACGTCAAAAACACCGGAGGACAATCCGGATGGGACATCCTAATGTACAACGCCGACCGGAACCCATGTACGGTCGACATGTATTGCGACACCTTCGGATGGCTCGTCAAATAAGGAAAGCCAAACATGAGACAAACCATGACAATGAGCGACGGGAACATCATCGTCAACTGCGACGAACCCGTCAACGGATACCAGCAATTCGTGTTCTCCCCAGGAACCATTGCATCCTGGACGGCACTGCTCGGACTTGGATCCACAGCCGAAGCAGTCGCCGCGATAATGCAAGGCGTCGAGGACACGACGCGATACGATCCGTCAACCGGCAGGGGGGTCTGGACGGAGGCCTATGAAGCGCTCGAAGCGGCGCTGAACGACAGTGCGGCGGACATGTCAATGCTCGCCGATGACGGAACCGTCCAGAACGATCCGCTGACTGTAGCCCGCAACGACACCAGAAAAGGCATGCACCTACCAACCATCCCGCAACAGGCGCAATCGGTATCGACATACGCCCTCGAAGACTCAGACGCCGGAACCGGCATAGACACGTCCTGCGTTGACGCACAGGCGCTTTCCGACCTGCTCTCGGACAAGACGGTTGCCAATGCCATCGACAACGCCGAGGAAAGCTTCTACGCAAGCCTCATGCCGCAACCAATAACCAGATGAAAGGTAGTAGAAAAATGAACGATGACCAGCAGTACGTCAGCTTCGACCGACTCGTATCGCAGAAGCTTTCCGAACAACTCGCCGACGCGAACCGGCAGATCGCCACACTCGCCGCCATGTGCGACATCAAGGACGCGCAGATAGCCGAACTCCGCAGCCAGCTCGAAAACAAGGACGACGGCAATGGCAACGCTTGACAGCTTCCGCGAAGCCACAGGCGAACCCATCCAACTCGACCTAGCCAACGGCTACATCGCAGACATACGCCTCAACGCCGGCGACATCAACGGCCGCACCATCACCGTCGAACTCACCGACAACGGCACCCCCATCACCGACACCACCGGCATCACCGTCGCGCTCGCCTACAACACCAGTCCCGGCAGCGGGCTGGGCGACCGCGTGAGCATGCCAGCAGTGTTCGGCACCACCACGGCCACGTACCGTGTCGCCGTGCCGCGCAAGGCGTTGCAGCACGCCGGCGCGATCCTCATGGGCATCGAGGTCAGCGTCAACGGCACGAGGATCTGTTCGCGCAACTTCCACGGCATCGTCGAACGAGCCGTGTTCGACGCGACCGCGCCCGACGCGCAGGATCAGATGGGCGTGCTCGACAAGCTCATAGACGACGCGACCACGGCCATCAACAAGGCCGTCAGCGCGGCCGGCGAAGCCAAGGACGCCGCAGACGCGGCACGCACCAGCGTGATCGAATACCGGCAGCTCTCCGACGACTGCAAGGCCAAGATCGCCGCCAGCGCGGCCGCCGGCGTGGTCTTCGCGGCCCAATCCGACATAGACGCCCAGTACGACACCGTGATCGCGCCGGCATTGTCCGACGCCGAAACGATCCCGCCGCTCACCCAGTCCGACATCGACTGGGCGCTCGACATCATCAACCGATAAACAGGAAGGAGCCATCATGGCGAACACACAGAAGGTCATGACCCTCGCCGACACCGCCAAGCTCATCGCCAAGGTGCACGCCAACGCCGCCAAGGGCGTGCGATTCGAGTACGACGGCACCAAGGGCGAATACGGCAACATCGCCGCCTACTTCGCCGCCCACAAGGACGGCAAGGTGTACGGCGTGAGATTTCCCAAATACACGTACAGCAACACGCCAACCGGCGTGAAGACCCGAGACAACGCCAACCTGACCATCGAGATCAGCACCAACGCCAAGGCCGGACGCGACGACTACGCCGCACTGCCTGCCTTCCGCACATGGGACGTCAACGCCACCGTGGACGACGACGGCGTGCCCCATGTCACCGCCATCGACGGCATCGACACCCGCTTCAAACGCGACGGCAGCAACGGCGACGTGTACGTCATGACATGCCCCGGATACTACAAGCTCGAAAGCACGAGCACCCACAACGAATTCCTGTACAGCGACACCCAGTACGACGGTTACGCGCCATTGCCCGGCGTGCTGCTGCCCGACGGCAGCAAACGGCCATGCCTGTTGTTCGCGAAATACGCCGCCTCCCTCGACTCCCAGCAACGCCCCCTGTCCGTCAGCGGCAAGGAGATCGACCGAGAATTCGGCTCCCAGAACCGAGCCATCGACTACGCGCTCAAGAAAGGCAAGGGCTACGCCGGCCGCTGCGCCGGCGACACCTTCTACGTCCAGCTCATGCTCATGCTCAAATACGCCACCAAAAACTCGGACGTGCTCGGCGGCTGCTGGCAGTACACGCCTCAGACCGCCGTCACCAAGGCCGAAACCGGCGTCAAGCGCGTCATCATCGCCACCAGCTACGCCAACAACTTCGACGTCGGCAGCACCGTCAACGTCGGCACCGACAAGGAACGCAACAACACCGGCAACTACAGCGCCGCCCGGGCACGCACCATCCTGAGCAAGACCGCCATCGACGCCAGCAACACCGCCCTCAACCTCGACGGCGACGCCATCACCACGACCACCGCATGCTTCGTCAACAGCATGCCGTGGAAGACCGGGGCCACCGACAAGCTGCTCGGCACCGACGGCCGCCCATCCACCGCGTCCGCCGCCAACCACCAACCCATCCGCCTACAGGGCATCGAACTGTTCAACGGCATCTACGAAAGCGACGCCGACCTCATCGCCAACGCCGTCAAGGACAACGACAACCTCGGCCGCATCGAACTCTACCGCGTGTTCGACATCACCAAGGCATCCAAGACCTCGACGGCGAACTACACCAAGATCGGCGAATTCACCGCACGCGACAAGACCACGAACGACTCATGGCGCTACGCCGAGGACTTCACCCTGTCCAACGGCGTCATCATCCCCACGGGCCTGAACGCGACGAGCACCACCGGCATGTGCGACGCCATCGGAGCCAACCCGCTCACATCCCAAGGCCTCCGACAGGTGCTGCGCTTCGGCATCCTCTGGGGTGGGGCTGCCTGCGGCGCTTTCGCCGCGAACCTCAGGAACGACCTCGCGAATCGCAGGTGGAACATCGGGGGCCGCATATCAGGAACCTGTCAACGCATATACGCCATTACGCCACAACTACCCTCCACGCCAGCCAGTGAGAGGGCAAGCCACGGCCCAGCCGAAAATCAAACCGAGCACCCGGCCGGTAGGCGAACCCATCCAGCACCGTCGAACGCCGGCATAGTCCAGATAGGAAACGCTCTGAAAACCCATTGCAAGCACACCCGCTGCGCCACGCCCATGTTCGTCCGCAGGGCGATCGATCACTACCTCAAGGGCAAACGGTCCCGCCGCGACGTGACCCGCTTCCTCGAAACCCACCCCGACCTCGACCGGCTCGCCGAACGGATCGCCGACGAGATACGCGAAGGCCGATACCGCGACACCAGGATCACGTACTTCAACCGCGTCGAACCGATCAGCGGCAAACACCGCGTCATCGGCCGCGAATCGGTACGCCACCAAATCTACGACCATGTGGCCGTCATGGCCCTCCAGCCGTTGTTCGACGCGAAGGTGGGCCGATGGCAGACCGCCAGCATCCCCAATCGCGGCACCATCGACGCCCGCCGCGCGATCAAACGATGGACACGCGAACGATCCAGCAAATGGTTCGTGAAGCTCGACGTGCGCAAATACTATCCCAGCATCGACCGCCCCACATTGAAGGCGATGCTCACGCGCGACGTCGGCGACCCGATCCTGCTGCGCCTCGTGTTCCACCTCATCGACCGGTACCAAGGCGACAACGGCCTCAACATCGGCAGCTACCTGAGCCAATGGCTCGCCAACTACTACCTCAGCCACGCCTA
>OGQL01002497.1_pt1 | contig 11763 bp, 7 predicted proteins | sample 1553211 | NCBI WGS metagenome assembly OGQL01 (sample SAMEA2579942, study PRJEB22360) | human gut metagenome
TAAACAATGTTCTTGAATCATATCTGCAAGCCATCCTGGATAATTATTTAACACAGGTAAACCTGATGATATATAATCAAAAAATTTATTTGGAGAAGTTCCGTAATAAAAAGCCGGAACATTTGTCAACACCATCAACCCAACATCGGCCGATGCAACAATTTTATTCAACTCCTTTTTAGGAATAGGATCGTAAAAGCGACAATTATCAAGCCCCTCTTCTTTGGTTCTGTTTATCAAGTGTCCCTTCATTTTGCCATCACCAATAAAAGCCAATACGATATCGCTTCTTCCCATTTTCTTCAATGCAGAAGCTGCATCCAACACTGAATCCAAACCATTAGCAATACCATGCGCACCCGTAAACACAGCCACCTTATCTGTTGAGGAAATTCCATCCAACGAAAGATTATCACGTGAAGATGGCTTAAATATCTCCAAATCACACCCGTTCGGAATCATCGCAATACGCTTGCCCGATTGGCTTCTTCTTTTAATCCCTTCACAAATTCCCGGAGAAAGACCAACACATGCATCTGCGTAATGATAACTCAACCATTCCAAAACACTCATCCCCCATAATAAGAAAGGGTTCTTCATACCTAAAGCCTTAGGTAATTCAGGCCACAAATCACGAACTTCAAAAATAAATTTCTTCTTCCGAAACAACTTCATTACTATACCTGGCACACCAGCAGTCAAGGGAGTAGAAGTTGCAAACAGCAAATCATAATCTTCTTTCAATGCTATTTGAATTCCCTTCCATCCAAATTTCACAAAAGTCCATGCCCTTTTGGTAATACCATCTTTATTAGAATACGGTAAAGCTATCTGAATCACATCTATACCATCTACCATTCCTCTATGAACATTTTTCATCTTTGTTTGTGGTAAATCCAGTTTTGCCGTTTCACCACAAACCATGCAAACTGAATGACCTTTAGCAATCAGATGCTTTGCCAATTCATAAGAGCGCGTCCCCCCCGCTTGGGTAGGAATGGTAAAATGTTGATGAAAATAAAGTACTTTCATTTTATATAATTTGAAGGATTGTTTTTATTGAATTATTTTTTGTCTGAAATTCGACTTGTCTGCACTCAGTCGTTTGTCCATAATAATTAGAGCATAATTGTTTCGTATCAACAGTTTTACCATTTGAGTCCAAACTAAGATTGTCCTTATTGGTATGCCATAGTTGACGCATATTCACGTCTTGAGATTTACCATCTATGCAATCTTCTATCTCCCACTTAGATGTATTTTTCCATTTTACAATCCTTCTATAATGTTTCATTTCTTTATTCAGATAAGTAAAACAAGAAACCTTTCCTTCAAATATGTAAGCATCCTCTGTTTCTTTCAACGAACTCCACTCTGCTTGCGACCAATTATACCAAATAAATCGATCTCCTTTCAACATTTGGTCATGTCCTTCAAGCATTATTGTATTATGAGATTCCGTACCCATAAAATATCGAAGTAACTTCTCTGTTGTATTGTATTTATAACTACCCCCATCAAACAAATAATTCTCTCCCTGATACCAAATATCCAAATGCAGATGATCCGCATGCGCAGGTCGGTCCTTATATCTTCCACATCTGATAAAAGAAAAAGTATCCTTTTCACGAATACAATAATATCCTCCCTTATCAAAAGAAATGCAACCAAACTGTTTTTTTATTGGCGGATACATCTGTCGGTTTGCTTTCCACTCGCACAAATACCATTCTCTATCCTCATATTGCCGATCATACAAATGTTCGGAAGTAAGCAAATAGTGTAACGCATCGAGTTGAGGACGATAATCACGATAATCGCAATCATTAAGTTTAAAAAACAAAGCTCCATCATTCGAACCATAATTGGGTAACCAACCGGTCGAATCATCCTGGCACTGATACAAAAAATTCACAGACTGATAAGCACGTTTATATACTTCATCACAAAACCGCTCCCCATTTCTGTCTGCCAGAGTAATGGCCCATGTCAAAAGCTGAACCACTACCCGATGATAATTCATGCTGAATTGCAAATAAGTACCATCTTCTGCCACTTGGTATTTTATCTCTTCCTCAAACCATTTCTTTCCTTTCTTTTTCCATTCTTCAGATTCTGGAAACTGAGGAAATAACAGACCTACCATATACAACGCCAACGTTTCTGTTATTGCATGATTATTACGCACTGCAATCCGGGAAAAATTTATATTTGCACGTACATGCTTTATTTGCCAATAAACAGACTGGATGATTAACCTAAAAACATCTTCCGTCAATTCAACCGAATCTTTATAATAATAAAGTGCGAATAACCAATTCAATACACGCAAAGATATTTCCTGACTACATTTATAATTAGGTCCACAATTAAGTGGGTTTTTATGAATCCAGTCCTCTATTTGAGAAAATACAAAAGACGCATGATTTTCACCGGATTTTTGATCATAGCGGATAATGTCATAGAGAAAAGAAAAACGGGACTTTTCCCATACATACTTTATATCCCCTGCTTCAGGCACAATATCCTCTACTGTCGTCCAGTGTACATTCGCATTATATTTATAATTCGTATCAGGGTTTGTCATCCAGTCATAATCCGTTCCAAGGCCATACCAAGTGGCAGAAAAGAAACAATATTCACCGCGCTTCATTCTATTGACTCTCTCTGAAAGCACCCTACTATCAGTATTGGTCAATTTCACACTCTTTCTACTTGAAAAGAAAAAAGGTTTTGCGTGCTTTCTCCAATCAGTCAATGACAAATATTCTTTATCCTCCCAAGAAACGGGGTATGCTCTTTTCAACATTCCCCCTTTACAGCGTATTTCATACTGGATACGAAACAAAAAGTACCTCATTCCCATGTTACGAAATAACTGAGAATAAAGAAAAAGTTTATTCATAAGGAACACTGAATTATTCTACCTCAATCCACTTGTTCTGCTTCAAGCTATCAATACAAGCAAACGACGCTTTGGTCGTATTTACAATGGAGTCAAATGGAATTAAAGCCTCTCCCCCTTTCCGTATTCTATCATTTAATAAAGCAAATTGAGCAGTATGCCCTTTATCCATGCCCTTTTTCATTTTAGAGAATCCTTTGCAACCATACCCTTTCAGTTCTCTCCAATTATCAAGAACCAGTGTCTTTTCTTGTGTGTAGATTTCTATTCTCTCTTTCGAATAAGACTTGCTGCCATTAGCAAAATAATTTATCACGGCATTCGTTCCATTCTCGTATCTTAGCAAAATACTTGCATTGTCCGTATTTTCCTCAGGATTTTCTCCTATCGCATTCATACACACGGCAAGAACTTTACTATCTGCGAAGAATGAACATAAATCGATAAAATGGCAAGCTTCACCAATAATACGCCCTCCTCCCACTTTCAAATCATGCACCCATACTTCAGACGGTATAAATCCGGCATTCATGGTTGCCACAATATTTTTCACTCCGCTTCCGGCAAGCTGTTTCATTTTTACTGCAAAAGGAGAAAAACGTCGGTTATATCCCACAGTCAATGTTGCTCCATTCTTTTGTGTTTCCCGATAAGTTTCAGTAATCTCATTCAATTCTGTTTGATTCAAGCACAACGGTTTCTCCACAAATACATGTTTCTCTGCTCGTAATGCATCCAACACCATTGAAGCATGAAGATTATGACGGGTGGTAATCATTACTAAATCAACGGCTTCATCTTTTAAAATCTCCTTGTAATCAGAAGTCGCTTTCATGGCTCCGGCCTTTTGAGCCAGAACTTTAGCAGACAAACCTTGCGCACTCGCAATGTACCGAATATGCGCCCCTGCTTTCATCAAGGCAGGCAGCATCGTTGCTGATGTAAAGTTTCCGGCACCAATAATGCCTATTTGTCCTTTTGTTACTGAAAAGTCAGCAGAGGCAACCTCAACTATCGTATTTCGTTTTGCATCAACGGGATATTTCAAGATAGAAGCGATAGAACCATGTTTACGCATGTCCCCATATATCTTTTCATAATCCTTCAAATCCACTTCTTCAGTAATCAATGATTTCACATCAATATTTCCCATGGATATTGCCTGCAAAACAGTCTCGAAGTTTCTTTTTTCTGTCCAACGTACAAAAGGCAACGGATAATCTATCCCTTTATTTTCGTAATCTTCATCATAACGTCCCGGACCGTAGGAACAAGAAACCTGGAATGACAACTCCTTTTTATAAAAATCATCCCTACGAATATCCAACCCTACCACACCTACAAGCACAATACGGCCTCTCTTCCTTGACATCTCAGCCGCTTGATGAATCACTTCATCGGTTTTGGCAGAAGCAGTAATCAATACAGCATCAGCCCCATGTGAATATGTTTCTTCAAGCACATATTTTACAGGATCTGTTCCTTTAGCAGGATTTACCCCTATCACTCCTTTTGTGCGGGCTAATTCCACTTTTTCTTCATCAAAATCAATTCCTATGACTTTACACCCATTCGCTTTCAATAATTGCGCCGTTATCAATCCAATCAAGCCTAAGCCTATTACAACAACGGTTTCTCCCAGTTGCGGATTCAGTAAACGAATACCTTGCAAACCTATAGAGCCAATTACAGTAAAAGCAGCTTCTTCATCTGAAACATTCTCAGGAATTTTAGCTACCAAATTTTTAGGTATGCAAACGTACTCAGCATGTTGCCCATTAGATGCCACACGATCACCTACTTTAAATTCTGTAACTCCGCTTCCCACAGCAACCACTATGCCAGAGTTACAATACCCTAAAGGCAATGGTTGTCCCAATTTATTAAAAACAGCCTCCAATGTAGGTTGCAGACCATCTGTCTTTATCTTATCAAGTACTTGCTTTACTTTATCAGGCTGTTGACGAGCCTTGTCTATCAAATTTGCCTTTCCAAACTCGACAAGCATACGTTCTGTCCCTAAAGACACTAAAGAACAAGATGTTTTAACCAAGACATAACCTGATTTTACCTGAGGAACCGGAACTTCTTCAAGTACAGTCCTCCCTAATTTCATATCTTGAATTATTTGCTTCATAGTTATCCCTTATATTTTGTTACAACATTCATTATATCTTTTTCTCTTCTTGTCATTGAAAACAATGATTCAATCCTATCATGAGCTGCGATACTAATACTCTCCAAATCATCATTCCAATGCTCCTCTATAGCATTAGCAATAGTCTGCGGCAATGTATCCTTTATTATTACCCCTACATCTCCAACAACATTGAGAACTTCTCCAACATCTGTTGTTATAACCACAGCCCCACAACTCATAGCCTCCGCAATAGCTAGTCCAAAACCTTCGTAGCGAGATGGCTGTAAATAAAAACGGCAATTTTTCAGATAAGTTAATTTTTCATCCTCGGAAATTGAACCTAAAATATCAATATAAGCATTTAGTCCTTTTCCTGATATATATTGTTTCACCTCATCAAAAGCGTCACCCTCATGTCCAGCAATATTAAGATGTATATCCAACTTGTCTTTCAATAATTCAATTGAATCTATAATTTCATACAAGCATTTTCGTTTTACATTTTCTTTACCCGTCCAACAAATAGTAAACAATTCATTCCTTCTGTTGCAATATGTCCCTCTTGAATATTTTATAATGTCTATACAATGTGGAGAATATATCATATTTTTAAGATTCCAATCCTTATAAATTTGCTCATATTCATTTTTTGAAACCAAAATGTTTTTATTTGCATATTTAATAGAATATTTAATCAATAACCTTTCTAATAAGGGTCTTCTATAGTAATCCGAAGCAGCCATTGGGCACTTATAATTAAAAGTTCCTGTGATTACAAGTTTTTTCCTCAACAGTCTTGAGATAAATACTGGGAAAAAAGCATATGTCCACCACCAAACAAAAATAACATCTGCACTCCAATCTATTTCACTATACTTAGTAGCTATTGTCAAATTAGAATCTATCTTTTTCAGGATGTTAATATCCTGATTATAAAATTCTACAAGAAACAATTTGCTCTTATCTGATATTTTACAAAAGAAACATATTTTCATAATTACGTTCTAATAAATGTTCCAATCACCATTTACTTCACTCCCTCAATATTCCTTTTACAATGTCTAACATATCAACACTATTATACAACTGCACTGAAGCCTTTGAATATGATTCATAATTTCTGTCAATTTCAAGGATTGCCTCACATACATTTTTCTCTAACAAAATATCAGTACAAATACCCGCTTCAAATTTTGAAAAAATAAAATTCAAAGCAGGCAAATTATTTGAAATCATAGGAATACCAAACATTGAATATTCATATAATTTATTAGGCGCGCAATATAAAACATTAATTGCCCTATTTATAGGTTCGCCATCCACAACATATACCAATATACCAATATGCGCCAATTTCGTAATTTCCAAATGTAAAGGAGGAGGTAAGAAAGGAAGAAAAACAATTCTCTCGCTTTGACATTTATCTCTAAGTTCATTATAAAAAGGATTTTCACCTCCCATCAAAAACAAAATATAATCATCAGGTAGAGAATTAACTGCTCTAACAAAATAATCAACTCTTCTCTCAGGAATAAATACCCCTTGATACAATATTATCTTTTTATTTCTATATTTAGATATTATTTCTTGAATTGAAAATGGTAAAGATTGGGCTATTTGAACATTGCCATTATATGGTTTATTAGGCAGAATATAAGGGACTTTATCCAAATCATAAATAGATTTCGTTATATGCGCTCTATTATATTCACAGCAAATAATTTTCCTTGATTTTTTCAAATTCTTCTCAAACGGATAACAAGGATTCAATAATCTATATGCTATTTTTTGAGTGGGGTTCTTAAATTCAAATAAATGAGATATCACATCATACTTATCCAAATAAGCTGAAAATAAGCTAACTGTTTCAGAATGTAAAAGCCACAAATATGTAGTCTCTTTTATATATTCATCTTTCAGTACTTCTAATACATACTTACGATATTTCCACTGTTGAATTATCCGTTGCATTCCATTTCCACCATATAACGGTGTTTTGTAAAATCGTACATGATTTCTTTCCATCAATACTTTTTCTGTATTCATGTCCGAACAACCACCAATATACACGATTTCATAATTTAACTCCGACAATATATTACATATAGATATCACTGGTGGAAATAACTTGATATCATATATCATTGTCAATATCACTTTACTTTTCATTTTTCAACTCTTGCGATAAAACATTTATGTATTCTAAACCATACTTCAAATCAGGCTCCATATAATTTCCTTCTCCCCATTCATTCCAAGACTTCAAAAAAACATATTTCTGTTCTTGAGGCTTATTTTTCATATTATATAAAACCGAATTAACATGCTTTCGAAATAAATCTGGAGTTGAACCATGCAAAATATAGCCACCAGTACCACTTCTTGGAGTATGATCCCAATTAGGTATTATTGTTGGAAAGACCTTTACATCTTCATATTCACGATTCATCAAAGACATTTTTCTTACCATATCCGAATATTTATGGATATATGGAATTTTTAATATATCAGAACAGAAACGTCTTTTAAATTTATTCAAAAAAAGATTTTCAGTCTTCCATTCCCATAATCCCACATAATTAACAGCATTAAAACCTAATGAAAGCATTTTATCTATATTTGAGCGTATTGTTGCTTGGGCAATAAAATAAATATCACCTATATCATTTTTTTTTGCAAAATCTTTCCACACAGATATAAAATTGGCTACATCAAGAAACTCAAAAGGCCTATATATCATAAATACCGGTTTACCATCTATCTTATAGTAACGTTTATCTTTAAAAGCAGGCAACAAAGATTTAAAATGAAGTATATAATCCTCTACCCCTAGATACCGCTGTTCTATTAGCAAATTCTTCTGACAAGTTCCATCTTTATTCCAAAATTTTGCATGCCATGATTCATTAGCCCAGCACAAGCAAAAAGGAAAATCTGGCTCATTAAGCCTTAGAACCTCCTTAAATGGATAATCAAGTTCTTGCTTTCCTTCTCCAAACCAATAATGATAATAGCAAAAAGCTTCAATTCCAGCTTTTCGAGCAAGAACTGCTTGTTCTTTTCTAACTTCAGGCAATCTCAAATCATAATATCCCAAATCAGCTGGCACTCTAGGTTGATAATGTCCTGGATATAACGAACGAGCTTTTCCTACATTAGTCCACTCGGTAAATCCTTTCCCCCACCATCTATCATTGTCTTTTGTCGGATGAAATTGTGGTAAATAAAATGCAATAACATGAGTTCTATTTGTCATCACTTACTATTTTTATACTTAATATAATTTTGAACAAAAGATACAATCCATGGATTCTTAATAAAGAAAAGCTGAGACAACAAAAAATACATACAGCAAAGAACAAAAGATAATAATAATATTTGCCAATTATCAGTCAATATTCCCTTCAGAAGAACAACAATAATCCAATATGGAATTGAATAAAACACATTCAATTTTATACTATTAATAGGTATAAATAATAATTTATGCCGAAACATATAGTAAAAAAGAAAAATAGTAACCGAAAATTCAGAGCACAATAATGTAATTGCCGTACCTACAGAAGCTAAATTACTTACTAAAGTCAAATTAAATGATAATCCTACAACTGCCCCAACTACAGCTATTTTTAAAATAACAGCATCTCTTTTAAGAGGTATAAGAATTTGAGACACGAACACTTGAGCTATTCCAACTATCAGTATCAAAGGAACAATCAATTGCATGGGTAATACAGCCCCTTCATACCCATTTCCTGCAATAATAGCTATAATAGCATCAGACAATGGTATGATTGCAAATACAAGAGGTATGCTAACCGAAAAAAACAACCAATATGTAGCATTTATTTTCTTTCTAAATTCGATTACACTACCATTAGACAACAAAGCTGACATACGAGGCATCATCACATTTGTCAAAGAAGTAAATAATCCCAATATTATTATATATATCTTTAGTGCTGTCACATAATAACCAACCTCCCTTTCAGAAGAAACGAATCCCAAATATATAACATTAAATGTAGTATAAGCAGAGGTTAATATCAAATAAAAACCTAGATAGATATAGGGTTTTATATATAATTTAAATGTTCTAACATGTGCCCAACTATATAATACAAATCTTTGCGAATAAATCCAGTTCACAACAGCATTAAAAACAACGAGCAAAACTGTTATGATGTAATAAATATATATATCCTCGCATTTTTTTACAAAAATAAATACCGAAAAAAGATAGATAATCTTCAATACTAAAGTGCGTACAGTTATATATTTAAAGTTCTCAATCCCTCTGTAAAACCATTCTATTAAAAACAAGTTGAACAACAATTTAAATATACCTAATAACAACAAATCACGTTTTTCATAAAATTGTGGTACCAAATATATCAAACTAATATATATTAAAGTTACAATAATAGTGAAACACAAATTTATAGAAAACAAAACGGAGAATATACTATTCCTTTTACTAATATCATTAGAGGCTTTAGCCACTTCACGAATACCTAATATATTCAATCCCAACATTGAAATCATTATGAAATAATTTACAACTCCATCTACAAAATTTACTATTCCAATATTTTCTACCCCCAATATACGAGATAAATACGGAAAAGTAACTAACTGTATTACATAATTACTTGTTGTCAAGATAGCACTATAAATAATATTTTTTTTAATACTATTATTCTCCACTTGTTCTTATTACAGATTGATTATACATCGCATTATAGAAAATCAACTCTCTATGAGTATGTTTAATAGGCTTAAAGACTGATTCATAAGGATACCATAACTCATATTGCCTTGTATGAACTGCTAAATGAGAAGTATCAGCCAAATAATAATAACTTTTTTGAAATATCAAAAAAGCGAAACACCCTATAAATAATATTTTATTATAAGCAAATTTTTCCATTGTAATCAAAGAATAGCCAACATTTACTACATATGGAATTGCAAATGGAATCAAATAATTTGCGATTCTCATTAATCCTTGATTCATTGCTCCTAAAAACAAAAACAGAAGTAACATCTTCATTATACAATTATCCTGCTTACTCATAAATCTATTTTTATTTGCAATCAAATAAAAACCCAAAAATGCCACAAAAGAAATTGCATAATACATAATACCCAATACATTATTCATTTCCAATGTAGAATAAGATTTCAATTTCAATCCTATAATAGGTATAAAATCCATAAAAATCATATAGTGATTAGGTAGGATATAAAAAAAAACGAGCAGAACAATTCCTCCCCCTATTCCTAATAACCAGTTGGCATATTTTGCCTTTAATAAGTAATTCAGCAAAGGAAAAACTAACAACACCAATGCTGAAAAATGAAAACCTATAGAAAAAAGACACCCTAAATAGTATCTAAAATATCTTTTCTCTATAAGATTAGAAATATTAAAACAAAAAACACAGACAGCTAATGCCTCACGTAATATCTCCATATTATAATAAATATAATATATTAGAAAATATATCAGAAAACAAGATATTACATTTACACTTCGCTTCTTAAATACATACAAAAAAGTAAGATTTACTATTATAGCATGCAATAATTGTAGGTATACAAAATCAGCACCTAACGTTTTAGATATCGCACAAAATAAATACCATAATGGACCATATCCTTCATCAAAACTAAAGAATTCCCAATTTTTCCATGTAGGCATTGAAGTATATGTATCTATATAATGTAAAGAATCACCTCCAACTCTATATCTTAATCCGGCAATTAAGATCAAAAATACGATTATTACACATATACATACAGAAGAAAGCTTTCTATAATGTTTCAAATCAACGAGTATCCAACTATAGAGAATCAGGATAAAGGCTACAACATATATCATTTCAGTATAAACATATTTACAATACGGGCACAAGCCTTCCCATCCCCATAAGGATTTACCGCCTTACTCATTTCCTCATAATGCGCCTCATCATCCAGCAAAGCAGAGACCTCATTTACAATCTTATCATAATTTGTTCCCACCAACTTCACCGTACCAGCTTCCAAAGCCTCCGGGCGTTCCGTCGTATCACGCATCACGAGTACTGGTTTACCAAGTCCGGGAGCTTCTTCCTGAATACCACCACTGTCTGTCAGAACAATAGTAGATTTCTCCATCAAATAAACAAAAGAGAGATACTCCAAAGGCTCTATAAAAAACATATTTCCTAAATTGGATAAATCCTCACCAAATACTTCATGAATGGGTTTGCGAACATTGGGATTCAAATGCATCGGATAAACAAAGTCAACATCGGGATATCGTTTTGTAAGAGCCTGAATAGCCTTACACATAGACATGAATCCGTCACCGAAATTTTCACGACGATGACCTGTTATCAAAACCAAATTCTTTCCCTCCTGTAAACGGTTGATATCATAACCGGAAGCTCTTAAAACACCTTTCAATTCTTCATCAAGCCTTTTATCGCTCTTTATTTTATTTATAACCATATAGAGTGCATCTATTACCGTATTTCCAGTCACAATAATAGAAGATTCCTCTACCCCTTCATCCAACAGATTCTGTCGGCTTAACGGTGTGGGAGAAAAATGATAAGTAGTAATGCGTCCTGTTATCAGCCGATTCATCTCCTCTGGCCAAGGACTATAAATATTATGAGTACGAAGTCCCGCCTCTACATGCCCCACCGGAATCTGCTGATAAAAAGCA
>OGQL01002498.1_pt1 | contig 11757 bp, 8 predicted proteins | sample 1553211 | NCBI WGS metagenome assembly OGQL01 (sample SAMEA2579942, study PRJEB22360) | human gut metagenome
GAAGAGCACGCCTCCCGCGCCCCCCTCGGCGCAGAAGAAAAGCTGCAGGGTATCAAGTGGGTCAAGAAGCTGAACCTGCCGGGCAAGGGCGTATGGAACATTCTGTTCGCCGTGCTGTCTGTCGTCTCGCTGGTCATGCTGTGCGTCCAGCCCGAACAGCGTCTGCTGTGGTCGATTCTGACCACCGTGTTCGCCCTGTGCTACGGCTTGGTGTTCGTGATTCCGATCGGCGGCGCCGATATGCCCGTCGTCATCTCTGTGCTCAACGCATGCACCGGTACGGCTGTGGCTATGTCCGGTCTGGCGATTGACAATGTCGCCCTGATCGTGGCCGGCGCACTCGTCGGTTCCGCAGGTGTGACCCTGTCCATCCTCATGGCTCAGGCCATGAACCGCCCGCTGCTCTCCGTCTTGGCCGGTGGCTTCGGCGGTGGTGCTGACGCCGCCGCTGCTGGCGATGGTCCGGAAGGAACCATGAAGGAGACCACGCCGGACGATCTGGCCGTTCAGCTCGTCTACGCGCAGAAGGTCATCTTCGTGCCCGGCTTCGGTTTGGCTCAGGCTCAGGCCCAGCGCGAGCTCGCTGACCTCGGCGAACTGCTCAAGGGCCACGGCGTGGAAGTCTCCTACGCCATTCACCCGGTCGCAGGCCGTATGCCTGGCCACATGAACGTGCTGCTGGCCGAGGCCAACGTGCCCTACGAGGAGCTCGTGGATCTTGATGAGATCAACCCGCAGTTCCCGCAGGCCAACGTGGCTCTGGTCGTCGGCGCCAACGATGTGACCAACCCGGCTGCTCGCCGTCCCGGCACCCCGGTCTCCGGCATGCCGATTCTCGACGTCGACAAGTCCCAGAACGTCGTGGTCATGAAGCGCGGCCGCGGTATGGGCTACGCCGGCATCCAGAACGAGCTCTACTTCGAAGACAACACCCAGATGCTGTTCGGTGACGCGAAGAAGAGTCTGCAGTCCGTCATCGCCGCCGTCAAGGAATTGCTCGCGTAACCATTCTTGGCTCCCCTCTGTGAGGGGAGCTGTCGAACGGAGTGAGACTGAGGGGAGTAGCCCATACGCGGGTGCTCCCCTCAGTCAGCTTCGCTGGCGGGCGCCCCCCCACACGGGGGGGAGCCGAGCTCTATATCTACTACAGCCCAAACACCCGCTTAACAAAGCTGTTAACGCGACGCCAATAGCGGTCCGGATCGGTGCTGGCGCTCATCGTGTGGTCGGCGCCGGGAATCAGCAGCTTCTCGCGGTCGATGCTGGCGCAGGCGTTGTAATTGATGTCCAGATACTTCGGATTGACAAAAGTATCCGCTCCGCCATGAATGAACATCATCGGAATAGTCGCGTGCCGTAATGCCTTCACACAGGAGGCGTCCTCAAACCGGTATCCAGCCTTGCGTTTAGACACATGACTGGCCACTTTGACCAGCAGCACGGCCAACGAGTGCGGCAAACGGAACATCGCCTCGGCATTATCCGTAAACTGCGAGACCACGGAACTGTATCCGCAATCGGAAATCGCGGCGACGACGTTGCGGGGGAGTCGCGCATCGCCGGCCGCCATCATCACCGTGGCGGCGCCCATCGAATTGCCATGCAACAGAATGCGTGCATCCGGATCAGCTGCGGTGATCAGCGAAACCCAGCCCAACAGATCGTCGCTTTCCAGCAATCCCATACCCACGTAACGCCCTTCGCTCAACTCATGGGCGCGCTGCGCGGGTAGCAGGACCGTAAAACCGAGTTGCGCATAGCGATGCGCCCATTTGGCCATTTCCGCGGGCTCTCCGGCATAGCCATGGCAGCAGATCGCGTATAGATGCGGCTGTGGGTCGGAACAATCCGGGTCCAACAGCCAGCCGTGGAGTTTCAATCCATCATGGCTGCGCAGCGTGACCGATTGCTTGGCCTCCTCGAACCACCGGGCGGCCTCAAGCTGCTCGGACATGTCGAATTCGATGCCTTTCGGTGTCTCCTCGTGCGGCATGTTGAACATCGAACGTTTGGCCTTGGTGTCCAGCGCGAACGTGAACATGACGTTGGCGGCCGCGGCTGTGACGCCGGCTCCTGTGGCGGCTATCGCGGCAAGTGCCGCAGCCATACCCCTGACAACGCGAGTGTGTGCGGCGATGACGTCATGGCCATCCTCATTGATGACGTCGTCCGAACGAGTCATATCAACCTCCCGATACGGTACTCACCATCGTACGTTATTTTCGAAATCATCCCCAACTTCGTGAAAGACCGTACACTGAGTGTCGCTGAGCGTACGATTTTCACGAAATGGCGGACGATTTCGTGAAAACCGTACGTTGAGAACGGGTAAGCGTACGTTCTTCACAAAGTTAGGGATTATTTCGCGGAAACCGTACGTTGACGTGGCTGGGACGGCCGGGATGCAGTGTCATCGAAGCATCACCGCGCCAAAGTCCGGAGTTGGCGTATACTTGACAATTGTTGCTTTGGCGAGGGAAGTGTGCGTGCTGACACATGACACAGCTTCCGTTATCGACTCGGCGTATTTCACTCCTTGTAGGGTGTCTTTCGGCGCGTCGTGGCGTCTGAGCGAGACAGTACGAAACGAAACTACAAGGAGTATCCATTATGGCTACCACCATTAAGCTTGAGGGCGAGGCCCGTTCCGAGTTCGGCAAGGGCGTTGCTCGTCGTCTGCGCGTTGCCAACAAGATTCCGGCCACCATCTACGCCGGCGGCGAAGAGCCCGCCTTCGTGACCTTGCCGATGCGCGAGACCACCCTGGCCCTGCGTCACACCAACGCCCTGTTCACCATCGCCTTCGACGGCAACACCAAGATGGCCGTCGTCAAGGACGTGCAGAAGAACCCGGTCAAGCGCATCATCGAGCACGTTGACTTCCTTGAGGTCAAGGCCGGCGAGAAGATCGACGTCGAGGTGCCGGTCTTCGTTGAAGGCACCCCGAAGGGCGCTGCTGTGGCATTCGTCGACATTCAGGAGCTCAAGGTTCGCGCTGACGTCGCCAACTTGCCTGAGAAGATCGTTGTGAGCGTCGAGGGCCTAACCGACGGCACCAAGGTGTTCGCTAAGGACGTTGTTCTGCCTGAAGGCGTTGAGCTCGACGTTGAGGACCCGGAAGAGTCCGTCGTCACCGTTGAGGTGCCGGAAGATGCTTCTGAGTCCACCGCCGCTCCGGAAGCTGCTGCTCCGGCTGCCGACGCCAAGTGAGTCGATCGCTTCGATAGCGAACAATTCAGAACATAACTGAAACGTGGAAGCCCGCAGCCGTTGAGAACGGTGCGGGCTTCTTCGTTTTTCACCATGTGAACTCTGCTACACGAGTAACACATGGGTGTGCAAAAGTATGCAACAGAGCTCGCGCCACAAGCGCACAGCACACACCCCATATGGTGGCTTTCGGGCCGCCAAAGTCAAGAAGAAGTAGCTAGTAATGACTGAAAACACGCACCACGATCCGGCAGCGCTCGACAAGCTCGCCGAACCGTTCACCGTACTGCCGAACGACAACCCCGCATCCGATGAGAAGCGTCAGTCCCTCATCGACAAGCCGGCTTTCGGCCAGGTGTTCTCCGACAACATGACCCACATGACCTGGACCAAGGGCGAAGGCTGGTCCGACCGCCGCGTCGAACCGTACGCACCGCTCAAGATGGATCCGGGTGCTTCCGTGCTGCACTACGCACAGGAGTGCTTCGAGGGCCTCAAGGCTTACCGTCATGCCGACGGCTCCACCTGGCTGTTCCGCCCGGATGCGAACGCCGAGCGTTTCCAGAACTCCGCCAAGCGTCTGTACCTGCCTGAGCTGCCGATTGACGACTTCCTCGGTTCCGTGGCCGCGCTGGTCAAGCGCGACGCCAACTGGGTGCCGTCCCGCCGCGAGTACACGCTGTACATGCGTCCGTTCATGTTCGCTTCCGAGCCGTTCCTCGGCGTGCGCGCCCCGCAGGAGGTCGACTACTGCGTGATCGCCTCCCCGTCCGGCCCGTACTTCCCGGGCGGCGTCAAGCCGGTGAGCATCTGGGTTGAAGACAAGTGGTTCCGCACCGGCCCTGGCGGCACTGGTTTCGCCAAGTGCGGCGGCAACTACGCCGCCTCCCTGCTCGGCGAGTACAAGGGGGTTGAGAACGGCTGCGAGCAGGTGTGCTTCGTGGACGCCGCCACCAAGACCTACCTCGAAGAGCTCGGTGGCATGAACATGATGGCCGTGCACAAGGATGGCCACGTGGAGACCCCGTCCCTGACCGGTAACATTCTGCCGGGTGTGACCCGTCGCTCCCTGATTCAGCTGCTGCAGGACAAGGGCCACGACGTAGTCGAGACCATGATTGCCCTCGACCAGCTGCTCGAGGACATCAAGTCCGGCGAAGTCACCGAGGTGTTCGCTTGCGGTACCGCCGCCATCATCACCCCGATCGGTCGCTTCAAGTCCGAGAAGTTCGATGTCACCGTCGCCGACGGCGGCTCCGGCAAGCTCACCTGCGAACTGCGCGACGAGCTGCTCGGCATCCAGCTCGGCGAAGTCGAGGACCCGCACAACTGGATGTGGAAGGTGTGCTGAACTAGCACCTTTTGTTTCTGACTAAGACCCCTTGGAACAGCAACAATTCCAAGGGGTCTTGGCGTATTGGAAATGTTCTTGGCTAGAGAGATACAGATGGATTTAGCAACATTCCGCAACAAATAATATGATCTAGGTCTTCTGCACGTTGCGGGGGGTGGTTATGGTTCATCCAGATGAGAACAGGAGCAAACCTATGAGCAAGATGAGTGACATGACGGAATACCATGCTTCAGCCTACCGTTTGCCGTCAGGCTTCGAACACTGCTCGAAATTGAAGCCGGTGGCTGAGGCAGCGACGGCGCTGGACCGGGTCAAGGCCGTGGTGGATGTGCTGTGTTCGCCGGGCGGCTGCCCGTGGGACGGCAAGCAGACGAACAAGTCGCTGCTCAAGAATCTGCTCGAGGAAACCTACGAATACGTCGACGCGGTGGAGACTCACGACCGTGACAACATGCGCGAGGAACTGGGTGATGTGTTGCTGCAATCCGTGTTTCAGGCGCGGGTCTGCGAATCGGATACTGAGGACCCGTTCGGTATTGATGAGGTCGCCGATCGGTTGGTGAACAAGCTCATCACTCGGCATCCGCATGTGTTTGCGGCTGATGATGCCGGCAATTCCTCTGATTCTTCTGATGCTTTTGATGCTGACAGTAACGACGGGGGAGAAGCTGCCCAACCCGAATCCCCGGAAGCTGTGCTGGCTCTATGGGAAAAGATGAAACAGCAGGAAAAGCATCGTAAATCCGTGCTTGAGGGCATTTCCCGCGCTCAAGGTGCGTTGCCTCGCGCGGCCAAAGTCGTTTCTCGCATCTCCAAATCGCCGAATGCTGATAGATTGTTCGCGGCGTTTGATGAGCCGGCTGCGGCTGATGCTCAGCGAGATGATGTACATCCTCAAGCGGCGAACCAATCCGAATCAAGCGGCGACAATTCCGCTGAACGGGAGAAGGCCGATGCCTACGCCGATGAAATCCTCGCCGTCGTGCGCAAGGCCCGCGTTGACGGCATCGATATCGAGTCCGCACTGCGCAATCGCTTGCGTGATGTCGAAGAAAAAGTCGCCTTGATTGAATCAGAAATCAACAACGATTAAGTCCATACATGTTTTTTGATCACGGATCGTAAAACTTAGAGGTGCTGAGTTGCCAACGACTACCGGCAAGCTGGCGTCATTGCCATCCTATTCACGTCTTAGTGGCCCCTTCCTCCCCGGCCATACTACTCAGGCAAGGCCTGTTGTAGGCTCGGGTACGACGGGCTGTAGCGCCGAATAAGGATGAACGGGAACAGAACGAAGACGGACTGAGACGAACCGAAGCGGTACCAGAGGGGAGTGGCTCATGCAGGTGGCGTTGGAGAACAACATCGTTTTTGTGGTCATCGAGTATTTAGCAATCCTGTGTTGGGGATTATCGGGCGGACTTGCCGCCATTCGCAAGGGCTACGACATCTTCACCATCATGCTGTGCGGATGGCTTACCGCACTCGGCGGCGGTCTTGTGCGCGACGTGATGCTCGGTGCCCTGCCGCCGGTCGGCATCACCGACAAAGGCTATGTGCTCACCACGCTGTTTTCCGGCATTATCGTGGTGGTGGCCCATCCGGAGATCACCAAACTCAAATGGACGATGACTGTCATCGATGCTCTGGGCCTCGGACTATTCGCAGTCAGCGGCACCGCAAAAGCTCTGGCCTACGGTTCCTCAGGCATGACAGCCGTATTCCTTGGCATGTTCACAGCACTGGCCGGCGGCCTCATTCGTGACATCTTCATTGGCGACGTGCCAATGATTATTCGAGACAAACACCTCTATGCTGTGCCTTCGTTCATCGGCTGCATCCTGACCGTGCTGGTATGGCGCGGCGTAAGCTACGGCTGGTTCGACATGCGCTCGGAAATGCTGCTCGACGTGCTGATCGTCATCATCGTGGTGGCGCTGCGACTGCTCTCGGTAGGCTTCAACGTCACTCTGCCCGGAGCCGTCGAACGTCATCGCGTCTACCTGCCCAGCGAAAGCCGATATCTCAAGCGCCCGGTCATCCATCCGCACGCCGATACCGTCGATCCCGGCGATACCACCAAGGACGAAGAAGACAAGCCTCAGGATGGTTCAAGGCCGCCTCAGGGCTAACTGTCTTCAAAGAGGTACATCTGGCCTTCTGCAGAATGCTAACTGCTTTCAAAGAGGTACCTGAAGCACGAAACGCTGAGTATAAGTGTTGCAATGATGGCGTTTATAGTTGGTTTTTCCCGTATTCGGTACCTCTCTGAACGGAGATGTCATTTCGCAAGACCGCCAATGTACCTCTTTGAACAGAGATACAAAAAGTCCCGCAAGCCAGATGACTTGCGGGACTTTCTAAAACCTTAAGAGGCTTATGCTCACAGAGCGTTGATCGCAACAGCGAGGCCGGACTTGCGGTTGGCGGCCTGGTTCTTGTGGATCACGCCAGCGCCAGCAGCCTTGTCGAGCTTCTGGGCGGCAACCTTGTAGGCGGCCTCGGCGGCAGCCTTGTCACCGGCGGCGATGGCTTCGCGGGTGGCGCGGATGGCGGTCTTCAGGCCGGACTTCACAGCCACGTTGCGAAGGTGCGCCTTCTCATTGGTGAGCACGCGCTTCTTCTGCGACTTAATGTTTGCCACGTTTACTCCAAACGATGTGTGTTATAAGGACATACAAAAGTTAGAGGATAGCATGAGCCCCGGAAAAACCCGCGCAATGCCACGCCGAATACAGTCCCTCGGCTACACTAGGTGAAGTTTGAGTATATGCCAAGAGGAGGAATGCGTTGGTCGTCCAACACAATCAGCCGGGTTCCACGGATCAGTCGGTGATTCGCAACTTCTGTATCATCGCACACATCGACCACGGCAAGTCGACCGTGGCCGACCGCATCCTGCAGTTGAGCGGCATTGTGCCAGAGCGAGAGATGCGCGATCGCTTCCTCGACCGTATGGATATCGAGCAGGAGCGTGGCATCACCATCAAATCCCAGGCCGTGCGCGTGCCGTGGACCTTTGACGGCACCGAATACACGCTCGGTATGATCGACACCCCCGGCCACGTGGACTTCACCTATGAGGTGTCCCGCGCACTGGCCGCCTGCGAAGGCGCGGTGCTGCTCGTCGACGCCACCCAGGGCATCGAGGCGCAGACCCTGTCCAATCTGTATATGGCCATCGACCATGATCTGGCCATCATCCCCGTGCTCAACAAAATCGACCTGCCGTCCGCCGAGCCGGACAAGCACGCCGAGGAGATCGCAGGTCTGATCGGCTGCGAGCCGAGCGACGTGCTGCGCGTCTCCGGCAAAACCGGCGAAGGCGTGGCCGACCTGCTCGACCAGATCGTCATGGACGTGCCCGCCCCGCACGGCGACCCCGAGGCCCCCGCCCGCGCGCTGATCTTCGACTCCGTCTACGACTCCTACCGCGGCATCGTCACCTACATCCGTATGGAGGACGGCGAACTGCATGACCGCGAAAAGGTCCACATGATGGGCATTGGCATGACCCACGATCCCATCGAAATCGGCGTGATCAGCCCCGATATGACCCGCACCAAGGCGCTCGGCGCCGGCGAGGTCGGCTACATCATCACCGGTGCGAAAGATGTGAGTCAGTCCAAGGTGGGCGACACCCTGACTTCGGCCGTCCGCCCGGCCGCCGAGCCGTTGCCCGGATACCGCGACCCCAAGCCGATGGTCTACGCCGGTTTGTTCCCGATCGACAACGCCCAGTTCCCCGAACTGCGTGATGCACTCGACAAGCTCAAGCTCAACGACGCCGCCCTGATCTACACGCCGGAAACCTCCGTGGCCCTAGGCTTCGGCTTCCGCTGCGGCTTCCTGGGTCTGCTGCACATGGAAATCGTCAACGAGCGACTCTCCCGCGAGTTCGGCCTCGACCTGATCCAGACCGCCCCGAACGTCACCTACGACGTGACCGCCGAGGACGGCAGCCAGCATCATGTGACCAACCCGAGCGAATTCCCGGACGGCAAAATCAAGAAGATTGTCGAGCCGATGGTTGCCGCCGACATCATCACGCCCAAGGAATTCATCGGTGCGGTGATGGATCTGTGCCAGGACCACCGTGGCATTATGGGCACGATGGAGTACATCTCCACCGATCGTGTCGAGATGCACTACCGCATTCCGCTGGCGGAAATCGTGTTCGACTTCTTCGACCAGCTCAAGTCCCGCACCAAGGGCTACGCTTCCCTCGATTACCATGAGGATGGCGAGCAGTCCGCCGATTTGGTCAAGGTGGACATCCTTATTCAGGGCGAGAAGGTCGATGCGTTCAGTGCCATCGTTCACCGTGATAAGGCGTATTCGTACGGTGTGATGATGACCAAGAAATTGCGTAGTCTGATTCCTCGCCAACAGTTTGAGATTCCGATTCAGGCTGCGATTGGTTCGCGCATCATCGCACGTGAGAACATTCGTGCGTTACGCAAGGACGTGCTCGCCAAGTGCTACGGCGGCGACATCACCCGTAAGCGCAAGTTGCTCGAAAAGCAGAAGGCTGGCAAGAAGCGCATGAAGATGCTCGGCCATGTGGAGGTGCCGCAGGAGGCGTTCATCGCAGCCCTGTCCACCGGCGAAGCGGGCAACGACCGCGACACCAAGGACAAGATTCGCGCCGCGCAGAAGTCCGAAGGCTGAGCCTTTCGTGACGTTCGAAATCTACATTCATGTTCCGTTTTGCTTACGTCGCTGCGGCTATTGCGACTTCAACACCTACACGGCCGTGGACATGGGCGCGGGCGCGTCACGCGGCAACTACGCGAACATGGTTATCCGCGAAATGGCGATTGTCCGCGATTGGCAGACAACGCACGGTATCAACGAGCCGAAGGTGGCAACCGTCTTCTTCGGCGGAGGGGAGCCGACCACACTCAAAGGACGCTGGAACTCAAGGCAAGCGATTTGGTCGCCATGCTGGATGCGGTACGCGCCACATGGGGCATCGCCGATGACGCGGAAATCACCACCGAAGCGAATCCCGACACGGTGAATGCCGACTATGTGAAAGAACTCGCAGACGGCGGTTTCAATCGTATTTCCTTCGGCATGCAATCCGCGGTACCGTATGTGCTTGCAACGCTCGACCGTACGCATACGCCGGAAAACGTCGCTGCCGGAATCGCAGCGGCCAATGCAGCAGGCATGCGTTCCAGCGTCGATCTGATCTACGGCGCGCCGGGGGAGAGCCTTGACGATTGGCGCACATCCGTCCGCACCGCCATCGATTTGGGCGTCAACCATATTTCCGCATATGCGCTCACCATCGCGCCGAATACGAAAATGGGACGACGGATCGCGGCGGGCACGTTGTCGAGACCGGACGATGACGACGAAGCGAACAAATACGAAATCGCCGACACGATGTTCACCGAAGCCGGCCTCGAATGGTATGAGATTAGCAATTGGGCTCGTCCTGGATACGAGTCGCAACACAACCTTGGCTATTGGAGGAACGTCGATTGGGCCGGTCTCGGTCCCGGTGCGCATTCGCATTATGGCGATTGCGAAGACGGCAAAGGATTGCGCTCCTGGGATATCGCGCATCCGCGATTGTGGGGCACCGCCATCAATGAGGGCAATGTGCCATGGGCCGGCAGTGAACGCATCACTGCCGACGAGGACATCGAAGAGACCATCATGTTGGGCCTGCGCATTCGTGAAGGACTCGACACCAGACAATTCAGCCACTTGATTCCTGAGCAAAAATGGATTGAGCTTGAGCACGACGGGCTGATCACAATGCTTGATGGCCGCGCCATACCCACTTTGCGAGGCCGACTGCTCAACGACACCATCATCACGGAGCTGTTGGAAACACTGGACTGACCGGGTTAATGAGCATAAGTGAAGTGCGTGCGCATGAGCATGACATGCGAAGTATGCGTTCATGGGCTAAATCCTCTGCGAGGCATTGACAAAAATAGCCATTCGTTATATGGACACGTGCAACGTTGCCGACATAATGGCGCGGTATTCTAAACCACGCATTAAAGAACCGCAAGACTTTTCTTGCCCAAAAACATTGAAGGTGGTTTCGGTGACTTTCCACGCCCCGTTAGATCTGACGATCCATGATTCCCAAGGTATGTACGATCCTGGAGCCGAGCATGACGCTTGCGGCGTGGGTATGGTCACCACCCTCAACAAGCGTCCGGAACGCAAGATCGTCGATGACGCCATCGAGGTGCTGGTCAATCTGAACCATCGTGGTGCCGTGGGCGCCGAGGAGAACACGGGCGACGGCGCAGGCATTCTCATGAGTATGCCTGACGAATTCATGCGTGCCACCGCCGGTGTGGAGCTTCCTGAAGAAGGCCATTACGCCGCGGGCATCGCCTTCTTGGATCGCGACATCGCCACTTCCGGCCAGCAGGAGCAGGCCATTTCCAAGATCGTGCGCGAAGAGGGCCTCGAAGTGCTCGCATGGCGCGTCGTACCCACCAATCCGGACGGACTCGGCCTGCAGGCGTTGGCCAGCATGCCGGCGTTCAAGACGCTGGTCGTGGCCGATCCGGAAGGCGAACTCGGTGGCATCGAGCTCGATCGCAAGACCTTCCGCATCCGCAAGCGTGTGGAACATGAGGTGGGCATCTACTTCGCGTCCCTGTCCGCACGCACCATCACCTACAAGGGCATGCTCACCACCATGCAGCTCAAGCCCTTCTTCCTGGATCTTTCCGACGAGCGCATGAAGGCGAAGATCGCCATCGTGCACTCCCGCTTCTCCACCAACACGTTCCCGAGCTGGCCGCTGGCCCAGCCGTTCCGCCAGCTGGCCCATAACGGCGAGATCAACACCATCCAGGGCAACCGCAACTGGCTGTCCGCACGTGAAGGCCGCCTAAGCTCCGAACTGCTCGGCGAATTCAAGCCGCTGCTGCCGATCGCTACCCCGGGCTACTCCGATTCCGGCACGTTCGACGAATGCCTCGAACTGCTGCACCTGTCCGGACGTTCCATGCCACATGCCATCTCCATGATGCTGCCGCCGGCATGGGAGAAGAACGACCAGCTTGACCCCGATGTCAGGGCGTTCTACGAATACAACAATACGCTGATCGAACCGTGGGACGGTCCGGCGCACATCATCTTCACTGACGGCACCCAGGTCGGCGCGCTGCTCGACCGCAACGGCTTCCGCCCCGGCCGCTGGCAGCTTA
>OGQL01002512.1_pt1 | contig 11700 bp, 8 predicted proteins | sample 1553211 | NCBI WGS metagenome assembly OGQL01 (sample SAMEA2579942, study PRJEB22360) | human gut metagenome
CGGCCGGGTATTGGACGCCCGGACAACGGACTGTACCCGCACATTTATATGCTGTATATCACGGTGCTCCGCCACGCCGGGGTTGCGAAAAGCGCGCGTCCGTGGTACCATCGATTGACAAGGACTTGTTTGTCCTTGTCAATCGATGGTACAGTGAAAAAACAAGCTCTATGGAGGGACACCCTTGAAAACGGATCATCTGGCTTTGCTGCGCAGCGGCGCGCCGCTGTCCACCCGGCAGCAGATCAACCTGACGCTGCAGCTCAGCTGGCCGGCCATCATGCCACAGCTGGCCACTATTATCATGCAATATATCGACGCGGCCATGGTGGGCCGCCTGGGCGCGTCCCAGTCGGCGGCAGTGGGGCTGGTGGCCTCCACCACCTGGCTGTTCGGAGGGCTGTCTTACGCGGCAGCTATGGGCTTCAACGTGCTGACGGCGCAGCGGGTGGGCGGCGGCCGCCTGGCCGAGGCGCGCAACATCCTCAAGCAGGCGCTGGTGCTGTGCCTGGCCTTCAGCGTGGTCATGGCGGCGCCGGCGGGGGGACCGTCTTGGGCCCCCGCCTCCCGCGCCGCTGCCCCGGCTGCTGCGGGCGGAGCAGGAGATCTGGCGGGATGCCTCTGCCTATTTCCTGGTGTACAGTCTGTTCCTGCCCGCCCTCCAGCTGGACAACGTGGCGGCGGGACAGCTGCAGGCCACCGGCAATATGCGCACGCCCGGTGTCTGCATGGTGCTCATGTGTGCGCTGGATGTGGTGTTCAACACCCTGCTTATTTTCCCCACCGGTACCATCCGGCTGGGCGCACTATCCCTGCCCGGCGCGGGACTGGGCACGGCGGCGCCGCCCTGGGCACTGGCCTTGCGGAGCTGGCGGTGGGGTTGTACCTGCTGTATTTCGTCCTGCGCCGCAGCCCGGCGCTGCGGTTGGAGAAGGGTGAGCGTCTGCACCTTGACCGCACACAGCTGCGCATGGTGCTCCGCATCGCGGCGCCAGTGGCATCGGAGAAGGTGATACTGTCCACCGCGCAGATCGTGGCCACCGCCATCGTGGCGCCCCTGGGCACCGTGGCTATCGCTGCAAACTCCTTTGCTGTCACGGCGGAAAGCCTGTGCTATATGCCCGCCTACGGCATCCAGAGCGCCGCGGCCATGCTGGTGGGGCAGAGCGTGGGAGCGGGACGCCGCCGCATGGCCAGACGCCTGGGCTGGGTCACGGTACTGCTGGGTATCGTTGTCATGGTCGTCACCGGCGGGCTGCTGTACGCCTTCGCCCCGCAGATGATGGCGATACTGACGCCGGACAGCGACATCATCGCCCTGGGCACCCGCGTCCTGCGTATTGAGGCCTTTGCCGAGGCTATGTACGGCGCGTCCATCGTGGCCGGCGGCGTATTTCAGGGTGCAGGCAGCACACTGGTGCCCACGCTGTTCAATCTGGGCACCATGTGGGGCATCCGCCTGCCACTGGCGTGCCCCGGTGGGGACTGCCCGGCGTGTGGGCGGCCATGTGCGCGGAGCTGTGCGTCCGGGGCCTGCTGTATCTGATACGGCTGGGAGGCAAACGCTGGCTGCCGCCGGAGGGGCCGGCCGGGCAGGTATAGACACAGCGGTACGAATGAAAGCAGAAAACTCTGCATAGCAACACCTATACCTTATCCAGACCGCCATCGAGCAGGGCAAAACAGAGCCGGCAGAGCACCTGTACGCCCTGCTGCAATCAAATCCGCTGCCGCGAGAGGAATGGCGTGAAGACCCCGATGCGTTCAAATCTCTGATGGAGGAACGTGCCGATACGGAGGATAACGCGCCGATGTACCGCTACTGAAGCAGCGAAGAAAAACAGCGTAAACGGCATGGGTAGAAGCGTTCACAAATATCTGCTATATTTTTTTGAAAAAATTTTGAAAATCGTGAAACCAAATCCGATTTTTGTCGGGATATATAGTGAAGGAACCTGACAGCAGATGAGAAAGGAGGTTCGCCCATGCAGGATGAAATGATCGTTGACTTATACTGGAAAAGAGATGAGAGTGCCATCAGCGAAACGGAGCGGAAATATGGGCGGTATCTTTCAAAGATCGCCTACAATATCCTCTCCGACTGGGAGGACAGCAAGGAAACCGTCAACGATACCTACTTAAAGGCGTGGAGCTCCATGCCGACGCATAAGCCGAGCGTTCTCTCCACCTATTTAGGAAAAATCACACGACAACTATCCATTGATGCGTTCCGCACACGCAACAGGGATAAACGGAAGCACTCGGAATATGCAGTCTCTCTTTCCGAGCTGGAGGATTGTATTTCCGGCAGCGAAGCCACGGAGCAGAGCATAGAATTGAAACTGCTTGCGGAAGCGATCAATACCTATCTCTACACACTCCCGGCAGAAGCACGAAACACTTTTGTCGGCAGATACTACTTTGCGGATCCTATCCGAGAAGTCGCAGACTACTACGGCATGAGTGAACCGAAGGTCAAGAGTATGCTCTACCGAACAAGGCAAGGTTTGAAAGAATACTTGGAAAAGGAGGGCTATGAGCTATGAAGAAAGAACACATCAGTGACGCTTTGAATATGCTGAACGATGATATTATCGAGGAAACCAACAATGTCCGCACCAATGCGAAGCCGAAGCGCAAGTGGGTCAAATGGGGAGTTGTTGCAGCCTGCCTGTGTCTGGCGGTGACTATCGCCATTCCTGTGCTTCACCATAAGGGAGGTCCTGACACCCAAGATCCCGTGCAGAACATTGCCGCACTTGAGTACAACGGCAAATTTTACGAGGCTGTCAAACTTCCGGAGGTGCTTGAGAAGTATGGTCTGCCGCCTGAAATCACCACCGATATGGCTGGCGAACACATTTCCTACCTGAAATCTGACGGAGGCATTGGCTATAAAAGCACTGTCAGCCAGACTGACATCGAGCTATACCGGTATGCACCTGCTGTTTGTGATGGCGTATATGTTCTGCGAGACGGTGACACATGGTATGCCGCGCTGTTCTGCAACTTCTATCAGTTTGACAGCAACACAAACTGTTCGTTCACCGAGCTTTATCGCGTGTATGGCATTGAGAGCGCAGACGATATTGCATCCATTACAGAAATGAAGTGGAACAACGAACAAGAAGTTGGCTCACCGGTAACAAATCGGCAGGAAATCACCGAGTTCTATCACATGACGATTACACTTGTGAGTTATGGAAACGATGACTTCCAGACGGAAGTATTTGATGGTATCCCCGAAGAAAATCAACAGGAAGCGCACACTGCTTTTGCCGATGATCGAAGAAATCTCCGAATCGAAACCGCCTCTGGCTTGCGCTTCTTTATCGCCTTCTATCCGAACTATGACTGGATTGAGGGCGGAGGCACAATGTCCTATTTCAAAATTGATAACCAGATGCACGGATGGATTGAGAGAAATTTGAACAGATAACAGTTGAAGTATATAAATATTAGAAAAGAGCAGCTATTTTCGCATAGAAAACAGCTGCTCTTTTCGTTTGCCCCAAAAATCAAGAAAGGAGCGACTGGTAATGTGGACTTTTTGACCTTTGGCCACAGGGATACGGACGCGCTCCGCTTTGAGAATATGGACATTGCCGAGGAGCTGCTGTCTCTGACAGATGGATCAGCGTGCGAACAGATGCGGCTTTCGGGTCGAAGATCAATGGGGGCACTGTTTAGGTGCCCCCATGTCGTGCTTATGTAGTGGAAACTGTTTCCGCCGGGAATTGCCGGCCGGTGTGGTCGATGGTGTAGGGCGGATCGAGGATCAGCTGACTGATGGGTACAACGGTATACCCGTCGTTGATCAGGCAGTCGAGGATGGCAGGCAGGGCCTCCGGCGTGTGCAGCGCAGCGTTGTGGAACAGCACGATGCTCCCCGGCTGCACCTTGGATGTTACGCGCCTGCATATCGTATCCGCGTCGTAGTCCTTCCAGTCCAGGGAGTCCACATCCCACTGGATAGGTTCCATACCCATGGAGCGTATGGCGGCGATGACGTGGTCGTCATACTCCCCGTAGGGACAACGGATCAGCGTGGGGGTCACGCCGGTAACAGCACTGATCCGCTCGTTGCTGGCGGTAACATCGTCAATGATCTGCTGAGTGGACAGACTGTTGTAATGGTCGTGGTGATTGGAGTGGCTCATCACCTCGTGGCCCGCGTCGTGCAGGGCTTTGACGGACTCCGGGTACTTCTCCGCCCAATCTCCCACAACAAAGAAGGTGGTCTTGACACCATACCGCGCCAGAATGTCGATAAGCGTCTGGGTGTCCTCGTTGCCCCACGGTGATGCAAAAGTGCGGCAGTTCACGGAGAACTGCTGCTCACCACGTTTCGGCCAGCAGGAAATCCTGAAGATGCACGATTCTAATGCCGTTTTCAATCCCTACATCCATGTCATTTAGGGTGACAACATATTTGGGGTAATGGTCCTTGATCTCCATGAGGTTGCCCACCTCACGGTCAGAGCCCTCCGGCAGCTGGACGCAAACCTGCACATAGATCCGCTCGTCGCGACGGGCGGCCACGAAGTCAATCTCTTTTGTTTCATTCTTGCCGATATACACATCGTACCCCCGTCGCTTCAATTCTAGAAACACGATGTTCTCCATGGCCCCGTCCAGCATTTTGCGGTTATAGCCCAACAGGGCATATTTCAGGGAGACATCGGCCAGATAATACTTCTCCTGCGTTTTCAGGATGCTTTTTCCTTGCAAATCGTAGCGCTCACAGGGATAGATGATGAACGCCTGCTCCAGCCAGCGCAGGTAGTTGTAGATGCTCTCCACTGAGACCTTGCAGTGCTCGCTTTTCAGGAAGGTAGAAATCGAATTGGCGGAAAAGGTCTTGCCCACATTTTCGATGATGAATTTCACCACACGATCAAAAATATCCTGCTTGTTGATGCGGTGACGCTTCAAAATGTCTCGGGAGACCACGGTGTGGTAGATGCCGTTAACGATCTGATAGGCGTTCTGCGCGTCATATTCACTCAGCGCTATTATGGGGAAGCCACCAAAGCGGATATATTCCTCCAGCAATTCCTTTTGGGACAGTGCGCTGCTAGCTTTGAAGTCCAGGTACTCGCGGAAAGACAGGGTGTAGACGGGGATAGACACATAGCGTCCCGTCAGATAGGTGGAGATCTCGCTGGACATGAGTTTGGAGTTGGAGCCGGTCACATAGATGTCGGCGTCCGTACCCTCCAGCAGACTATTGACCGCCCTTTCCCAGCCGGTGATCTCCTGTATTTCATCCAGCAGGAGGTAACAGTGCCCCTTGCCCGCCATAGCGTCCAACAGCTCGTTATGCATCTGCTTGGCGGTAATGCTTTCGGGAATGTCCATCTCCGTGTACCGCTTGCGGATGATGTGATCCACAGACACGTCCCTTCGCAGCAGCTCCTCCAGCATTTCGAAAATGGTGGATTTACCGCAGCGACGGATGCCTGCCAGTATCTTGACCAGCGGTTGGTCGATAAAAGGCGCGATGGCCTCGATATAATTCGGCCTGTTGACCATGGTATCGCCTCCTCGCAATCGTTAGTATGCCCGAAATACTTTCGTTATGCAACAAGTTTTTAGAGTTTAACCTTAAAAACTTCTATGTGATCTTCGCTTTTTTGCTTTGCTCTACACGGAGAACCATACGCTCACCCCTCCAGCAGAGCGCGGCAGCCATTCCTCTGCAGCCGTCAGCGGACGAAGCGCAAGCGGGGTAAGTGGTTACATAAAAGAAGACGAGGCGCGGCGAAAAGTGTATAAACAGGCGTATTTCTGGTTTACATAATTTATGACGTGGGAGAGTCTGTAACCTGTTCCGCCGGAAACTGTCGGCCGGCGTGGTCGATGGTGCAGGGCGGGGGGAGGATGAGCTGGGAGATGGGGAGGACGGTGTAGCCGTCGTTGATGAGGCAGGTGAGGATAGCGGGCAGCGCCTCCGGTGTGTGGAGGGCGGCGTTGTGGAACAGCACGATGCTGCCGGCTACACCTTGGAGGTCACCCGCCGGCAGATGGTGTCCGCGTCATAATCCTTCCAATCGAGGGAGCCCTATCGGCAAGAACTTGAAGCCGTTGCGGCGTAAGGGGTTTCACAACATGACCTCCTCCATAAAGATAACGAGGAGAATGCAGGGACTGAACCGCCAAGCAATTAAGAAATCTGGTGCCGGAACTGACGGAATAGTCTTTCAGAAATTGCCGCGAAAGCTCCCACACCGTACGCATAACGAAAGCTCCGAATCGACCTGCAGCGCAGCTCCAAAACGAAAACCACCTTGTCGGGGGGGCAAACCGCTGATCGCAGTGAGCGGCACTTTATGACAGCAGAAGCTCGATCAGTTCCTCATTCTTCAGCCCGCTGAAATAGCGGCCCGCATCCTCCTGCGCCAGCGCATCGCGGAGGCTCTGCTCCTCCAGCCGCACGCCCGCCAGCTTTTCTGCCAGCACCTCTGGCTCCACCACGCTGAAAAAGTCGCCGGTGAACGCAATATGCCGGATGACGCCGCGGTCGGTGGACAGATGCGCCTCCACACCGCCGCAGGCGGGGAAGCGCTTCTGTCTGGTCATCTCGCATTCCCGGGACTGGCCATAGTTCCATTCCCATGTGGCGTACCGCTGCTCTCGCAGCCGAGCGATCTGCGATTTGTCCTCCTCGGTAAAGACATACTCCTCGCCGGGCTGCTGCGCCAGAATGTTGTCCAGCAGCACGCGGCGGAATTCCTCCAGCTCCACGGGATGGGGCATATGCTGCCGCACGGTGGTGACGCGGCTTCGGACGGAGACCACGCCCTTGGCGGCGATCTTTTCCTGGTCCACATGAAGGGCCTGCGCCACCCGGTCCAGATCGGAGTCGAACATGATGGTACCGTGGTGCATGACCCGGCCCTCCTTCAGATACTGGGAGTTGCCGGAGAATTTCTGCCCGTTGATGGTCATGTCGTTCCGCCCGTTGACCTCAGCCTGAACACCCAGAGCCGCCAGCGCAGCCACCACAGGCTGACAGAACAGCTTGAAGTTGATGGACTCCATACTGCCGGCATCGGCGATAAACGTGAAGTTCAGGTTTCCCATGTCGTGGTACACCGCACCGCCGCCGGACAGCCGTCGTACCACTCGCACACCGTTTTCGCGGACGAATTGCTGGTCGATCTCGGCGGCGGCGTTTTGGTGCTTGCCGATAATGATGGCGTTGTCGTTTTGCCACAGCATGAAATAGGTGCGGTCCCGAGGGAGTGCGTCAAACACATACTGCTCCGCCGCCAGATTCCACGCAGGATCGGTGGTGTAGAGGTTCAGATAAGAGAGCTTCGGCTGTGTCATGGCAATAGGCTCCTTGGTTCTATGATGTGTGTTTCAGGATCGATGTATCGCTCAGCTGTTTTTCGGCAGCGTCGATCGGTATTCGCTGGGGGTCACGCCGGTTTTGGCCTTAAATACCCGCATGAAGTTCTGGATGGTCAGGAAACCGACATCCTGACCGATGTCGCGTACCAGCCTGCTGTCATCCGCCAGCAGCTGCTTTGCTTTTTCGATGCGAAGGTCGCTGAGATACTGCGTGAATCTCTTTCCATCGATCTCACTGAAAATACGGCTGAGATACGACGGACTGATGCCCAGCTGGGCGGCAACGCCGTCAAGGGACAGGCTGCTGTCCATGTAGTGCTCCCCTACGTATTTCTTGGCGGCCAGCAGGTATCTGCGCTGACGATTGTCCAGATTGGTAAAGATCTCCTGTACCGCCGCGCGCAGATAGGCACATAGCTGCTCGTAGTACGCATCTGTGAGCGGATCGCCCTCCGGCGCAAAGGCGCCCAGCTTTCCGCGATAGGTGCGATTCAGCTCCTGCAGCTCGCTGGCCAGCATCTGACAGCAGTCCAGCGTGTCCTGATCGGGCAGCTCCGCTTGCCGGATGGTAGACAGCAGGTGACGCAGCGTGGTGGACGCCGCCTCCTCCGAGTGCTCCGTTATGGCGCCAACCGTACTGCGGATGCGCTTTTCAAGATCCGCGCGGGAGACCTGCCGGGCAGCGCTGGTCTGTGAATCGGACAGGAGCGCCTGGTACACGCTGTGGATCTGCAGCAGATCGGAGAACCGCGGGCTGCAGACGATCACGCTGTTGGGGAGACTGCGCGTAAAAATATGGATGGCGCGCGTCAAATCCTCTGCCTCACCGTCAGCAATCGCCTGTTTGTCCTGTAAACAGGCAATGGTCAGGATGCTGTATCGATAGGAAAAGGAATACAGCCTCCAGCGGGGAAAGTGAATATTTTGCAGGTTTTTGATGGTATGCTCAATGGCTGCCGGATTCAGCACGCCTGTGACGCGGTTGGACGTGACGAACAGCAGAAATGTCCCTTCGCACGGCAGCGTGTCGGGAAGGCTTGCGAGTGTCTGGCGGACAGAATCTGCGTCCAGCTCCGCACCGTCCACCAGCTCGCACAGCAGCTGACGCAGCACATACGGGGAAATGATCTGTATGATCTTGCGGAACTGCACCGTGTCGCGGCTAAGGGCGAGAACACTGCGGTTGAGCAGGTCCCAGTCGCTGACAGACTCGTTTTTCGGCAGGGCTTCATCGCTGCTGCGCAGTGTTTGCAGCGTTTTCCGCAGAGGACGGTAGAACAGCCATGCCACCAGCAGGGCCGCCAGCACCAGCACAGCCAACAGGATCACCATCACGAGCAGCAGATGATTCGATGCCAGATATTCGCCAAGAGGGAGCGTCACCGTGGTATAGCTGTGGCAGAAGGTGAGTCCTGTGGCGGCAGACATCCCCACCAGCGTGTTGCGGCTGCCGGCCTTCAGCGGTGTATCCAGATTGCTGTACAACAGGGAACCGTCCGGCGCATAGACAGCCAGCGGCTCCACTCTGCTGCACAACGAGGAAAAAAGCGCTTCGGCATCCAGATAAAGCAGCAGCTCACCCAGATATCCATAGGAGCAGGGAATAAACGGATACCGCAGGCACAGTGTGCCGGATACCGTGCGGACCAGCGTGGCGCTGGAGGCGCCGGCAGGCCCCAGGGCCTGCGCGGAAAAGTCTTCTGCCGTGGGAAGCTCTGCCAGCAGGCCTACGTCACCGCCGGAGGAATAGGCGGGGCCATAATGGTTGCACAGCAGAATAACGTCGGTGACGTAGCGTGTGTCAGCTGCGAAAGACTTCAGCTCGGTGACGATCCGGAAGTTCCGGGGCCGATCCTGCGTGTCTGGAAACAGTGCTGCGTACAGAACCTCATCATTCCACGTCAGCTGTTCCGCCGCATCGCAGAGCCTGCCGAAATTTTCATCGGACAGCTTTGCCGCCAAGGTGAGAAAGGCCTCGCCGCTCTCGCGTGCACTGCCGAGCAGCCTCTGGTAGGCATTATGGTAAAGCCAGATCTGAAAGAGCAGCATAACGGCCAGCAGCAGGGACAGTATGGTAAAGAAGGTGCTGCGCAGAACGCTTCCCGACCGGAAGAATTCATGCCTCAGCGCATCGCTCAGTTCTTTCCGCGCCACTTAAAATCACCTCCGCCACTTGCAGCAGACGCCTTGACAAAGAACGTAATATGGTAATCGATGGTAAATGAATCATATCAAAAAATGTGCATTTCCGCAAGGAGCAAACCGCACCTGCTTTCGCAAAATAGGATGTCCTATCTAAAGTGCACATTTCCCCTGCATGCCCCGTCTTTTTGCACTTTTTTTAAGCAGTTTACAAAAAAAGACCGGCTTTTCTCCTGCGTTGGATCGGTGAATTGCACAGTTTTTTGCACGGATGTTTGGCGATTCGATGCTAAACGATTCTTTCGGCATGAACAAAACTTGCGAAGCTGTTAAATATTTGCCAGGACACGGCGGTATCACGATCTGGGAAAGAATTGTTTATTGAAAATGATCAGCGTATGAGATACATATGCAAAGTACAGAGGGCCGGGCATGCCGGACGCAGGTCCATCCCTCTGCGCAGACGATACGTCAAAGAGAAATTGAGAAATGACTATGAGAGAGGTGGTCCATGGAATGAAGAAGAATCCCTACAAACGGGTGGCGAGAGGTCTGGCCGTGGCGGAGAAGTGGATCATCGTTGTTGCGCTTGCCATCGGCGTGGCGCTAACAGCGGTGAACGTTGTCTGCCGCTATATCTTTAAGGCGGATGTGAACCTCTCGTGGTCCGAGGAAATCGTGGTAGCGCTGCTGGTGCTGGCCTACATGGTCGGCGCCGCCCTGTGCGCCGGTGAAGAGGGCGGCCTCATCAATATGACGATCTTCACCGGCAAGATGAGCCGCCGTGCACAGCTGACCATTGAGATCATCACCAACATCTGCCTGATCGTCTTCGGTGTGATCATTTTCATCAGCGGTTGGGATCGCTGCGCGGTAAAGATCGCCAGCGGACAGGTCACCACGGCGCTGGCTGTGCCTGACTGGATCTACAACGCATTTATCCCGCTGGGCGCGTTTCTGATGGTGATCCACACGGTGGAGCGCATCCTGGACGGGATCGCTGAGCTGAAAGAGCTGAAGAGCGCAGACATGACGAAGGGAGGCGATGCTGCATGACGTATGCCATTATGCTGGGTGTTTTTGTGATCCTGCTGTTTCTGGGTGCACCGATCGCACTGTCTCTGGGTATGTCCTCGCTGCTGGCCATCCTGTATAATGGGACGGGCATCAATGTTATCGCCGGCCAGATCTATGGCGGCATCGGCAAGTATCTTCTGCTGGCCGTTCCCTTCTTCGTCCTGTCCGGCAACATCATGGCGAAGGCCGGGATCTCCGACAGACTGATTGCCTTCATTGACGCGCTGCTGGGGCACCTGCGCGGCGGCATCGCAATGGTCTGCGTTGTGGTGGCCTGCTTCTTCGGCGCCATCTCCGGCTCCGGCGCGGCCACCGTGGCAGCTCGGGGGTTTACCCGCCCCCCCGCCATGATCGAGCGTGAGAAATTCTCTGACCCCTTCGCACATGGCGTGGTGGCTGCCGCTTCCTCTATTGCGGTCATTATCCCGCCCAGTATTTCGTTTGTGATCTATGCGTCCCTCACCGGCGTTTCTGTGGGCGACATCTTTGTGGCCGGTATTCTCCCCGGCGTCATTATGGGCGTTGCCATGATCATCGCGGTGCAGATCTATGCCCCCAAGCACCACCTGAAGCCCGCCCACCCCTGGAAGGGCTGGCGCGAGGTGTGGCGCACCTTCAAGAGCGCCTTCTGGGGGCTGCTGATGCCCGTCATCATTCTGGGCGGCATCTATGGTGGCGTTTTCTCCGCTACGGAGGCGGCGGCCGTGGCTGCGGTGTACGGCCTGTTCGTCGGTACCGTCATCTATAAGAAGCTGAAGTGGAAGGATATCGTGGAGCTTCTTTATGATACGGCCAAGAGCACCGGCGGATTGATGCTCATCATCGGCGGCGCAACGATCTTCTCCTACGCCTGCACGCGCTATGGCATTTCCACCAGCGTCCAGGCTCTGCTGGAGAACTGCGGCAAGGGCGGCTTCCTGGTCATCATCAACATCGTGCTGCTGATCGCCGGCTGCTTTATGGATGCGAACTCCAATATGTACATTTTCGTTCCCATCATGTATCCTGTCGCGCGGGAGTTCGGCATTGACCCCATTCAATTCGGCATGATCTGCACGGTCAACCTGGCCATCGGCCAGTTCACGCCGCCGGTCGGCACGAACCTGTTTGTCGCCTCCAGTC